>UMKV01024825.1_pt1 | contig 62253 bp, 64 predicted proteins | sample 1966381 | NCBI WGS metagenome assembly UMKV01 (sample SAMEA4836182, study PRJEB28245) | human gut metagenome | biome: gut microbiome; material: fecal sample | place: Denmark | collected 2008
ACGGAGTGTGAGCGTGTTTGAGAAAATAAATATTTTTCCTTTTTTATCTATTTGTTTTTCTTTGGCAGTGTTTTTTGCTTTTTATTCTAAGTAACTATAAAACTTTTTTCGGACACGCTCCCGCGCTGCTCCCGCTATCGCCTCAAAAAGTTTTTTCGTTACTTAGAATGTGCTGACTGCTTCCTTTCCGGTACCTGCTTAGCGCTCTGATTTAGCCACTTACTGAAAAGGAACCGATGTTGTAAAGGTTTTTCCTCTGCTTTTTTTATTATAATCTATTTTTTGAAATTTTCAAGAGAAGTGTTATTTGATTTCCCATTTTCTCTGCATTTGTGAAAGCTTTCCGGTTCTTGTAAGAAAATTGATTACATAATTTGTTTTTGCCTTAAGTCTGTCAGATTCTTCTCCTCTGCGGAATGCCACAGCATAAGGTTCTTTTGAGTATCTTTTCGGCAGAATTTTTACAGAATCATCATCCATTGTAAGACCATACAAAACTGTATCATCAGCAATCATTGCATCAGCTTTGCCGGCTTTTAAAGCATTAAATCCATCAATATATGTCTTATACCCTATTATAGTTGCATCCGGAACATTCATACGCACACTCATTTCACCGGTTGAACCATAGATTATTATAACCTGCCTTCCATTTAATTGTCTTAATGAAGTTATATCACTTTTGGCGGGAACAACAATTGCCTGACCTGCCACGTAGTATGGAACAGAAAAATCCGCAACTAGCTGTCTTTGATCAGTCACAGACATTGTAGCAATTAACATATCTACCTTTTTTGTGTTAAGCATTGAAATTCTGTTAGAAGCAGTTACAGGCACAAATTCAACCGCTTCCTCAGTTGAAAAAATCTCTTTTGCAATCTTTTTGCCCAAATCAACATCATATCCCTGCAGTTTGCCTGTTATATCTTTATACCCGAAAGGCTTAGCATCACTCCTAACTCCGACAATCAGTTTTCCCCGGTCGGTAATTACATCTAAATCATCCTGAGAATTGTCTTTTGTACAGGCACAGGTAAATAATGTCACAAGTAAAAGTGTACAAATTAATTTCTTAAACATGCAGCTCCTTATTCCTCGCTTAATAAAGACATGATACTTAAATGCCCCGTCAAAGTCAATTCCCGCAAAAAAGAAAGACTGCTTCAAAAACCAAATAGCCTGACAGGATAACCGCTTACGGTAATGTTTATCAAATTAATTGAAGTACATAATCAAATATAAGTTTGTTTTTTAAACTTTTTTCAGGTTTTTCACAGCAAAAACCTATAAACACAAGGAGGTAAAAATGACAATTAAAAAACTTACTGTGGCAGCTGCAATTGCCGTTGGAATAGCAACGTGTTCCTTGAATTCAGCAATGGCAGCTTGCCCGTGTGCACAACCGGCAACTCCGGCACCATGTGCTGAACCGTTACCTGTTGTAACAGGACCGGCTTGTCCATGTGATCCGGCACCAAAATGCGACAAATGCAACAAAGCATTTGACGAATGTGACTGCAAAAAGGCAGATCCTTGCAAGGATCCTTGCAAAGACGAAGATCCATGCCCGCCTAAAAAAAGCGACTGTGGATGTCCGGATGAAATTTCCTGCGACAAACCGGCAGAACCGGCTTGTGCAGTATGCCCTGGTACAGGCAAACCTGACAGAAAAGATATGAAACAGGTTTACGGTTACCCTAATGCAGTTTACGGTACTAACAACTATGTAGGTGAACCTGCAAATTCTATCTTCCAGACAGAAACTGCTCTTAACGGTACACCACAAATTATGTCTTCTAACGTAAACGGTGTAGCAGTATCTTCAGAAGGTATGGTTACCGGCGCAGCAAGCCAGCTTCCATGTCTGAACGAAGCTCCTACAAGACACAACGGTATCCCTATCGACAGAAATGAAAGAATTATGGATGGTAACAACTGTCCTGTTGATATACAAACTGAAAATTCTATAGATGCTATTAAAAAATCTTTCGTTCCTTACGAAATTAAAGAAGGCGGCTGTCCCTTAGGCGGCGCAGCACCTGCATCTAATACCTGTATGTTCCCTGATGTTCCAAACGGCTACTGGGCTGCCTGCGACATCGATAAATTAGCTATTAATGATGTTGTTGTAGGTTATCCTGATGGTCAGTTCAAACCAAACAGAGATATTACACGTGCAGAATTTGCAACTATGTTAGTTAAAGGTTTCAATCTTGACGATTGCGGCATGCCGACACAAAACATCTTCAAAGATGTACCTTCATGCAACTGGGCTAATGCAGCTATTGCAAAAGCAGTTGACGAAGATCTGTTAGCAGGTTATCCAAACGGAAAATTTGAACCTGAACACAAAGTAACACGTGCCGAAGCATTAACATCTATTGCAAAAGGTATGACTTGCGACATTGATGCTTGCAAAGCTGATGAAATCTTAAGCAAATATGCAGACGGTAACACAGTTCCAAGCTGGGCAAGAATTCCTATTGCAAAATCACTTGAAAACGGTGCATTAAAAGATTCACCAAATCCAAACATGATTATGCCTAACAGAGAAGCATCCCGTGCTGATGTAGCATCAATGCTTCAAACAGTTCGTGTAGCACTCGGTTACGATACAAATCCGAAAACAGCAAACAATATTTGCCCTGCATGTCCTGTAAGCAAAAATGCGTTTGTTGAAAACGAAGAAATCGTTAAAATCCCTACATTAAAAGTTGCTATGATTGACCAGTTGACAGCAAAATCATCTCACGTAGGCCAGTACTTCAGAGCTAACACTCTTGAAGATATTACAATCAACGGCGTAACATACCCTTGCGGGTCAACCGTAACAGGTCAGGTTGTTGAAGTAATAAGACCTTCAGGATGTAACAAAGGTGCTTTAAAATTAGCATTCACAGACATCAAAAACGGCGACTGCAAAACTAAATTACCTAAACAAATCTTACAGGCACAAGTTAACAAATCAAAACAGGTTAACCCTGTAGCCAGATTGGTTGAAATGCCGTTCACTCTTGCAGGTTCATTGGTCGGCGTAGTCGGCAGAACAGCAGGCGGTATCATTTCTAACGTAGGTAATGCTGCAGAAAACGTTTCTAACGATGCAGGTTATATGTTAGGACACGTATTCCAGGGTAAATTCGGTGCTGCTGCACGTAACCTTGGTGACGGTCTGTGGGAAACTGTTAAGGCTCCGGTTGACGTTACAAGAACAGCATTATCAGGTACTATGGGCTTATTCCAGACTACCGGCGACGAATTTGCTTACCTTGTTGACCCTAAAGGATACAAAATATCCGCAGTTAACCCGAGAGAACACGTTACTATTGCTTTTGGCTGCAGTGGAGAATAACGGATTTTCGCCAGAGGGCGAAGTAATCAGTTGACCTGCAGTCAGCAGGACAGCAGGTTTACGAAGGCCCGTTTAACAGCGAAATCCGAACTCCACGCCAAATGTAGAGTTAATTGATTCGTTAGCCGAAGAAAACCGCCATAATGTGGCGGTTTTCTCTTTTGTTTTTTAAGTTTTTAAATATTAGTTATTTTTGTTCTTTTTCTACTTCATCAAGTTCAAGAATTCTGCCTCTTGCTGCATCTTCACTATCGAAGGAAGGTTCATTCGGAACTTTTTCACCTGTTTCTTTGTAGATAATGTAGAACTTATCATTTTCTTTAACAACTTCTTTTGTGTGTGCAAGTTTTAAACCGTTATCTGCAATTGTACCAGGAGTTACTTTTGCTTCAGGATTTGCTGAGTATACTTTGCCGTTAACTTCTACATCAGGAAGAGTGAATTTGTCGCCTGCGTAGAGGTTTGTATTAGGCTGATATTCGCTTGCATTGTATACAGCTTCTTTTATTGCATTATATTCAGGTGTTCCAAATTTTACGCCGTACATTGCTGAAATAATCGCTGAAGGATAGTCACCTGCTTTAATTGTATAGCTTTTTGGCATTTCACCTTCTTCGTAGCAAACATCATATTTGCTTTCCTGAGGTGCTGTTTCCGGTTTATCAGGAACTGATGGTGTTGGAATTACAGGATTGTCATCTTTTTTATCATCACCGCTGCAGCATTTAATTAATCCTGCTGCAACTGCTACAGCTGCGGCTGCAAGTGCAAATTTACCTTTTTTACCTTTAAAGAAGTTTCCAATTCTGCTGAAGAACCCTGGTTTTTTAGCGCCGTCTTTTACTGCCTTTTTAGCACCGGCTTTGCCTTTTTCCGCAGCTTCTGCTGCACTGGCACCGGCTTGAGGTATTTTGCCTGATGTTGTAGGTTTTGAGCCGCCCTGTGGTCCGTATTTTTCATCAAGAAGTTTTGCATAATCATCTGCATAGCTGTCTGATACCGGATATTTCTTTTCCCCTATTCCTAAGTTTTTATCAATTTCATCTGCTGTTATAACAAATGGTTTGTTTATTTTCTTTGCGTTAGATAATGCTTTCTGACGGTTAACATTAGCAGCTTCTTCGTTCTTTTTAATAATTTCAGCTGCGCGTTTGTCAGCTTCTGCCACGCCTGATTTTGGAGCTGTGTATTCTTTTCCTCTTTCATTTAGATATTTTTTCCAGGTTTTCGGTTCTGTTGTTTGTTTCTTTTGTGCCGGAGTTTCATTAGATGCAGCACCTGTTTTCCCGCCGGCAGCTTCTTCTGCTTCCAAATTTGCTTTTGCTTTTTTCAGATTTTCAAGGCTTTCATCTGATACCATATTCTGAAGCTGATGTGCTTCTGAATGTGTAAGTGCAGACGATGTTTTTACAGCTTTGTTATTACCGGCAACAGCTGCTTTTACTTCTTTAGGAGCTTCTGTAACTTTCCCATATTTTTCATCCATTAATTTTGCATATTCTTCTGCATAATTTGGAGATACTGCATATTTATGCCCTAAACCTAACTGTTTGTCTATTTGTTGTGCTGATGTTGAGAATGGTTTATTAATTCTTTCTGCATTATATAAAGCTTCCTGACGAATAGACTTTGCAGCTTCTTCATTCTTTTTGATAATTTCAGCTGCGCGTCTGTCTGCTTCTGCTACACCTGATTTTGGAGCTGTATATTCCATGCCTCTTTCATTTAAATATTTCTTCCATGTTTTCGGCTCTGTTGAAGCTTTAGTCTTTGATGAAGCATTTTCTGTTGCTGTTGTCTGCTGGTTTAATTCTGCAATAGCTTCACCTGTAGCTTTTGTACCTGTATTTTTTGCTTTGCCCTTTTTACCAAAACGGGCTTTAAGCATTCTTGCCAAATCTTCATTTTTTAACGGGTTTGCTTTTGTACCTTTTGCTTTTGGTTTTCCTTGTCCGATTTTTTCAAGGTAATGATTTCTGCGTGACTCAATTTGAGCCTCGGTAAGTGAGGTTCTAACTCCTGCCATAAATTTTTCTCCTTTTTGTTTCCTCGTATTCCTCAGATTTTTGACTTTCAAAAATCTTTAATTCCCCATACTTCTATAAACAAATTTGGAGTTAAAAAATTGCCAGTTCACCTCACCTATCCTATCCTATCCTATCCTATCCTATCCTATCTCAGAGTATAATTGAACTTTACGGCTATTTAAATTCAACTTTACATTTCTTTACAATAAAATTATTTACCCATTATAAAATCACGCCAATAGCTTTTATCAGGATCTTTCGGCGACATATCCTGCAAAGCATAATATGAACATGCAGAATTTAAAAGAGGTTTTGTTGCTGCACGCGAGCAATAAGTTTCTCCTTCATAGAAAAACTGCTGGTCATCATTAAATCCCTCATCACCAGGCTGAATATTAGTTCTATGTTTCTGGCCCATTGGTATTACAAGATTATCAGTTGTGAACTGGAATACAAATATATCACGCCCGAATGTATTAGGACGCTGATAGCCGTTCACATCAACACAAATTATAGGTCCATTTACGCCTGCCGGCGGTGTGTTATTAAAAAAGAAAAGTTTACCGCTGACTTCAGAATCGAATCCGCCGTCATCGCACAGAACAGAAGTAGATTTTTTCCCGCCTAAAAGATACATCGGATAAGGCATTTCAGAAACATCATCCTGATATGTATAATCGCTGACTTTACGCCCCCCTTTATAGTATTTCATAAACTCAGAGGCATAAGCCGGAACATTACCTTTATCTGACGCCCATTCGGAAAAAGAAATCCCGTTATCTACATAAAATCTCTGGCTAATCTGATTTAATTCATTATATGTAGTTTTCAGTCTTACTTCAAGTTCTTTATTCTGTGTACTTTGGATTAAAGACGGCATTGTCATAGCTGAAACTACACCGATTATGCCAAGAGTTATTAATACCTCAGCAAGAGTGAAACCTTTTTTCATATTACTTAAATCTCCGCATCATTTTAAGCGCCTTATTAACGGCATGTTTACCCATTTTACCTCCGGGGTTAAAGCCGTTTGCACCCATTTTCCCCATCATATTCTTAATATCGCTCATGCCTTTCATCATCATGCGCATCTGTTCAAATTGTTTTATAAACTGGTTTATCTCGGCAAGATCCATGCCGCAGCCTTTAGAAATACGTTTCTTCCTGCTTGTATTCATTAAATCCGGGTTTGCTCTCTCAGCAGGTGTCATGCTCTGGATAAAAACTTCCATTTTTTTAAACTGTTTATCGCTTTCATGAGCAAGTTTTTGTTTGTCATCTTTTCCGATTTTAATACCTGGAAGCATACCTAAAAGCTGATCCACAGAACCAAACATCTTCATCTGTTTCTGCATTTTCATAAAATCATTGTATGAAAATTCATTTTTACGCATTTTCTCTTCGAGTTCCTGTGCCTGTTTTTCATCAAAAACTTCCTGCGCCCTCTCTACCAGAGAAACAATATCGCCCATCCCCAGAATTCTTGTTGCCATACGCTCAGGATAAAAATCTTCAAGCGCATTTAATTTTTCGCCGGTACCTGTAAGCTTAATAGGTTTGCCGGTACAGTATACAACACTTAATGCCGAGCCTCCCCGGGAATCCCCGTCCAGCTTTGTAAGTACAAGACCGGTCAGTCCCAGCTGTGCATCAAAGTTTTCGGCAACATTAACGGCTTCCTGCCCTGTCATGGCATCTATTACAAGAAGTTTTTCCTGCGGATTGAATATTCTGTCAATCAAAAGCAGTTCAGCCATCATATCAACATCAATCTGCAAACGACCTGCCGTATCAAGTATCAAAACATTATAACCTTTTTCATCTGCATAATTAATTGCACTTTGAACAATATTTTGAACATCTTTGGAATCCGGTATACTAAATACTTCAACACCAATATCGCTGCCCAGAGTTTGGAGCTGTGTGACAGCAGCAGGACGATAAACATCACAGGCAACAAGTAGAGGGTTTTTGCCATCTTTCTTGAGTTTAACAGCAAGCTTTGCAGAAGAAGTAGTTTTCCCTGATCCTTGCAGCCCGAGCATCATAATTAAAGAAGGCTTTTGAGACAAGTGCAGAGGTTTTACTTCTTTGCCGAGAAGTTCAACAAGTTCATCATGAACAATTTTAATTAACTGCTGGGAAGGGTCTACCCCTTGAATTATATTTTCGCCTTCAGCTTTATCTTTTATAGATGAAATAAAAGCTTTTACAACACGAAGATTTACATCAGCTTCCAAGAGTGCACGCCTGATTTCTCTAAGAGCTTCCTGCATATTTTCCGGTGTAAGCTCCTGCCCTCTTGCGCGGCTGATTATATCCTGTAACTTTTCGCTTAAATTATCAAACATTGTTCACCTTTAGTATAATTGTAGCAAAAATTACAGCTAAATACAAGAATTTGAATAATAAGAAACAAACTATTAGCCCACAAGCTGGATGAAATCATCAATATCATCGTCAGGGCTAATATCAATGTTATTATTATCAGCACCATCCACATCATCAATATCATCATCTTCTACAATTGTCGGGGTAATTGTCCTGAAAAAGTCTTCAGGATCTTCCTCATTAGGATTTTTCTTAGGTTTAATACCCAAAGCTTCCTTAATAAGCTGGTAAGGAAGTTGGATTAATAATTTTACAGTTTCTTTAGTACTTCCAGACCCGTTCCCGCCTGTAAGATCCTTAAATTCATCATCAGGAATAGGCGAAAGTTCATCACCGCCATAACCAAAACTTGGAGTTTTTGCTGTATTATTTCTATTATTTTTGTTGTTAAGAACATTAGGTTTGTAAGAGTTAATTGCACTGATTTTCATAATCGATCTTCCTTTTTTTGACATGAATTATAAACTGCTGAAACAGAAAATATGCTACCCGCGTAATAAAAACTTTACATTATTTTACATTATTTAAATTTACTTAAATCGTAAAAACGTATGATTTCAATTTAGATTTGGTTTGCTAATATAAAACCATACTCCTTAGAGACTAAGATACACATATCCCTAATCAACAGCTATGCACCTCAAAGTACATAGCTTTTTTTTTGCTTATTATATGTTTTAAAAAATATGGAGAGAAAAATCACAATAGGAGCTGAAGCCAGATACTATTGACAAAAAAGTTTCAGCAAATAGAATAGAATTACATCTGATAAAAATCGTATGGAGGAGTGCCAGAGCGGTTTATCGGAGCGGTCTTGAAAACCGTCGTACGTGACGAGCGTACCGTGGGTTCGAATCCCACCTCCTCCTTATAAAAACGAGTAGACTTTAGTCTTACTCGTTTTTATTTTGAATGGTGCGGATGAGAATACGCTTTTCAGTGGGTTGCGCGAGCGAGCTGAGGCTGGAGCGCTTTTGTTTAAGCAATAAACGCTGAAATCAAAACGCTGAATTGCCGTTACACGCGAGTGAGCAAGACCGAATCCAACCTCCTCCATTTTAAAAAGCCTCACAAAAGTGAGGCTTTTTTATTTATTGTATTTTAACAGACAGTTATTAAAGCGAAATTTTTGTCAAGCTTTCTCCCAAATTCTCTTTGTATTTTAACAAAATTTATTTTTACGTGTTTTATATAAATAGAAAGGCAAAAGCTGTAAAAAATTAATGTTAAAAATAAATCCGGCACAAAGATTTCCAGCATATACACCGCAGATATTTCAAAAAAATGAATCACAAACTTCTAACATAAAGCTTGGGGTGCATAGCTGTGACTTTTTTACACCATCTTTTACAGGCGTAAAAGCAGACGGGGACATACTTAGAAACATTCTATGTAAAAAGTTCAATATATCAGAGAGCAAATTCAGCTCCACTGACAGGTTAAACAAATGGGCAGCGATAGAATATAAAAAACTTACTGATTTCAATTCTATAATTTATAACAGATACAATGACGAACAAAAATCAGTAATAAGAAGATTTGCCGGAAATATGGATAAATATATGCAGGATGGTGATGCATCATTGAAAAAACTACTTCTGCTAGCAGATTTTCTTACACAGAAAGATGAATTATATATAGTTCCTTTTAACAAAAAAATAATGCACGATACTTTTGAAGAAATAATTAATGAAAACAATTCTAATAATGATATTTACCAGACCTACAAAAATATTCTTCTCAACTCTGACCAATTACAGTTAAGAGGAAAACAGCTGGGGCAGAAATTTATTGTCACAAATGAATATAAAATTTCAACAGGTGAAATGCAACTGTCGCCTGATGGTTACATTAGTAATCTCCAGGTATTTCCGGAATACAGGCATAGCAGGGCAAGCAAAAGAACATTAAACATTTTATTTGATATGGCTTTAAAGACAGCGAAAGCAAAAAATCTGGACAAATTATATTTGCATGTGTTAACAAAGAACATTCCTGCAGCAAGCGGCTATATAAATAAGCAAAACTTTCAGGTAGTTGATTTTGATGTAACAAAGAAGGCACAACTGATGGAAAAAACACTAAAGTCACACTTGCTCAGCGCTGAAGAAATTCAAAAACGCAGGATAGAAACCGAGAGGTACAACCAAATTTTAAAATCCGGAGCTTAAGCCAGGCATGCACTAAAATCAAAAATCTTACCAGTGATAGTATTTACAGAAATTCTCTTACTGCATTTATAAAATTCAATATTCTTGTAAAAATCCGGCAGAAGATTTAGATTATTCATAAATGCGCTTTGAATCGAAATAATGTCGTTTTTTTTCATAACAGTACAAGGATATTTTTTATCGTTTATTTTTATTTCAAAAACATCACCACTGTCAATTTTGATTGAATCTGTATAAATATTCAAACTCAATTTATGCTGCCCCTCATTATTCAAAAGTACTGCAAAAAAGCCTTCTTTAAACACATTAACATCAGATGGTGTTAAGTTAAAAAATTTATGCTCAGGATGCCTTTTATTTGAAAAAATTGCAGATGAAATTGCTCTGTGGACCTGGTAGGAAGTAAATTCTTCGGTTCTGTCGTCAATAGGTCCACTCAATGTGTAAGGCATAAAAAGATTCCTGCGGTCTTCGTTGAATTTGTAAGCCTTGCGTTCGGTTTCTACAGGATTTATGAGCCGTTTTTTAAGAAGTTTTTCATAAAATTCATCGTACATTTTGATAAAAATAAGACACTCTTTTGATAGTGCAAGAAATTCATCAATATTATGAATAAAATTTTTGTCCAATTTATACAGTGCATGTTTATAGAAAAATCTATTATTTTTATCCTCGCGATCAAAATTTTCAATATCAAAATCATTAAAATCTCTTAAAGGATTAACCATTAATTCATATCCTGCAAATTCATCAAAATCGCCGCGGCGTTTCAACAGAGGATAATACCTGAAGAATTTTGAGAAATCGAACGGCGAACACATGTAGCACTGCTGTTTTTTGCAGCTTAATTCTTCGGGAATCGGATAACACTTTCTTGACAATTTATCAAACAATTTAAAGATTTTTTTCACATCCTTAATATATTTTTTGTCCGGAAGTTCAAACCCCATAAGCCTTGTAAAATTATTCAATAAGTACTCTGTCCGCGCTTCACACATAACTTTTCTTAATTCTTTGTATGAAACATTATCGCGGTTTATATCGGGAGAATGTGCAAGAGATTTAAGGATTTTCGCCTGCCCGAGGTACTCGTACCCGAAATAATTTTCGATAAACCATACACAGAACGAAAACTGTGGCGCGCGGTATTTTACGGCACTTACAGTATCAAAATCAATCATGTGGGCGTATTGAGAAATATTTCCTGCTGACCAAGCGCCATGTTCAATCCTTTGAATAAACTTTTCGCCTTCATACTGTCCGAAGGCATGTGCCATATCAAGCATTTCTTGAGCCGAAAGTTTTTGTTTACTTTTAAAAATATGTGTTACCCTATTTAGGGAACCTTCTATATCCATGCGCACAATTTTGGCGCGTCTGCAAATTTTATTTTTCCATGAAACTTCGCAGGGTTCTTTTATATCAAGGATTGCAAGCACAGGCGAAAGTTTTATATTTGTGTCATTATAAAGCGAGTTTGATGAAATTGTTTCAAACATTGATTTTTCAAATTCAAGCACTCCGTTTGAATATTCCGGACGTTTTGAGCGTACAAGCGGAGTTTTTTCTCCTTTTATATTAAAGAACTCCCCCTGATAAAAAGCTCTGCCACTTCCAAGGTTTCCTGACATCGAAATTTTTAGAGGGTCTTCCTGCATATCAACATAGGCAAACCCTATCTGCTTTCCGTTCGATTTTGTTTCGTCAATCGTTGTTGAAAATTCGCGGCAGATAACCTCAGCCATATGTTCAAAACTAATGTCTTCATCATTAAAATATTTTTTAAAAAGCTCTGCATTCACATATTTTACAATATATTCTTCTTTAGCTTCATACAACGGAACTTTTAAAAATATATCTTCGCCCAGACTTTGCAAGGCTGAGGGCTTTAAATCACTTTTTCTCATAAACCGTCCAATTCTCTGCATTTAGTAAAACTTCACCTATGTGTATATTACCGTAGTTTTCGTTTTTATCTAAGAATTTTTGTACTATTTCAGACAAAAAATTTCCGGCAGAAATATTTTTAATCCTGTTAAAAAGTTCATTTGCATGTAAATTTATCATACCCAGTCCGTTTCTGTCAAAATATGAACTGTCATACTGGTTTAAAATAACAGTACTAGGCATGTGGCGCATTAAGAATTGTTTAAACTCTAACGCGATTTGAGATTTTACATTTTCAATTCTGTCATGTGAAACATCCCAAGTTTTTTTCAAAAGCTCAATAACAGCCTCTTCTTCTTGTGAAATATCATTGAACATAACATCAAGTTCTGATTTTTCTTTTGTCAAATATGCAGAAATAAAATCATCAAACGGGTGGTTTGCAAAAACCGCATCGATTTTTTCATTTACAAAAACTTTGCTAAAAGGTTTATTTATCAAAACAATATCCGCTTCAGGTAAAAGTTTCCGTGCTTTATTTAAAATCATATGTCCGGTTTTTATGTGCGGTTCAATAATATAAAGTTTTCCGCAGAAACCGGCATTCACAAGGGCATATTCAATCTTTGCAGACGCACCCGGAGCAATATCTGCCACAGTACCGAAGCGGGAAAAATTTAATTCTGAAAGTATACTCTGCCATACACTGCCACAATATCTGTCCCAGAGATCATAATCATTAATAAAATCAGGCATTATGAAAATTTCGTTTTTACCATGCATAAAAATTTTCCTCTACTGTTTCAACGGCTTTTTCAAAACGTTTGTCAAAATCACCGCGGATAATTTTATAATTTTTGTTGTATTTTTTTAGTTCGGCTTCACAGGTTTCAAAAAACTCTTTTCGATTTTCGGGAAAATAACGAACAATATCGTCAACCCAAGGCACATCTGTATCAAGCAGCAGGTACAGATCATAATCCGCTTTTTCAATAATATCATCAAGAATTTTCGGATATTTGCCAAAAAGTTTCAAGCTCCAGATTTTAGAAGTAATTGCATCAGTATCGACAAAAAGGAGTTTATCAGCCTGCAATAACCCTTTAGACACCGCATCATTATGACCTTTTGCAATAGTTGTCATATCATCATAATTAATGTTACCGCCGCGCGCCTCAATTACCTGCCGTGCAAATTCTTCAACATAAGCAGTATTAAAATGCTCTGCAAGTTTTTCTGTTAGAGTGGACTTTCCTGTAGACTCGGGACCAAATATGCAGACTTTTTTCACAAAAAAAGGTCTTGCCGTATCGGATATAAAATCCCAATATTTGAAAGGATTTTTTCTTATTTTTGAGGCACTGATTTCAACTGTTTTACGCTCTAAATCAACCATCTCAAATTTTGCGCCTAAAATTTCAGCCAGTTTAAAGCCGTAAGTTTCCGAAGCAAAAACAAAATCAATTTTTTCGGGAAGAATTTTCTGAAGTTCCTCCTGCCATTGTTCCCAAAAATCCTCTGCCTCGTGAGGGTATTGAGGAAGAATTTTTTGTAAAGTTAAAACGCTTGCCATGGGACAAATCTTTTTCATCCACGAGGCTCGAATTTTGGCGGGTATAACATTATCAGATACACAGTCAATAATAATATACAGCTTATCCGACCGTTCTTTTGCATAATTTATCAAAAACTCATGCCCCTTATGCGGCGGCAAAAATTTTCCGAGAACTAGACCTGTAGACATTTTTCACCTCGCATGGAAAGATATTTTTTAATAAGTTTTTCATCAGCACAAGGACATTCAAGTTTTGAAACGGCAAAAGCATTTTTCGTATCAAAAACAATTTCTGTTGCCTGAAACAGATCCATAAACCTGTAGAGTTCAAACTTTGAAGGGTCCATCCTGCATAACGAAGTTATACAGGCTTCTTCATTTAATGAAGAAGCTTTTGCCCCAACGGCGCTGCTCCAAATATCATAATCCGGGATTTCACAAATAATTCCTGATTCTTTGATATATTTAATAAAATCATTGTACATAAGCGGTTTTTTATTTGCGATATGAAAAATACGTTCAGGTGTTTTGCTTTCGGAAATTTTGACAACAGATTTTACTGCAAAATCGACCGGAGTAATATCAACAGCCATTTTTTCGGATTTGTCATACGGAAGAGATCCTAACTCTTCTGCGCCTTTAATAAACATCCCGAGAAAATCGTTTTTTGAAGAAATCCCGCTCACCGAGTCCCCGCATATCAGCCCGAAGCGATATATATAAATATTATCAAGTCCTGAATTTAACAAATATTTTTCTGCGGCGAATTTTGACTGTCCGTAGCCGCCCCAGATTTTTTCTATATCGTCGAGTTTGTCTTTTTCATAAACAACCCCCACATTCTTATCGGTTGAAACAAATACCGAAAGAGTTGAGGCATAGTGAAGCTCTTTTTTAACACCACCACAGGCGAATCTCAGAATTCTTTTTACTCCGTCAAGATTGATGTTTTTGAGTTTTTCGTAAGGATATAGCATATTAACTGCAGCTGCACAGTGATAAACCCTGAAAATCTTTTCTGACAGCGATTTATAAACATCGTCATTTAATCCGAAATTATCTTTTGAAATATCCCCGCAAATAATTTTTATGCGGCAGGAATTAAAATTATTGAGTCCGTAAGATTCAAAAGTTTGCTCTATCCTTTTCAAGCCTGCATTAACGCTATCTGATCTAACAATACAATAGCAGGTATAATCCGTATCCGCAATAAGTCTGCTCAACAGCGCACTGCCGAGAAAACCTGTTGCACCTGTTATCAAAACATTTTCTTTATTATCGGGCAGAGTTTGGGCAATCTCAAAATCCGCAGAAAATTTCATATCTTCTTTCAGTGTACTCACATTCATCATCATTACAGACTCTGAGTTTTTCGGATAATTTGCTATAAATTCGGGTGTGGCATCCTTTGACAGCATTTTTTCGGATACGGAAAGCCCGATGCGTTTACATGCAAAAATCAACTCCAGCGCATCAAGCGAGCTCCCGCCAAGTTCAAAAAAATTATCATGTAAGCCGACATGTTCAAGCCCGATAATCTTTTTGAAAATTTCGATAACTTTCTTTTCCTTATCAGTTAAATTTTCATTAATACATAGACCCTGTTTAAATTTGTAATTTTTTAAAACTGCGGTATCAATCTTGCCTGTAATGGTAAGCGGCATTTTATCAAGTATTTCAATCCTTGCGGGAACCATCCACACAGGAAGAAACTCTTTTAAATAATCCATTAATTCCGATTCGCCTGCAGGATTTTTAAGTTCTGCAAACGCGACAAGGTTATCACTCCCGCCATTATATATAGGACGTTTTAAAACACAACTCCTGTAAACTGCGGGGTGAGAGTTAAGGAGGTTTTCGATTTCTTCAAGCTCTGCAAGCTGCCCGCGAATTTTCACCTGACGGTCAATCCTGCCGAGAAATTTTATCTCTCCGTCATCTCTTCTTTCGACAAGGTCGCCTGTCCTGTAAAACCTTTTCCCATTAATTATGACAAACTTTTTATCGGTAAGTTCTTTGTTATTAACATAACCTGTAGCCAGCCCGATACCCGAAATATAAAGTTCTCCGTAATCTGAAGGGATATTGTTTTGATAAATTTCGTACCCGATATTATTAATCGGCAGACCGAGGAGCGACTCTGACCATTCAGGCGTGCATTTACATAAACTCGTGCAGACTGTTGCCTCTGTTGGACCGTAAACATTTACAAGGTTTACTTTTCCAGACCATTTTCTAACCGTTTCAATATCACATGCTTCACCGCCTACAACAACGGTTTTCAGGGAATTTGTAATCTTATTTACATCAAGAAGTTTCAGCAGCGAAGGCGGTATGTCCATATGCGTAATCTGTCTTGAATAAATTAGTCGCATAATCGAACTTGCAATATTGAGAGCGCTTTCTGCTTCAATAACAAGAGCAGCACCCGAGAGCAGAGATACACAAATATCAGAAATTGATGCGTCAAAATTTATAGAAAGATAAAAGAAATACCGTGAAGTTTCATCAACCTCAAAGGCTTTGCGCTGGCAGTCAGCAAGGTTAACAATTCCGTTATGAGATACAAGAACACCTTTAGGTCTTCCAGTCGAACCTGAAGTATAGATAATATAAGCAGGCTGATTGTATTCAATATCAAAATCCGCTGTTTCAAGAATTTCACAGGTTATCGCTTTATCATAATCTTCTTCCCCGAACACGAATTCTATTCCCGCATCATTCAAAATATAATCACGTCTGTTTTTCGGCAGGGAAGTACCTACAGGCACAAATGCTTTTCCTGCAAACCAGCAGCCGAGAATTGCGGTTAGATATTTTGCGGATTTTTCAATAGAAACGCCTACAAAATTACCTTTAGCGTTTTCTTTCAGAAATGCTGCTGTCTTTAGCGAATCCTCAAGAAGCCTTTTATAAGTCGTAATCGTACAATTATTTTCTATAACCGCAGGGTTGGCGGGAAATTTTTCAACAATTTCGCGAAACCTGTATAAAAAATTATTATTACTGTCTAACTTCATACTTTCTTCCATATATAATCATTGAACCGTAATCAGAGGACAAATTTTTAAAGTTTATGTTGCTGTATACGTTTTCGATAAACAAATTATATCTTAACAATGCCATATTTAACTCATCTATTGAGTACATTTTTGTCTGCCCGAATTTTGTAACGTTTTTGCCGTCTGGAAACTCTACATGCCAGTATGATTTCAGCATATTGCCTTCAATAAAGCTTTCTTTCACGCATTTTATAAGCTGACCGTCCTGTTCAAACGAGCGGTCAAGATATTTTTCAAAATGCAGTTTAACAAAATCGGGATTTAATGTGGAAATAAAAAAGTGACCGCCTGTTTTTAAATTATCTGAAAAAGCCTTTAACATTTTGAAGTTTTCTTCATCGTCTTCATCATATGCAAAACTGGTATTCCAGTTTATTGCTATATCAAAAGGTTCAGGAGCAAGAAATTTTTTTGCGTCTTTGTTTACAAACCGGCAATTTTCTGATGCAAAATTTTTATCCGCAAAATCAATAAAACTTTTACTCGCATCAATTCCTAAAGCAGAATATCCGTGTTTTGCAAACTCTTTTGTAAGGTATCCCTTTCCGCAGCACTGGTCAAAAACAGTAAGCTTCGCGGTTTCAGGCAGTAGTTTTGACATAAAATCGTAAATAGACTCTGTCGCAGATGTTAATGTGACATCACCTAATGTATCGTCAAAAAAATTTTCCCACCAGTTTAAATTTTCCATTACAGACCAAACCTTTCATTAATAAATGCAGCAGTCAGCATAAACATTATTACAGGCTCATACGCAGTTAATTCTACAGTATTCATTTTGTGAAGCTTATTCAATATATTTTTTACTTTTTTAGAGTCAAAAAACGGCATTTGTGTAAAATTTCTGCTTTCAAGTGTATCGTAAATAAAATCCATGCCCTGTTTATCACAAAATCTTGTCACTGGCGGCGCCATAAAAGGATGTTTTTGTCGTTTGTAAATATTTTCCGTTATATACGGCTTTGCGGCTTCCTTTAAGATGTATTTTTCGTTACAACCTTTTATCTTCATTTCCATAGGTAAGTTTTTCGCATATTCAAAAACTTTATGGTCCAAAAACGGCAGCCTTCCCTCTATTGATGAGGACATCTCACAACCGTCGCCAAGGGTATCAAGAATATAATTTGCAAGCGTGAGTTTTATCCAGAAATAAAGGGATTGATTAACTATATGACGTCCCTTAATTTGATTTTCATAATCATAAGAATTAATCATATCCTGATAAAAATCAACACCACTGTATTTTTTCAGAATAGAGTCTGAAAGTACCCCTTTCATTTTGTGCCCGATTGTTGCTTTTGCCATCAAAAACGACGGCACAAAGCTGAGTTTTCCTTTTATGTAATCCAGATTAAGTCCCTCGCCCTGCGGAATCTCAACCCCGGTTATTGCGAGATTTGTACTGTACAATTCTTTTATAAATTTTTCTTTTTCGTAATCCGACAATGTATTAAACAAATCCTGTCGCAAATGAGGATAGCCCGCAAGAGTTTCGTCAGAGCCTTCGCCTGTTAATGCAGCTTTGAAACCGCAGCGTTTTATCTCTTTATTCAAAAGATACTTACAAGAAATGTGTCCGTTTACCGCAAGCCCTTCACTGTAATAGACCGCGTCAGAAAGATTTTCGAAAATATCATGCTGGCTTACATTTATCATATGAAGTTCGCTACCGGTCAGCAATGCGGTTTCCTTTGCAAGTTCAGCCTCGTCATAGTTTTCCTTGCCGTTAAAAGTAATAGTAAAGCAATGAGGTTTATACTCCAGAAAATTTTTTGCAAGTCCGACAACAGAACTTGAATCAAGTCCACCGCTTAAGTGAAAACAAACGGGGACATCGCTTAAAAGGCGCAGCTTAACGGCTTCTGTCAGGATTTCACGAAATTCTTCAATATATTCCCGCTCACTTTTGACAAATCTTACATCAGCTTCTTTTTTGTAATCTAAATCCCAATACTTATTAATTTTAATTTCGCCGTTTTTATAAATCAAAAAATGCCCTGGCATAAGCTGGTAAATATTTTTGAAAAGCGTTTTGTCAGAAGGACGGTAATGCATATTTGCAGAATGCATAAAACTATATTCATCCCACGATTTTTCTATGCCAAACTCAAACAGAGCTTTACTTTCCGAGGCTATGAGGAACTTTTTCTCATCCTTATAGTAACAAAAAGGTTTTATCCCGAATCTGTCACGTGCCGCAAAAATTAAATCTTTTTCTTCATCATACAGTACAAAAGAAAATTCTCCGCGCAAATATTCAAACAGTTCAAAACCATATTCCAGATAAAGAAAAATCAAAATTTCACTGTCAGAATTTGTCTGAAATTCATATCCTTTTTTAATCAAATCCTGACGGATTTCTTTGTATCCGAAAAATTCACCGTTTACAACCACGGAAATTTTATGTTTTTTATTAACAATAGGCTGATTTCCGCCTTCTAAATCAATAATGCTTAACCTTGTGTGCCCGAGAGCTATTTTGCCATCTGCACTCACATAAATTCCCTGCGAATCAGGTCCTCTGTGAGAAATTGTATTAAGCGCTTTTTTCAATAAATCTGTTCTTACAGCCTCTTCTTCACTTTTACAAACCGTAATTCCGCACATAACCAGTTAATTATATCCCCAGAAATATCTTTTTGGCTTCTCTTTCTTTTGCAGCGCAAAAAGCTGTTTCAAACTCTTCAAGCGGATAAGTTTCTCCGATAAGGTTGTCAATATCAAGTTTTCCTGAAGATAAAAGCTTGACGGCTTCGGCAAAATCGCCGTAATTTACTGCAATCATCTTAATATCTTTTTTCACAAGGTCATTTACACAGATTTCAACAGGTTTATACTGACGAGATTTCAAAATAAAAATACCGCCTTTTTTAAGTCCGCGGATAATTTTTGCAAAATGCAGGCTCTCTGCAAATGTTTCAATAATCACATCAAAAGAGTTTTCGCTAAGCTCCCCACTTTCCTCAAAAACACAGACATCTTCATACCCGTAAACCTTTAAAATTTTGTAGGTTAAATCTGCAATTCTGTTCTTGCCGTAGACACAAACCTTTAATGATTTATCAAACCCTGTATTCAAAACCGCAAGCGATGCGGCAGCAGGTTCTGTAAAAACTCCGTATTCGGGTCTTAAACTTTCGGGTAATTTATAAACAAGATACTCCGGCACCTTTATATATTCCGCAAAAGCACCGTCGACATCAACCCCGCACATTTTGTCGCGGTTTTCGCCAAAAATTGTAGGATTTATGGAAACAAAATCTCCAACAGAAACCTTTTGAACGTTATTAAAAACATGAACAACTTCGCCGTAAAATTCATGACCAAGAATTATTCCCTCAAATGAGGGAATAATACCTTCAGCCACATACAAATCAGTTCTACAAATTGCCGCAAGTTTAACCTTAATCAGGACATTATTAACGGCATCAATCTGCGGAGTTTCAACATCTTCAAGTTTTACAAAATTATTATGATTAATAATAGCTTTCATACGCTCTCCATTATTATATTATCATAAAAAGTAAAACCCTAACATAAGTTTTTCAATTGCTGTGTGATAATTCTTACCATTACAGGATCGTCAGCATACTGAGAGAGTTTGTCAAGCAATTCTTCTCTTGTAACACGATTGTTAGAAGAGCTTTTAGGTGCCCTATAGATAGGGGCTTCTTCTTCATAACTTCTACTTGAGGAACTGGATGAGCAGTCTTTATCGCTGTGGTAGCCTGAGCCTGACATCCCTTTACCGAAAGAAATCTTTTGAGTGTTTAATCCTATTTTGTTTACTGATAAAGTCATTTTACCTCCTTGTTATTAGGTCAAATTGTTAAAAAATATTTTTAACATTAAAGCACATCAAGAAAAATTCTTGCCGAAATTACCTGAATGTTTACAAAAATTAATATAATTATATCTTAGCATAAATATCTATCCGTCAGGCAAGCTGGCAGAGGACTTAAGGCAGGGCGTCTTTCTTTGAATAACATATGCCATATAGCAAGGCATTATGTAGTCACAGGGTGGTTTAAAAAATTAAAATTATAGTTGTTTTTGCAGACCAACAAGTATAATTCCGTTAATAACTGCATATTCATCATCTTTAAAATAATTTACCGGTGTAGTTACCAGAAAATATTCTTCTGCCTTTTCATATTTCTCATTATCATTTGAATTTTTAAGATTGGCTTTAATTAATTTTGTTTTCCAGTATGAAAATTCATTTTCTTTGTCATATGGATCAAATATCTTCAACTCACTATCTTTCAAAGAAACCAGATTTACATAATGCCCATACTGTCTTGTATAATAATTCCCGGTTTTTTTATAAATTCCGATATTCAGTATTGCCGTATAACCTGCTGAGATATATTTTTTGACATTATCAAAATTAATATTTGTACCGTTCTTATACCTGCGAACCTTCTTTATACCGTAATAATATATGTTATAATTAATATTTTGTTTGGAAAAATATTTATCTAAGCCGTTACAGATGTTATAAGCAGTAGTACCATTTCGATTAGTTTTTAGAAGTTTGTATATTGTATTAAAATTATTATTCCTGCATTCCGGGCATAATTCGCTAATCAAATTATAAGCACTTACAGCTCCGCAGGAAAATTCATCATTTTGCTTTTCATAAGCAAAAGCTGTACTTTGAAAAAATAACAGTGCACATAGAATAAATCGTTTAAGCATAAATAAAATATACACTTAAGCAAAGCTGAAATCAAATTCCTTAAATATAGTTGATTTTTTTATTAACCTGTTTTACAAAATATAATAGTGCATCTCCCGCAACGGGCAATATTTAAAACTTTTAAAGGCAGAAAGGAAATTTAGAATGTCTTGTAATACTCCTGATATTGAAACTGAAAGACTTTTACTAAGAAAATTTAATGAACAGGATTTGCCGGCTGTCTTATCTATTTTTGGAGATGAAGAAGTAAACCGTTTTCTTCCATGGTTTCCTTTAAAATCCATTGATGATGCAAAAGAGTTTTATAAGAAAAAATATGAAGAACAATATAATCAGTCTAAAGGCTACCAGTATGCAATATGTTTGAAAAGTGACAATATACCGATTGGATACGCTAAAATTAATATAGATGAAAGTTATGATTTAGGTTATGGATTAAAAAAGGAATTTTGGCATAAAGGCATTGTTTTTGAAGCCTGCAAAGCAATTGTACAACAGGCAAAATTTGATGGAATTTCATATATTACAGCTACTCATGATATTAATAATCCGCGCAGCGGTAATGTTATGAAACGTCTTGGAATGCAGTATCAGTATTCCTATTTAGAACAATGGCAGCCTAAAGACATACCTGTTATATTCAGAATGTACCAGTTGAATTTTGATAAATCCGGTTCATTCGTGTACCGCAAATACTGGAACAATTCAGAGAAGCATTTTGTTGAAACAGAAAATCTTTAAAATTTATAGGGGAAGCTATGATTATAAACACCGGCGGAAGAACTGATACTGTTAATTATTACAGCGACTGGCTTTTAAAAAGGTTTGAGGAAGGTTTTGTCTATTCACGAAATCCGCTATTCCCTGACCATGTATACAGATTTTCTCTGACACCGGATGTCGTTGACTGTGTCGTGTTTTGCTCCAAAAATTATAAACCTGTCCTTTCAAGACTGCATGAAATATCTGACAGATTTAATATCTTCTGTCACTATACAATTACTGCCTACGAAAAAGATATAGAACCTAATGTACCTTCAATCGATGAAAGCATTGATACCTTAATTAAGCTTTCGCAAATCACAGGCAGAGAGCGCATTTCATGGCGGACCCTATTTTGCTAACACAAAAATACACAGTTCAAAAGCATCTTGAAACTTTCGAGTATATGGCAGAAAAAATTTCACCATATGTCAGTTTCTGCATTTTCAGCTTTGTCGAAATGTATAAAAAACTTGAAAAAAATATGCCTGAGATTATCCCCTTCACTCCTGAAGACAAAATTAACATTCTCACAGGTCTTGGTAAAACAGGAGAAAAGTATAATCTGAAAATCCAAACCTGTGCAGATAAAGAGGATTATACAAAATACGGTATATGCAGCTCAGGATGTATTACCTCAGAAATATTATCAAAAGCAAACGGAACTAGGTTTAAAAAAATTCAACATAAAGGAAGCAGACAATTCTGTAAATGTATTCCAAGCCGCGATATAGGCTGGTATGATACATGTCCTAACGGCTGTAAATACTGTTACGCAAACAAAAACCCTGATATAGCATTTAAAAATTTAAAAAATCATGACAAAAATTCACCCATTTTAATCGGAAATATAAAAGATACAGATATTATACATGATGGAAAGCAGGAAAGTTTTTTAGACAGGCAGAAGGGGCTTTTTGATTAAATCTTTAGTTTCAAGTCCACACTTTAGTGTTATAATATTTTTTATGGAAAATATTTTTAAAATATCCGAAAAAAATCAGAACATTGCATGGGAAATTATAGACGATACAGATATTTTTAATTTATGGAACAGTGAAGGTGCAAGGGTTAATATTGTCGGCTCTCTTATAACAGGGCTAATGATGAAGCACAGAGATATTGATCTCCATATTTATTCAAAAAATATATCTATGGAAAAGGCAGAAAATGTCATGAAAAAACTTGCAGCACACAAAAATGTAAAAACAACAACCATCGTAGATTTGACCGACACAGAAGAAAAGTGTCTTGAATGCCACGCAATATACACTGACAATGAAAATCAAAACTGGCAGCTCGATATGATATATATTGAAGAAGGTTCCAGGTATGACGGATATTTTGAACACGTATCAGAACGTATAAAACAAGTACTCACCCCTAAAACAAGAGAAACCATACTCAAATTAAAATATGAAACTCCAGATGATATGAAAATTCCCGGAATAGAATATTATAAAGCCGTCATTGAAGACGGCATTACAACATTCCATGATTTTTTAAAATGGCGAAATTCACAAAATCATTCAGGCATAATTGAGTGGTGCCCGTAAATTAAACTGTCTTACCCATTTCATAAGCATGTTCCACAAGTGGTGTGCTGTTAATTTCACCTTTTTGCCAAACACCTGCGCCATAGATAACACCCTTTTCTTTAACTCCGGAAAGACAGTCGGTAAAACCGCGAAAGCCGTCAAAGGTCCTTTCAAGCGCCTGTCTGTTTCCATCAGCGGCTGTTGCAATAAAGTAAAATTCTTTATTGTTTATCTTTGTATATTTTGCACAACATCTGTCAATGAGTGTTTTCATCTGAGCATCCATTGTATAAAAGTAAACAGGCGTTGCCATAACAATAACATCTGCGGCAATCATTTTATCAAGAATTTCAGCCATGTCATCATTTTGCGAACAGGCGCTGTAACCATTGTTATTACATAAACCGCAGCCTGTGCAGTAGTTAATCTTTTTGTCCCTTAAGAAAATTTTTTCTGCTTCATTTCCGGCTTCAACAGCACCTTCAAGAAATCTGTCGCACAAAATATCGGAATTTCCTCCTTTTCTGGGGCTGGCAGACAGTATCAAAACTTTTTTGTTCATCATATATCTCCTTTCATACATGTACAGTTTACAACCTGAGAGCAGCTATCAGTCAAGCCCTGTTTAAAAAAATTTTATACAAGTTAAAACTCTATTGACAATCTCCCAAAAAAAATGTAACATACCCGTATGGATAAAAATATTAAAAAATATGTTTATACTCCGATAATTTTTATAATATTAGGAGTCTGCGTTCTGTCTTTACCATATTACTATCAATGTAAGGCATACCTGTCCTATGACAAACCGAGTATGGAATTTGCATATAGAAATTCTGCTATCGGTGTATCAATTCTGCCTTCAACAAGAGCTGAAATGTTACGTGACAGGGCAATGTGGTTTTACGTTAACGGGCAAAGAGAAAATTGTATTGCTGATTTAATAAAAATTGAAAGCATGAAACAGGCAATAGAAGATGATTATGCTTTATTGTCAAACTGTTACATATCAAAAAAAGATTGGACCAGAGCTTTGGAATATGCACAAAAGTCAGGCAGACCTAACGAAATTGCCAAAGTTTATCTTGGAATGAACGAGTTGAATATTGCACTTAAATTTTCAAATAAAGCAGTTGATGATAAAACAAATAAACAGTATTCAAAATATCTTACAAGAGCTAAAATTCAAATGCAGATGGGCAGATATTATGATGCACTTATGGACTTAAATACGCTTGTAAATTATGTTCCGAATGAGGCATGGCCTTATTATGAAAGAGCAAAACTAAAAAGAGCACTAAGGGATTTTAAAGGTGCAGAAGCAGACACACAAAAAGCCCGTCAGCTTGAACAAAAAGACAAATCAAGCGAAAATTCAGATAGTATGATAGCAGAGAAAAAATAATGAAAGTATTATTATTTAACAGCAGCTCTCACAAAGAAGGCTGCACATTTACTGCATTGAGTATAGTTGCAGACGAGTTAAACAAAGAAGGCATCGAAACTGAAATCATTCAGCTAGGTTCCGGTGCAATTCGCGACTGCATAGGCTGTGGAGCTTGCAGAAAGCTGGATAACCAGTGTATATTTAAAGATGATATTGTTAATGAAATTTTAGACAAAGCAAAAGATGCAGACGGATTTGTATTTGGTTCTCCTGTTTATTATGCACACCCGAGCGGAAGATTATTATCTTTAATGGATAGATTATTTTATGCCGGTTCAGCGGTATTCAGACATAAACCGGCTTCAGCTGTTGTATCTGCTAGACGGGCAGGAACATCCGCATCGCTTGATGCAATAACAAAACATTTTACAATTAACCAGATGCCTGTTGTTTCATCAAATTACTGGAACATGGTTCATGGCTCAAAGGCAGGAGATGTCTTAAAAGATGAAGAAGGATGCCAGATTATGCGTATTCTTGGAAGAAATATGGCTTGGATAATGAAATGTATTGAAGCCGGCAAAAATTGCGGTATTACACCTGCACAGACTGAAGAAAAAATCTGGACTAATTTTATCAGGTAATATCCGCATATTTCAGGATAGTCGTGGTATTTACATATAAACGGAGTACTGCCAATGTCAGGAGTATCAAAGCAAAAGCCACCAGCTTTGAAGGATTTCTGCGAGCAAATTTATTTTTGTGATTAAAACAACTTAATTGCTTCAGTAAAGCAAATGATTTTACAGCAAAAATCCTGTGCATACAAAAAGTATATGGTACAGCAAAAAATTTGACGATTACTTGATTACCTCAATGAAGTCGTAGTCTGCCAGATAAGGAAGATGTGCTTCTGTAATCAATTCACCGGGAAGCAGAACAGCAATTCCCGGAGGACATTCAGCGATTACTTCTGCTGCAATTCTGCCTACGGCTAAATCTTTAGGAATTGTTTCTTTAGCTGAATAAAAAGCATCTCTAAGGCTCATTTTAATTACCGGAGTAAGCATAGGCATATGTTTTTTGTTTTCAAGGTAACAAATGTCTGAATATTTTGTCCTGTCAATTTTTTGGAGGCATTTTACAAGATATTCCATATCACGTCTTGTATTGCCAATGTTTGACAACAACAGTAATCCGGCATCAGATGCGCTTTCAACCTCTATATTAAAATCAATCTCCAGAATTGATTCAAGTCTTTTTCCTGAAAGCCCGTCTGCTCTTATAAATACTTTTGTAACATCTGTCATATAGCCGAAATCAGGCTTCAAATCATGTATATGCTCAAGTTTTTCAATTTCGCGGCGCAGATATTTAGCATTGGAAATTGCGCGCTCAAGCTGTTTTCTTCCGCGCACGCTGTCAAGATTTGCACGAGCAGCATCCAAACTTGCAAGAAGCATAAGCGAAGGACTTGTTGTATGCAGTAATTTTAAAGCTTTCTCAACAGCATCAACATCTATCATTGACCCTTCTGCAATATGCAGCATTGAACTCTGGCTCATACTGCCGCCTGTTTTATGAAGCGAGTGGACAACAGCATCAGCACCTAACTGAAGTGCAGGTGTTGGAAGATGTTTATTAAAATTCCAAAGACACGCATGTGCCTCATCCACAATTAAAGGAACTCCGTAGCGTTTACATATCGCGGAAATAGATTTTATATCAGAAACAACACCTTCATAAGTCGGGTTTGTAATCCATACCATTGCGGCGTCATCGTGCATTTTAAGCATCTGTTCAACGCTTTCCGGATTAACATTACCCCATATGCCCCATTCCTCAAATCTTTCAGGAATAAGCCACAAAGGTTCAGCCCCTGATATAATCATCCCTGTCAAAACAGAGCGGTGACAATTTCTGTTTGTAATAATTTTCTGTCCTTTTTTAGTTAAACCCATAGCAAGAGCAAGATTGCCGGCAGTTGAACCATTTAACAGGAAGAACGTTTTTTTAGCGCCAAAAGCCTTTGCTGCAAGCTCCTGAGCCTCCTTTATCGGTCCTGTAGCAGGGTGAAGTGTTCCAAGGTTGTCAAACTCATCGGTTGTGTCTACCGAAAGAGCTTTTTTTCCGATAAGCTTTTTAAATTCCGGCAGGGAGCCGTTGCCTTTTGTATGTCCCGGAATATGAAACTGATATGTCGGGTTTTCATAGGCTTGTTTAAGGGCATCAACTATCGGGGCTTTAACTTTAACAGTTTTTTTATTCTTTATTACATTTGTCATAATAAAAATATACAATAAAAAAATCATGATTTGCAAGTGTTTTGTGGTATAATTAATATTTGTGAACAGCCTTTTTAGAATAGCGATGATATTTGCCGCGGTATTGCTTGCCCCGACAGTGTTTGCGTCGGAGGAAGCAGCTGATTATGATGCAAAAAATAAAAAACCCGATGTCATCATGCTTGATGTTTCAAAAGACGACATCAAAAAGCTTCCGAAAAATTCGTTCACCCCGAAAAATGATGATGATGTACTTGATAACACAAACGTCGAATTTTCAATATTTGATACGCTGATTGATACAAACAAAGAGGATGAACATCCTTTCAAAATTGAAGAGGAATCCTTATTTGGCAGAATATATAAAAAGAAGCTGGAAAGAACATCTATTCCATCCTACTTGCTGGAAGATGAATTAACGCATAGATTTGAAAAAGGACCTGTTGACAAAATAAGGTTTTACGGCGCTTTTCAGGGAAATTTTAACAGCTTTTTTCAAGGTAGCGACTATGATACAGAGTATGATTTAAATATTCTGGAAGCAGGCATCGTAGGAGATTTCAAAGATCAGAACACAGACTTTAAACTCCAGTTCAACTTCAAACCTGCAAGCGACAGAAGCTTTATGCAGAACCTTATAACAGATGCCTACATAGTTAACTCAAAAATTCCGCATCATAAAATTATCGTTGGTAATTCAAGAAATCAGGTAGGTGTTGACGGAGGTGCAAGCTCTTATACATTGCCTTTTGCATTTCGTTCCCAGATTGCAAGGAATTTTGCAAACACAAGAGCTCTTGGTGTACGTGTTGTAGGGAACTATGATTTAGCAGACTATAGTTTAGCACTGAACAGTTCTGACCGTTTCTGGCGTCAATTCTTTCCCGGTACAGAATTCACCGGCTGGGTAAACTTCAAACCTCTCGGAAAAACTGACGGACGCTATGGAACATTAATTCTTGGCGGCGGTTTAAATGCCGGACATAATGATTTTACATATACAACAACCGGTTTTTATGCTGCATATCATTATAAAAAATTTATGGCAAACTTCGAATATTCATACGCGGACGGCTACAACGGCAGAGTATTAAGCCAGGACAGGGCAAACGGCTTTTACAGTACCGTAAGCTACAGGATTACACAAAAATTACACGTTCTGGCGCGTTATGACCAGTTTGACCCGAATATGGATATTGGCGATGATATGAGGCGTGAATATACAGCGGGCATTAATTATTTTATAAAAGGTCAGGCTCTCAGATTAATTTTAAACTATGTTTTCTGCCAGAATGAAAGGGAACAGGACAGCCACAGAATTATTTTCGGCACCCAGATTTTGCTCTAAACTTTTTAATCTTCTGCATTTGCAGGGGGTTGACATTTTTGAAAAAATCATTAAAATAATCATGACTTAAAAATCAGGAGAGCTTTTATGGCAAACTTAAACGGAAATTCGCTGTTAACAGGCATATATGCAGGTTTAACCAACACATATTCCTACCTTGCATCCCAGTATCCGGATGGTTTAACACTGGATAACATCACAGAGGCAAGAACCGATTCAACCAAATACCCGTATATAAACCAAACATTTGCATCTTATTTGCAGTCAAACTTCAACAGTATTGATAAAGATAATGATGGAATAATTTCAGCAGAGGAAATGCAAAATCTTACAAACCGTATGTCAAGCCAGGGTCTAACCAGAGAAGAATTGACCCAGATGTACGCATCAGGAGCAAGCGGACTTTCAGCAGATACAATCAATAATATCCTGGAACATTTTGATGAAATGGATGCTAACCATGACGGAAGAATTACAAGTGCTGAAATTACTGCATATAATGTTGATTCATCCAAACAGGAAAAAATGGATGAATTTGCAAACAAAAGAGCAAGCGATATGTCCGTATTCTACGGAAGCGAATCCAGCTCAACTTCTGACAGTTACAGCCTGCTAAGCTATAAATACAAAAACAGCAGTTCATCATAAACAGGAGCTAAAGCCTGAAACAGCATATATAAGCAGGAATATCCCGCAAAACGCCCGGAATATCCTGTCACATTCCTTATCTCGGAATATAGAATGACGTTAGAAAAGGTGAGCAGCTATACGGCTGATTAGAACCGGCAGAAAGATGCGAACCGGAAAAAAATATTTATTTAGTGACATATTCTGATAACGCACACTATGTGCTAGAAAAAGGGAAAATTTTAATAAGGTTTATCTTTTGAAGATAAACCTTATTTTTTCAGCCCGTTGTATTAGAAAACTTTTTATTTTTTATGCTATTATGTAAAAAAGATTGGGTAGGATAATGACTTTTAAGGAATGGATTTATAACAGAAATGAAACAGGTGAAAAGTCTTTGATAAAAAGACTGCTAGCCTCACGCGGAATTACAGGTGAAAAAGATATTGAAGAATTTTTAAACCCTCTTTCTGTCACACCTTCTGATCCGAATGTTTTTACGGATATGGCAAAGTGTACTGCCAGACTGGCAAAGGCAATTGACAATGGGGAAAAAATCGTTATATACGGCGACTTTGATGCTGATGGCGTAACTTCAACATCGCTTCTTTACAGAACTTTCAGCCACCTTGGAGCAAATGTAAGCTACTTCATACCGGACAGGGAAAAAGAAGGACATGGCTTTGATACAAAGGCGCTTGTAAAACTCATGACCGCCCTCAAACCTAAACTTATAATCTCTGTTGACTGCGGAATTTCCGATGTTGAGGCTGTTAATTTTATAAACAGTTTTAAAATAGATGTTATAATAACAGACCATCACGAAGCACCGGAAGAGCTTCCTAATGCTTTTGGCATTATTAATCCGAAGGCGCAGAACGCACTTGATGAAAATCTTTCAACAAAAGAAATTACCTCACTGACATCGCTTGCCGGTGTGGGTGTAGCATTCAAAGTTGCAACTTCCCTTCTGCAGCACTATAACAAGACGGAATTTATCTCCTCAATACTTCCATATGCAGCAGTCGGAACAGTTGCGGATGTTGTTCCGCTTGTAGGTGAAAACAGATATATTGTTGCCAAAGGTCTTGATCTTATAGCACAAGGAAAACATTACGGGTTGAAAAGGTTAATCGAAAATGCCGGCTACAGTATTGAAAACGGTCTTACTGCCGAAACTATAGCATTCGGGGTTGCCCCTAGAATTAACGCCTCCGGACGTCTTGATACTGTGGAAGAGGCTATAAAAGTTATGATTTCCGATAATCCTCAGGAAATAGAAATGGCAATCAATAACCTTGAAGAATTTAACAAAATCCGCCAGACTTTATGCCAGGATACTTTTCTCGAAGCTGATGATATGGTTACAAGAGAAGGCAACCGTAATCCTGCTATTGTCCTGTTTAACTCAAAATGGCATGTCGGAATAATCGGTATTGTTGCATCAAAACTTGTTGAAAAATATTACAAGCCTACATTTTTAATGACATATTCTGAAGAAACAAAACAAATAAAGTGTTCTGCAAGAAGCATTGAAGGCGTACATTTATACGAAGTAATAAGCTCCATCTCTGAAGTTCTTGACGGCTTCGGAGGTCACTCAATGGCTGCGGGGCTTGCATTCACCCCGGATAAAACCCCTTTCAAGAATGTAAAAGAACTTTTGAACAAGGCTGTAAAAGAAATAACTACCGGAAAAGAACTAAAGCCGTTTATTAAAATTGACCTTGAACTCACTCCGGATGATATAAGCGTTGATCTGGTAGAACAAATTTCAAAGCTGGAACCGTTCGGTGCGTCAAACCCGAGCCCTGTCTTTGCAATGAAAAATCTTAAAATTAAAGAAAAAAGGCTTATGGGTGAGAATAAAAACCATCTAAGGTTAACTGTCCAAAAAGATACTTCTGAATTTAACTGTATCTGGTGGCAGAAAGGTGATATTTCACTTGTGAACGGTGATACGCTTGATGTAGCTTTCCACCCGCAGATTAACGAATTTAGGGGAAATACAAGTGTACAGCTAATTATAGATGATATTCACTCAGAGTACCTAAAAGAGGAAGAACCGGAAAATGCAGGAAAACTCAAAATTTATGACCACCGCAAGAAAACAGACATCCTTCCTCAGGTAAACGATTATATAAAAAATACAAAACAGAATATTAAAGTCTTTGCAGAAAGCCGGCAGATTGTTGAAATGCTAAAACCTTTTAAAAACATTTCAGAAAAAATCTTCTCACGCGAACAATCTTCCCAATGTGATTCTGTAATGTTTTTCGACTACCCTGCCGACAAAGAAACATTTGAAAACATAATAAGAGAAACTTGCCCGGCGAGTATTCACCTGATGAATTACAGCATTAAATATCTGGATGAAAAAGAATTTCTTAAAACATTCTCCGGAATGCTCAGATATGCTGCAAATAATAATGCCGGCAAAGTAGAACTGCGCCGGTGTGCAAGCCACCTTGGCAAATCAATCCCGCTTATTTCAGCACTTCTTGACCTGTTTGAGGAATGCGGCTTTGTAAAAATTAAAGATAAAAATCCGGCATTTTATATAATAGAATTTATTAGCATCGATGAACTCGCAAAAATTCTACACAATCCAAAATATGCTGAAATCCTTAATATGGTTGAAGAGTGCGAATTATTCCAAAAAAGTCTTATGGAAGATGACCTGACTGAAATTGACAATTTGTGCAATATTGGTTAAAATATTAATAGGGTACGGAATTTTGGAGTAATTATGAAGATTAAAAATCCTAGACTTTTCTTTTTGACAGTAACAACTATTGTTTTAGCAATTGTTTATCTGCTTATATCAGCACCTTTTTCTTCTGTTAGTGTAAATAATATTTGCCAGGACAGAGAACTCGCTAATGAACATTATGCTAAAGATAAAGATGATATTCTTGCATTAAAAGCTTTTGCCCAGAAAAGAAGCGACCAGTGCAAAGTTCTTTTAAGAGCACACAAAAACGAAACTAAAGTTTACAAAAAAATGGAAAACTGCGATATGTTTGAAGATGCAGCAAGTGCATCGGGATTTTTGATTAATCTGGCAGCACAGTACCAGGATTACGAAACACTTAATAAAGAACTTACTGACGCTGAAAAATATATGAAACCTTATGCTTACTGCCCGCAATACAATGGTGTCAAAATCCTTTTTGAAAATATCAGACAGAGAAATGCAGAACACCTTAAAGATTTAAAGTAAATTAAGGTATCTTAAAGCCACTTTTGTTATAAGCTGCGGCTTTAAAATTACAAAAAGAAATTTCAGGTCCGGTTTAGTATTTAAAATCGCTTTTTTACATAAACCAAGGACCTGATTTTTTGTGTAAATATTTTTCTCAAACAATTCTCCAATTCTAAACCAATTAAGATAATAGTCCAGAACCTGACTTAATTCAGAAGAAGCCAGCTTTTGATTGCAAATCATTTTATATAAGGGCACCTCAAGATTTTCTGTCCTAAGCCCAAAGTATTCATGCTGGAATTTTAACATCAGATGACAGGCCATTCTCTGTTGAGGTTTTCTGTAAACTTTTGAAATGTTACTGTCATGAACCCTGTAATTTAACAGGCTTTCCCTGATATTATATAATTTAACTTTATCCAAAAGCCTCAGCCACAAGCCGTAATCTTCCGCATAAGTGTCTTCTTCATTATATTGAAAAGAGTATTCTTCAAGAACTTTACGTCTAATCAAAACAGTCGGATGGGCTATACAGTTGTTTTTAAATAACAACGTGAGTTTTAATATCTCTGGCTCGGAAGGAGGACTCAATAATTCATTCCCCTTGCCGAAAGCAGTCATATAAGTTCCGCATACACCGCATTGGGGATGATTTTCCATAAATTCATATTGTTTCTCAAGCCTGTCAGGCATAGAAATATCATCAGCGTCCATTCTGGCAATATACTTTCCGCTGGCTGACTTTAAAGCTTTATTCAAAGACTGTACAATTCCAAGATTCTGTTCATTTTTAAGGTATTTTATCCTTAAATCCTTATATGAAAGTATTATATCCTCAGTAATACTGTCAGAACCGTCATTAATTATAATAAACTCAAAATCAGTGAAAGTCTGGTTTAATATACTTTCAACAGCTTCTCTCAAAAATTTTTCTTTGGTATTATATACAGGCATTATGACTGAAATAACCGGCATACGAAAATCATAACCGATATTAAATCAAGCGTCAACTATAAAAATGCCTGATTTAGATGTTAAACATCTAAATCAAACATTTTAGCTAAATCTGTATAGTATCTGTAGGTAAAATCTTTTGTTTCATCAGCATTCATAGCTTTTTGCGCCTTTGGAATTACAGTCTGAAGATTTTCTCCCTCTACCATCAGATCTTTGTTGCCAAAGTCTTTAGGAGTTCTAAAGCCCAGCCTTCTGAAATATGCCTTTGTATTAGCCGGCTCTGATGCAGTAGGCAGAATAAGAGCAGAAAAATCTCCGTAAGAGCGGCTGGTGTCTTTTAGAGCAGACACAACAAGACTATCTCTGGTTAATCTATCATTATTCCAAACAGCAAGCCCCTCTACTACAGAATCAGCCTGACCGCCTATATTAAGCACACCGGTAACTTTCTTTCCGCCTTCAACAGAAAGAATAACTCTATCATAAGGATGTGTATCCAGATGTTTAACTTTTTTCAATGCTGTATCATACACATTTCTTACACTTGGAGCACCTAAAAGCTTGCTGTCTTCAGAAAACTTCTGACCTTTTGCTATATTCAACATTTTTTCTGCAAAAAATTTATCTTTTGATGTTAATGAATAAATATCAATTTTTCGGCTTCCTTTTGTAACCGAACTAATTCTTAATGCCTGAAAATTCGGCTGGCATTTTCCCGGGTTTTGTGATTGTATCTGCATTTATTTCTCCTTTATAAGTACTTATATTAAATCCTGACAAATTTTTTTTTGCTATTTACAAACTTGATTTTGTATTGACAAAATCAAAAAACAGAGCTATAATATTTAAGAAAGGAGTGAAAAATATGTTTTTTACAAGAGAAGGATGCGGCGGTCATTGCGGACATAATACGGAAGGACACCACTGTAGACACGAACATGAGCATGGAGAAGGACATCATCACTGCCATCACGAGGAAGCAGACGGTCATAGCAGAGGCTGCTGCGGTCATGGCGGAAGGAGAGATGGCGCAGGACGCAAAAAAAATTGTGAACGCATACCATTTAACCGCAGATTAAGTGAAGAAAGTATTAACCTTATCAAAGAATATGCACAAAAAAATAACATAACAGAAACAGAAGCTCTGGAAAAAGCAATCCAAAGTTTAAAAGAATAAAAATTAACCCCCTGAAATTCAGGGGGTTTGTGCTATAATATTTGAGGAAAAGAGGTTATTATGACAACAATTAAGGTTACAAAAATGCAGGGCTGCGGAAATGATTTTGCAGTAATAGATTTTGACCAATACAAAAAAACAAATCTTCCTATGGATGAACTTGCAAAAAAAATCTGCGACAGACACTTCGGAATAGGTGCAGACGGAATGATAATCCCGAAAACCAATACTTCAGAAACCGATATAGGCTGGTATTTTTATAACTCTGACGGGTCAATAGCACAAATGTGCGGTAACGGAATGAGATGCTTCGCCAAATATGTTTATGACAAAGGTCTTGTAAATAAAAAAGAGTTTTCAGTTCTCACAGGTGCAGGCATAATTAAACCACAGCTGCTCGATGACGGGACTGTAAAAGTTAATATGGGAACTCCTGTTCTTGAAGATGAAAAAATTCCTTTTAAAGGTGAACGAAAAATAAAAGCACTGGATAGAGAATTTGATATTACTCCTGTGTCAATGGGTAACCCTCACTGTGTAATAACCGTCAACGATAACCCGATGGATATGGCTTTGAAATATGGTCCGGTCATTGAAAAACACGAATATTTTCCTGAAAAAACAAATACCGAATTTGTAAAAGTAATCTCTAAAACAGAAATTGAAATGCGGGTTTACGAACGCGGCTGTGGCATAACTCTTGCTTGCGGAACAGGTGCCTGTGCATCAGTAGTAGCATGTGTTTTAAATAACTTAACAGAAGAAAAAGTTAAGGTAAACCTTCTTGGAGGGGCTGTATTCGTGGAATGGCAAGGGAATAAGCTTAATCCGAAGAAAGACATTTTCCTCACAGGTCCCGCAAATTACAGTTTCACCGCGGAATACATGTTGTAATAATTTGTCTTTTCATGTTATCATTGGGTTACACCAAAATACAAAAGGAGACAAAAAATGAAAAATTATGAACTATTAACTGTATTTAAACCAAATTTAGATGCAGAAGAAGTAGATAAATTAATTGCTAAAATCAGCGATACCATTGTTGAATTTGGCGGCAAAGTTGAATCTACTGACAAAATGGGAAGAAAAAAATTAGCTTATGACATCCAGAACTTCAGAGACGGCTTCTTCGTTTCAATGGTTCTCGCATTGCCTGCTGACAAAGTTGCTGAATTCAAAAGACAATTAAGATTAAGCGACAATATCATCAGAACAATGTTTATGGAAGTTTCAGCAAAAGCTTCTGTGTAACACGAAAGAAAAGGAAATAAAATGTCATTAGCAAAATCAGTAGTTACAGGAACAGTATACAGACAGCCGGAAAAACGTTTTTCACAAAATAACGTTGCGGTTTCTGCATTTGTTCTTAATATCGGAGAAAGAGAAGAAATGCTATTAAGAGTTATTTCTAAAAGAAATGCTCTGGATGAAATAGTTTCATCTCTAACAAAAGGCGACCGCGTGCTGGTCGAAGGCAGACTGCAGACTGCAGCAGTAAAAATGGATGACGGAACTGAAAAGAGAATTTATGAAATTGATGCAAATACAATTGAAAAACTCGGTGAAGATTCCTCTTCCACTGCAGCGTCATCAGGAAATTCAAAATTCGGCACAGAAGAAATCGTGAAGTTTGAATCAGATGATTTCTCAAACGAACTGATCGGCGAAGACGAAATACCATTTTAAAAAGGAAAAACTGAATATGAGTAGTGTAAAATTTATCCCTGCGCAAATGCAAAAATATGCAGCGCATACACAAAAGATGAAAAATTCACAATTGAAATCAACTGTAAGATATATGGGTAAAAAAGCAGCAGCTTTTACACCGGATATATTTACAGCATCAAACAAAACAACGAACACTGCTAAAACTTCATTAGTCGAAATATTTGCAGGAAACAGAAAAAAATAAGTAATAGTAAAAAATAAGGCTAGAAAGGCGAATTAAAACATGGCAAGACAAGATGCTCAGGATAAGAAAAAACGTAAAAATTGCAGTCTTTGTGCAGACAAAGTAACTGAAATTGATTACAAAGATGCAGCAAAATTGAAAAGATACCTGACAGAAGCAGGAAAAATTATTCCTCGCAGAATTACAGGCAACTGTGCAGAACACCAGAGAATGATTGCAAAAGCAATTAAACGCGCAAGAGAAGCTGCAATTATCGGATATACTTTTGACTAGTATAGATATGAAAATCCAAAAAAGGAACCGCATGGAAATATGTGGTTCCTTTTTTTTGGAAATTATGTTATCATATAAATGTCCGAAAAAATTCCGCGATAAGGAACGTGAGCGGAATTTTAGAGTGGCGTATTAGACAGCGAAGCTGCGCGTGACGCGCGAAGGCGGGGCGTAAGCAGCGGAGGTCTGATTTTGACTAAATATATGAGGAGGTATTTATGCAAAACACAATTATAGCTTCAAAATCTCTGAGGGGGGGGGGCTTAGATAACGCCGGCGGGCTTTTTCACGCTTCGGGATTATCCCGTAAATCCGCATTTACTTTAGCGGAAGTTTTAATTACTCTTGGTATTATCGGCGTAGTGGCAGCTATGACATTACCTACACTTATTCAGAAGCAACAGGAAAAAATATGGATTAATCAGTTCAAAAGTACATATTCTATCTTATCTCAAGCATATGTCCGTGCATATCAGGAAAACGGTTTGCTTGATGAATGGAATCTGTCTACAGAAGATACAAAAAGCAGTTCAAAAACAGTTGCCGAAAAACTTTTACCTTACTTAAAATTATCAAAAGATTTCGGTCAGAATGACCAGAATAGCAGCCATGGTTTACCAAACACATATCTTGAGCTTGATGGAAAACAATCAGTAAACTGGAATGGATGGCGTGATGTAGATTATATTTTTGCTCTTGCAAACGGGGCAACTGTAGGCTTGAATGGTGTTATTAGTGGACGCGACAACAATAATAATTCCGAAAATAAAGCCATATTTTATCTTGATATTAACGGCGCAAAAGGTCCGAATCAATTTGGAAAAGATTTTTTTATTATGTTATTTAATACCAAAAATAAATACCCTGTCATTACCGGCTATAATTTATGGTGGCTGACAGAAGAATCCTGCTCGCGCACAAAACGACAAAGCTGGTACAGTGGCGGAGGCTGTGCAATATGGTTAATTAAAACAGGAAACATGGATTATCTTCACAGAGAAATAAGTCACGAAGAATGGATACAATAAAAAATATTCATGTTATACTTTCTGTATGGAAAGAAAACCGATAGTTGCAATAGTAGGACGACCGAATGTAGGTAAATCTACGTTCGTAAACCGTCTTGTGGGCTCAAGAAACTCTATTGTAGACGATTTACCCGGCGTAACCCGCGACAGAATATATTTTGATGTCGAATGGATGAACAAAGTTTTTACTGTAATTGATACCGGCGGTATTATTCCGGGTGATGAAGATGAAATTATGGTTTCAATCTTTGATCAGGCACGTATTGCCTGCGAAGAAGCAGACAAAATTATTTTCCTTGTCGATGGAAAAGACGGAGTAAATCCGGTTGATTATGATATTGCAAATATTCTCAGACAGTCTAAAAAAACTGTTTTTCTTGCCGTTAACAAGCTTGATAACCCTGAAGCTTACATGATGGTAAATGATTTTTATTCACTTGCTCTAGGTGAACCGGTTGGGATTTCAGCACTTCATGGAAGCGGGGGTGTAGGCGATCTTCTGGATTTGATCACAGAGGATTTCAAGGAAACTGACGGAAACAAAGAAGAAGACCACACTATAAAAATCGCTATAGTAGGACGACCGAATGCCGGCAAATCATCTATCGTTAATGCTCTTTTAAATGAAGAAAGAGTTATTGTTTCCGATATATCAGGCACAACACGCGACAGTATCGACAGCTTTATTAACTATAAAGACAGAGAGTTTGTTATTGTTGATACAGCGGGTATAAGAAAAAAATCCAAAGTTGATTACGGCGTTGAAAAGTTCGCTGTAGACAGAGCAATCCGCTCAATCAGGGATTGCGATGTTGCGCTTCTTGTAATTGATGCAACAGAAGGTATCTCAGATCAGGATAAAAAGATTTCTTCAATAATTACAGAAGCTGGAAAAGGTTTGATAATAGCAATTAACAAGTGGGATCTCATTGAAGACAAAAAATCAAATACAATCAACCAGTTTGATAAAAAACTGTCAAACGATATTCCGTTCCTGGAATTTGCACCTAAAATCTACATCAGTGCAAAAACAAAACAACGCTTAAACCAGATATTTGATAAAGCGGCAGAAGTTTATGAGCAGTGCACAAAACGGGTTTCAACCGGACTTTTGAATAAAGTTGTGAAAGAGCTCTATGCGCTGAACCCTCCTGCTACAGTAAAAGGAAAACGCTTAAAAATACTTTATTCAACACAATCAGATATAAAGCCGCCGACATTTGTGCTTTTTGCTAATAACTCAGACTTGCTTAAAGACCATTACAAACGTTATATAGAAAACAAGCTTCGCGAAGCTTTCGGATTTTTCGGAACTCCTATAAGGATTTTTGTTCGGGAAAGAAGTGAGAAAGATAAAAAATAAAAAACGGGATTTAAAAACCCGTTTTTTATTTCTCATGAATATCTATTTTATACCCTAAAATGTCACAAATAAGTATCATTTCATAAAATTTTAAAGTTCCTTTTTCGATTTTTGCACGCACATTAAATCTGGAATACTCTTTCCCGCTTAAATCGCTCATTCTTCTTGCAAGTTCTGCAATAGTTATTTTATTACGAAAAAGAAGCAGCCTTACCAGTTCGTTAATATCAGTTCCGGTATCAATATCAATATTTATTGCCATTCTATAATTATAAGCTATTTGTTAACACATTGATATTTCCAGATGAATATGTTATTATGTTAATATATAGTTAACATAATAACAATAAATTAACTGATGATTAAAAAATATTAAGGAGGTATTAATGAAAGCAGGTTTCACATTAGCAGAAGTTCTGATAACTCTGGGCATAATCGGCATAGTTGCAGCAATGACACTGCCCGCACTCATAAATAAAACAGCCGGAGCACAGTATAAGAGCGGGCTGCAAAAATCTTATTCCGTATTAACACAGGCACTTCAGAGATTAAACGCTGATCAGGGTTTTATTGCAACGAGAGATTCATATGGGAACAGAACCTTTGCAAGTTATTATAAAAAATACTTCAATGTATTAAAAGACTGTAGCCTTGAAACCTGTATAGGAGGTACTGTCGATGAAAATAATACATTTATTATTAATACATATACAACATATTCAAAAAGCCGTAAAGTATCTTCAAGATTTTTTGATGACGGACAATTTATACTAACAGACGGCATGGTGTTATTAATTGAAGACAATACAGCCTCAGGAGAAAGTGGCAGCGGTGTAGGGAGCATGTTTATAACAGTAGATGTAAACGGTTACAAGAAAAAACCGAATGCATGGGGTCATGATTTATTTACATTCCAGATAATGAACGACAGCGGAAAATTAATTCCTATGGGTGCAGATGGAACAGTATTCACTGATTTAAATACATACTGTTCCTCAACATCAACTAATGCACAAAACGGAATTGCCTGTACATATAAAGCTTTAACAGATAAAGATTATTTTAACAATCTTCCATAAAAAAACGGGTGTTAAAAACCCGTTTTTTGTTAGATTTACTCTTCTTCTTTATACTTAATCAACCCTGATGTGACCGCATACATTGCAGCGGAAATATCACGAACCGATTCAAACGGTCCATAACTTTTGATAAATTTTGCCACATCAAATGTGTCAAGGTATTGTTGAAGCTGTGCCTTGGAAGCATCTGTAATATTTGAAGCAGCAATTAAGTTTTGAATAAACCCGCTAACTTTATCATTAACAGTAGTTTCATCCAAATCTTCCGAAGCAAAAGAAACCTGATCGCCTGCATCTTTTGATTTTACGGCAGTGTCTTTTTCTTCCTGCACCTGCTGCTCTTCATTCTCTTCTTCTTCATCGTCAAGGCCTTTAACATAAGCTGCTTTTGAGCTTGTAGCGCTTGTAATTTCCATAAAATCCGTCCTTTCTAAAACTTTTACAATATTTTCTACGGTTTTTTTTGTAAAAACTTTAGAAAATATTAAGAAAGTTTAATGCCCCTCAAAAACAGACCTTAGCTGCTCCCCCCCTACGCCTTCGTGTGCCGTTCATAGCTAAACTGTCTAAAACGCCGCTCCAAAATTCAGCTTTCCTTATCGCTAAAAAATTTTTCGGACATCTAGCGGGTTATATACTCTGTTTCGGAGTACATAATCATATAAAAATCAGGGGCTGTTATATTAGGGTTATTTTTCATAAATTTTTGGATATTAAACTTTTCAAGATATTTATCTGCTTTTTCTATAACTTTAGGCTCATTCTCGTGTTCAGATTTTATCTTTCTTATATATTCGTTAACCATATATTTTATTTCATCTTCACTAAGAACAGGTCTGCCGCCGATTTTTACTTCGTCCTGTTCTTCTTCTTCAAGAAGTTTTCTTTCTTTCTGTTCCTGCTCACGCTGTTTACGCTGGTTTCCGCCACCTGATGACGTAGAAGATTCTATCTGTCTGTTAAAAGGATTATTCACTGAATTGAACATCTAAACACCGCCTTTCAATTCATTATGCAGAAAAAAAGTACCGTATGTGTTATTACGGTACTTTTTATAATTTTCTTTAAAGTTTCAATTATTTATATGATTATAAGTCAATTTTTTCAGGATTCATATTTTTATTATACAACCATGCAACAAGACCACCCGGGAGGGAGAAGACTGCAGCAGGCAATGTCCAGAGTAACTGCTGGCTTTTAATTTCTTTAATCAAAGATTTATCTTGTTTTGGATCTAAATCATACTTGTCAGCAACAGTTTTATCAGATCTCAACCCGTAATATAATGTACTTATAACACCGCCGAGAATTGACCATCCGGAAGCGTCTGCTCTTGCTGAACGGATAATTTCTTTTTGTTCATCTTCAGGAATATCACTGCCTTTAAAATTTACAGTATCTTTTGGGGCATTTTGTTTTAAAAAATTTGTATTTTCAGCAGCTTTTGGTTTATTACATCCGCCGCACTGAACAGAGCTGCCTGAAAAATTAACATTATTTACACCTAAAGACATAAATACACACCTTTCATTCAATTTATAAAATATTACATTTTTATCAAGCCATGAAAACAAAATTTATTGCTAAAAATTTTTACATTATTAAATAATTGTTACAATGAATAGTAATAATCTTTCAACAACTTCGCATCATCCTCAATATTCGGGCTTTCGCAGACGAGAGCACCTTTAACATTAAATTCTTTCATAACTTTAAGCAAATCTTTGTAATTCATATCGGATTCCTCAAGAATAAGGTGTTTTTTCTCTCCTTTCGGACCATAATCAATTCCGGCAAGGTGTCCATGAAAATTATCTATTGCATATTGTCCGAGTTCGCTGCCTAATTTTTCAAAAATTGCACTAAATTCATCGTATGTGTTATAAATTCCGGCAAATCTGGCATGCAGATGTGAAAAGTCAATACATGGCAGAACATTCTCCACCTCTTTGGAAAGCTTTATTATCTCGTCCAAATCACCCCATTGGGTGCCTTTGCCTGTAGTTTCCGGACGAACCCATACGTTAACTTTTTCCTGTTTTAAAACTTCAACGATTTTTTCAACTCTGGCTTTAACCTGATTAAAAACTTTTTCCTTATCATGTCCCTGATAATACGCAGCATGGAATGTTATGCTGAATGCCCCTGCCGAGCCTGCTGTCATTCCGGTTTCAATAATTCTTTGCACACTTGCATCAACTTTTTCCGGCTCCAGAGAGTTAAGATTAATATAAAAAGGAGCATGCGCTGTTATTATAAAGTTTTTCTCTCTGTTCATCCGAGCAACAAACTCTCTGTTCTCATCACTCATTCTCACGCCATGGACAAACTCAAGCTCCATTCCGTCAAGCTCCATTTCATCAAGAATTTTAAAAGCCTGAGGGTAGCTGCCCTTGCCTGTTCTAAGCGGCATGCCGGCTGTCAGGAAATTCAATTTATCAAATAAAAAGTTTTGCACAACTTACTCCAATCCATACTGATATAACACATATTATAACACTTAAAAGCACATAACAAAACGCATGAAGGAATTGTGCATTTTTAAGCATCTCAAAAATCTCCAGCGAAAAGGTACTGAATGTAGTCAAACCTCCGCAAAATCCGACTGTCAGGGCAAACTTCAAAGCAGGATTAATCTCCTGTTTGTCAACAAAAATAATATATAAAAACCCGATAATAAAGCTTCCGATAATGTTAACCAGAAAAGTTGCAACAGGAAGGTTAAAGTGGAAATTCCGCATAACAAGCAAGCCTGTCAAATATCTGGTCACAGCACCAATTCCGCCTCCAAAAAACACCGCAAAAAGATTTAGCATAGCTATACCTTTGCTGCCATAAGGCTTTCAAGAATTTCAGCACCATCCTCAACCATTTTTACACAGTGCTCCTTGCGCTGCGGACCTTCATATCCGGCAGTTAGAGCTTTGCAGCAGGTAAATTTATTTCTGTTTTTAAACTCTTCAACAACAGATGCAGCAAGTTTGCGTGCAGTAACCTCATTGCCATTAACGTTTTCTCTGCCGGTATTATAACCGATTACAAGCTGCGCACCTGCAACTGCTCCGCAAAGGCATCCGCTTGACATTCCGCCGGAAAACGGAGTTGCACAGGCAAGTAAAGATTTATCACACAAACCTTCATCTATTGCCGCCATTACGACGCTTTCCGAACATGAGTATCCCTGTTTATAATATTGAGCTGCTTTATCTTTTAACATTTGTCCTCTCCTTTAATAAAAATTATACCTTATAAATATTTAAATTCCCTTAGTAAATTTTTGTAACAATAAAACCGCAATCTTTAAAGTTTAAACAAAACATCTCCGATATAAAAAATGTAATTATTTTTAGTCACATTGAAAAGGAGTGTGTAATGAAAGACAAAAAAATTCTTGAAATGGAAGATTTGATGGTAGATTTTGCTGAAATGACAAGCTTCAATTTTGATTCTCTTGACTACAGACAAATGCAGGATTTACAGAAGATTACCGGCAGTGAATATGACAATCAGCCTATTCCGTTTAAATATGGCAAATTTGATCTGGTCGATTTATTCCATTCATTTATTTCGCAAAAAGATTAACTCTAAAAAGTTTGAGGGTATGTGCTTATGGATATGAAAGAATTATTTGAAAACAATTGTTTTCCGATGAGCTGGTCATCAGAAGCAGAAGAAATTCCGGAGCAAAAAATGCTTCCGCAAAGAAAAGACCTGACCACACTCCTCGCTGAACTTGAAGATATTAAAAATAATATCGAAGAAATTAAGGCAAAACAATGGTATCTGGCAAAATTAATGAAATTCCATAAAGAAGGATTTTCAGCAGGCTGATAACAAACAGCCTTAAATCCTGCAAAAACTTTTCTCCGTTAAGATAACGGCCGAGATTTAAGGATAGTATTTTCTTTTATGTACATTTAAAGCTCTCTAAAAGAGAGCTTTTTTATTGTAAAATTAAGATATGAAGGAGAAAGTTATTATGCAAACAGCCGGCTATGAATTTAAAAAATTTGGCAGCAAATTCTTTATACGTATAAATAAAGGTGAAGAAATAGTTTCAACCCTAAAAACCTTTTGTATTAAAAATAATGTCAAATTAGGGACAATACAAGGTATCGGCGCAATAAATTCTGCAACATTCGGTTTTTTCAACCCTGAAACAAAACATTATCAGGAAAAAACAATTGATAAACCAATGGAAATTACAAGTCTTACAGGCAACATAACAACAAAAGATAATGAAACTTACCTGCATATTCACATGAATGCTGCCGGAAACGATTACAACACAGCAGGAGGGCATCTTGTTAGGGCAGTGGTAAGTCTTACCGCAGAAATTGCAATTGAACAACTCTCAGGAACAGTTGAGAGAACTTTTTGCGAAAAAACAGGATTAAATTTGATGGACTTCAATAAGGCTTAAAGGAATATTTCCTCATTAAGCATCAGATCATGACCCATATTGTACATCAAATCAAGGTAGGCATCATAATATACGCTTATTGATTCAATATATTCGCTCAAAATCTGCTGGTGTGAGTTTTCATTAAGCATTAGTGCCATAAGGTTTGTTTCTCCGTTTTTGTAACGCTTTGACGCCATCTGGAGAATTGTATCTGACTCTTTCAGGATTTGTTTGTAATACTGCATATTTTCTTTGGCATACTTAAGATCATTGTAATTAACTTTAAGCGCAATTTTTAATTTATTTTCAAAAGCAGTTTTGTCCATTTTGGTTTTTTCCAGAGTAAGCTTCGCCTTGTTGATTTCAGGACGATAAGAATAAAGTATCGGCACATCGAAACTTCCTGCAACAAAAGCACCCGGAAGGGCTTCCCCGCCGGTCTGACGGGCTGTCTGGTAAGCAAAACCGCCGCCAACGGTTAAATCAGGAATTCTTTTATGCTCAGCTACTTTTACATCATATTCTGATTTTTCTATATAATTATCTGAAATCCTCAGTGAATAACTGCATACCATTGCAATCTTTTCTATCTGGTCGTATGTTGGTATAGGAAATTCCAATATAGTTATATCATCAAATAATGAGTCCTCTTCTGTATCATACATGATTTGTGAATTTTCAAGGTTTAAAACTTTGTTGAAATAGAACTGTGCTGCAAGAAGATGCGCCTTTGCTTTATTTAATTCAATTAATTGTTTTTTATATTTTATATCTGACTGTAAGACTTCAATCTGATAGTTTGGAGAAGAAGCTGGTTTTGCCTTTGCTGCAAGTTTCATATCTTCAAACAAATCTTCTCTATCTTTCATAATTATAAGGACAGACTTTAGATAAATAACCTGAAAATATGCTCTCATAACATCTATCTTCAAATTATGTTCAGATTCTTTAATAGAATTTTCAATAGCCTTCAAATTAGCAAGTGCTGCCTTTTTTCTCACTCCGCGCTTTGCAATCTCAAACGGAACCATCAGACCGAATTGGCTGGAGTTGCCTCTTGTAACCTTACCCATTAGAAAATTAGATTGGAACTGAGGGTTTTTGAGGGCATTTGCAATTTTAACCTCCTGCTTTGCAATTTCCAAATCTTTTCTTTTAGCTTGCAATGTAAGGTTATTTTCGAGTGCAAGCTCAATTGCATCGTTAAGCGGGATTTTAGCCACATTTGCATAAACGGGGCAGGATATAGAGATAAATGCTGCAATAAAAATTATTATCTTTTTCATCATCACAACAAAATTCTATCACAAATAAAAAAGCAGATAATAAAATTATCTGCTTTAATCGAAAAAAGGAGTTTCTATGCCATATCAATTCGGGGTTTGCCGATCATATTAATCAGAACATCAATAACTTTGGGCATTTGACACACGAAAGAATAATTACCTTTAGAAAGCGAGCACTTTCCACAATCACAGCCTATAGAGTAGCATTCCATAGCCTGTTCAGTCCAGCTTTGTGTAATAGAAGACGAAATTTCACCGTTAGTATTCGGATAAAATTCCTTATCTTCGTTCAGATTATCCCTTTCCATACTAACCTCCCGCCTGATGCCTGCCGGCAATCAGGTTGTTCCATACCCATTATTATTATAACTGCAAGAAAGAGGGATTTAATCCTCTATTTAGTGGAATTATTCTCTAGCAGAAAATCAAAAATTTCAGAGTTATATCTGTTATCAACTGCACTGAATGGAAGTACCAGTCCTCCAAACTCTTTTTCTACATTTTTTAAAACATTCAGGGTTTTATTTTTCGGAACATAATCCATTTTAGTAACCACTGTGATTATCGGTAAATCATACGCCATAACCCATTCACGCATCTGGTAATCATTCTTCTGTATTTCATGACGACCGTCGACAAGCTGTATTAATGAGCTTATTTCTTCCCGCTTCAAAAGGTATTCCTCAAGATACTTCTGCCACCGGTTCTGCGCTTCTTTAGAAACTTTTGCATAGCCGTAGCCTGGTAAATCCGCTATCATAAATTTGTCAGAAAAGTTAAAAAAGTTGATTAATCTGGTTTTCCCCGGAGTGTTTGAGGTTTTAGCCAGCTTTTTGTGGTTGGCAAGAGCATTAATAAAAGAGGATTTACCAACATTAGAACGCCCTAGCAGAGGAAACTCAGGCATGTTAAATGACGGACACTGACTCAGTTTTTCCGCACTGATTATAAATTTTGCGCTCATGAATTTTATGCTCATTTTGTTGATAATGCTTTTTCCTGCTGCTCTTTCAGTTTCCGCTTAAACAAAACTGTCTGGAACAAATTGTACATCTTATCGCTGTCTACTACCGTTATTTGTGTTTTATCCTTCAGAAAGTCTATATTAACAGCCGGTTTTTGGCTGAATATATTTGATTGCAGATTAACAATCTGGAAAAGCCCCACTTTTAAAATACTAAGCGGCTCTTTCCAAAATATTTCAAATGTTTTTCTTATATCAAATTTTTTCATTTCCCTAATCTGTCTGGCCTCAAGCTCAGGATAAATGCACTCTACAGCCAGAGTAACACCACCAAAGCTCCGGTATTTTAAATTTTCTTTTTGAATTTAGCGATTTTTTTGAGGATTGCCTCTTTATCAGAAGCATTAGGGCTAAATGATAAGTACTGGTTATAATACTTTATTGCGCCCTGATAGTTTAATTCTTTTTCATAAGACATTGCCTTGAGCTTAGCAATAGCCGGTCCGTTGTGGTAGAAGTCAATTGCTCTGTTGCAGTATTCAATTGCAGAAGCATAGTTTTCTTCTTTATACTGTCTTTGTGCGACATCAAAGAACTCATTTGATTTGATTTCACAAAGATCAATATATGAAAGCCCGTTTTTCGCAATAATATTATCAGGTTCTTTCATCAATGCTTTTTTCAGCGCAAGTCTTGCTGTCTTAAACTGCTTGTTATGGACAAGAATTTCAGCAAGATATAATTCGTCATCAACGTTATCTGCAAAATTAATTGCATTTTCAAATGTATAAACAGCATCTTTTTCTCTGCCGAGAGCAAGATATGCCTCACCCTTGATTACAGAGTCCATAAGATTGTTAGAAGCTGACTGGACAATATAATTTAAGCTGTCTTTAGACATCGGAAGCTGGTGGGTGAGTTTAGCAAGTTTTATTTTTGCAAGATGAAGGTCCAATCTGTAAGGAACTCTCTCAATTGCCTGATTTATGTAATCATATGCAAGATAGAGTTCTTTATTAGTTGTTATATCACCGTTATCTCCGCGGTCTTTTGACATTTCGTAATATGTGTTTGCAAGACCTACTATAGCATCATTGCCGTACTGTCCGTCATCTACAAGCTTTGAGTAGTAATCAAGAGCCTGACCGTACTTTCTTGTTTCAAGAGAAAGGTCTGCAACACGCATAATAGCATCTTTGTAACCCGGATTAATTGCAAGAACTGTTTTTAACTGTTCCATAGCAAACTCAGCATCAGAGCGTTTCTGGTAAACATTAGCCAGATTTAAATAAGGTCTTGAGTTTTCAGGTTTTACAGTTACAGCCTTTTTAAAAGAGTTAATCGCAGCAGCCTGGTTACCCTGAACAAGATAACATTCACCCTGCAAAGTCAATGCCGGTGATGAATTCGGATTAATATGCAATGAATGGTTCAGCCAGGTCAAGGCTTTTGAGTAATCTTTTTGTCTTACAGCAACCTGTCCCAGGTGATACATTGCAGTCGGGTTATGTGAATTATATTTTAATGATTGCTGGAACAATTTTTCTGCTTCAGCAAGATTTCCGTCAATCAACTCGATATTTCCTAAATTGTCATAAGCTGTTGCATATTGCGGATTAATCTGCAATGCTGTCTGGAACAATTCTTTTGCATCTTTTTTATTACCGAGTTTTAATGTAGCGACGCCCATTGCGTTATAAGCCTGATAGTAGTTGCTGTCAAGGTTTACGGCATTAACAAACTCTTTAATCGCATTATTTAAGAGTTCTCTGGTATCTCTGATATATTCAACATCGGAAGATGTCTGGCGTTTCATGTAAACAATACCCTGGGCGTAATGTAAACCGGGATTTTTCGGGTATTTTTTAAGCATTTTGTCCAGCTCTGCCTGTGCTGGTGCAAGTTTGTGCTGTTTTGCCATCCAAATTACTCTTAATGTCTGGGCATCAACATCATCAGGGTGGGCATTCAAAACTTCTCTTAATGCAGTATCGGCTTCATCATAATTATTGTATTCTATTAATTTATCAATAGAAGCATATTTTTTGTTAACAGCAGCTCCTTTTGCAACCTTTGCCTGTAATTCCTGTGAATATGCGGCAGAAATACCAAGGAAATTTGCGAAAACAAGTGATGCTATTAATAATTTTTTGTAATTCATTTTTTCTCCCGATTACTACATTTCTACTATTTTAAAACTACTAAGAGTATTGTATAATATATACCGGGAAAAATCAATAATGCAAATGACCGGTTTAAATTCAAGCTCAAAAAACAATTTAGAGGATTTCAGAACATATATTCTGGTAGAGAGAAATTTCTCCAAACATACTGCCAAAGCTTATTGTTCGGACATTTTAGATTACCTGCTCTGGCTGGGGGATACCCAGTGTGAAGATGTGAACTTTTCTAAAGTTCGCGAGTATCTGCATTTTATTCAAAAGTTCCAATATCGAAAAAATACCATTGCAAGAAAAATAGCTTCGTTAAGAACTTTTTACAAATTTTTATATAGAGAGAAAAAGATAGACTCAAATCCTGCAATGAACCTTAACGCTCCCAAGCGTCCTAAACAGCTGCCAAAATTTCTGACCCCGTATGAGGTGGAACAGATTTTGAACAATACAAAAATTGAAACACCTGCCGGATATAGAAACAAAGCAATCCTTGAACTTTTGTGGGCATCCGGAATGCGTGTTTCTGAATTAAGCGGGCTTAACTTCGGAGATTTAAACCTTGAGAATAATGAAATCAGGGTTTTTGGAAAAGGCGCGAAAGAAAGAATTATTCTCATTACAGACAGGGCAAAGTCTTATCTTGAACGATATATTAAAACGGCCCGCGCACTTGTTGCAAAAGGCTACAGGGCTGATGAAGGTGAAGAGGCGCCGGTTTTTATTAATAATACAGGCTTCAGACTTCAGCCGCGTACAATTAGAAATGTTATAAATGAGATAGTTGAAAAAATAGAACTTCCAAAACACGTTACCCCGCACGTATTCAGACACAGTTTTGCAACCCACCTAATTGAAAACGGGGCTGACTTACGCGTGGTGCAGGAGCTTCTCGGTCATGCCAGCATATCCAACACACAGATTTACACGCACGTGTCAACCCAGCATTTGAAAGATGTCTATAACGAAACTCATCCAAGGGCATAAAATTTGCATTTTTAAAAGACAAAGTTTATAATAAAAGTCAGGTATGCAAAAATTTGTCACTCCAAAACCAGCTGAAACCCAGCTGTATCAGCTCTCTCAGGTAGGGGGGGGGGGCAGAAGGCTGTGCCTCTTTGCAGGATATTGTAAAGACGGCATTATACCCGATTATGTAATTTATTATTTGAAAAAACTTTCAATGCTTTGCGAAATACACTATATGGCAGACAGCGAAGTTTCAGATAAGGAAATTGCAAAAATTCAGCCTTATGTAAAAAGCGCCTCAGCAGTTAAACATAATAAATATGATTTCGGTTCATGGCAGGAACTTATAAATATGCTCGGCTGGGATTATATAGAACAGTTCGGACAACTCATCTTCGCAAATGATTCCTGCTATGCGCCGGTTTTTCCATTTGAGGATATGTTTATAAAAATGGAACATAAAAATGCGGATTTCTGGGGAGTTACGGTTAATAATCTGGTAAAACTTCCTCATGTCCAGAGCTATTTTATTGTGTTTAACAAAAGGATAATAAAAGAAGCAGCTTTCAGGCATTTTATGAAAAATATTAAAAAAGAAAAATCGCACACTGAGATTGTGAATAAATATGAAATACGGCTTACAAGGCTTTTGGCAGGAATAGGCTACAGCTACGCTTCTTATGTGGATGAAAACCTTGTTGCAACAAGCTTTTACCTGAAATTATTCTTAAACAAAAGCCCTTTTATAAAAACCAAAGCATTTCTTGGGGATTTCTTTGTTATACCGCCGGTTTTCTGCTTTCACGTGCTGCAAATGCTTAATTATCCGGTTAAATACATGAAGGATAATATAAAATCCAATATTAACAGTACTATCCGGAAGAAAATCTATCTGAAAACATTGAAAAAATTGACTATCTTTTCAATGGGACCTTTTGCAAAATACGTTATACGTTTTAAAAAACTACTTTTTAAACAAATCTTTCACACTGAATTTTGAGGCTTTTTCCATATGAAAAGAAATCAGTTTTTTTACAATCGGATTTGTCTGACGTGAAGCTGTCTGTTTTTCAGGAGCTTGTACATCAGTTTCTGTCCTTTCAATAACTGTCAATTTTCTCTCTTTTTTTTCATCCATACAGAAATTATACCTCTTTATATTTTAATAAAAAATATTATTTGCCAAAAATTGACATATTTTTATATAAAAATTATATACTGTTACAAACATTAACAATTCTTAGGCAGCTCATCCCATAGCTTTTGAAGCTGCTGGAGCTGGGTTCTGCCTTTGGCATCATTCATTCCGGAAGAAATAAGTTCTTTCATAATTTCGGTAAGCTTGTAAGAGAAAGATGATGATTCATCGCCGCCATATTTGTGGCAGAGCTCATGCAGAGCAGTACCCAGAATTTCTGTAAAGCTGCCGCGGTCCAGATAATCCTTATTTATCCAGAAGCCTTTTGATAATGTTTCTCCTGAATGGTCATAGTCAAGAATAGCTTCTGCTGTAGTATATTCATAATAACGGCTTTCATCGGAAGCTTCTCTGTTGAATATGTAAATCTTTGTATCAAGCTCTTCCGGTTTAAAATACTTGTTTTCCAAATATGGTTTAAAGGTGTTAACACCCTCTTTTATCAGAATAAGTTTCTGCTTTTGAATATCGGTAGGATTAAGAGGTTTATGTTTTCTAATAGTATTGAGCAAATCGCTTACATTCGGCATTCCTATATCACTGAAGCTTCTTGAACATACAACATATCCGCTTTCTTCAAGGGATTGGAGCATCTCAAGAGAATCATAAAAGGTGCGTGCAACATACTTATCCGGAAATTTTATGTGCAAATCACGTATATTCGCACCTGAAAGAATCCCCTCAAGGAAATTGTACTCATTAGGATTATATCTTTCAGAAACAGTCCAGAAGTTTTCTAAAGAATGAATCATTTTTACAAGTTCCTGTTTTGAAATATTAGGGTCTTCTGCAATATACTTAGCTATAGATTTCAGATGGGCGCTGTTTAGAGAGGTTCTGTCGCGTGAAGGATCAAAAACTATTGTGTCACCCTTTTTAGCAGGAGGTTTCTCCTTCAAAAATACTGTTAATCCTTTCAAACCTTCGTATGAATCAGCTACCTGATAACGCTGTCCTGCTATATAAAATGCACCCGGTTCGTCTTTTGGAAGAATTTTTATACCTATTAAATTGTTCTCAAAATCAGGACATTTGAAATCCGTATTATGTGAATGGTAAAATCTGTTGATTGTTTTTCTTAAAGATCTGAGAAGTGTTCTGTTGTTTGTTTCAAATTCAATGTAGTTGCCATCGAATTTATCAACTTTATCAAGTTTATAGCCTAAAACTCTTTTATTATTCAGATTACCTGAAATGAACTGCCAGGTAACCTTCCAGTCATCCGAGCCAACATTAAAGCTTTCTGCACCGGAATCTTTTAGGATTTTCAGAACAGTCATCTTTAATCCTTCACCGAAGTTTCCGGCTGCTTTGTTATCATTCTGCTTGGAAGACTCTCCTAGAAGTATGGCTTTATCAGGAGTATATGTTGATTTACCTTCTATTCTAACCTTATACTTTCCATTTTGAAGCGGTGCAAAAGACATTTTAACACCATCAAGTGTCTGACCATGCCCGTCATAGAAGTTTTGCAGAATATCGCGGGCTACTTTATCATTATCCCATATTACAGAATCTGCATATGTTTCTGTTATTGTTGTTTCGTGGAGAGGCTGAGGTGTAAATTTGCCGTTCGCTTCCTTTGTAATTTTTACTTCAGAGCTCATTGGAAGTTCAAAATCAAATCTCTGTTCCGGTTTAAATTCCGGTATTTTGATTTCTGTCATATTAATTCTGTTTTGAGTAGGAGTAAATCTTTCAGGAAGAGCAATTGCGTCAGGAGGCAGTTTTTTAATATTTCTGTTTAAAACAGGCGGGACTGAAGGATTATAGTTCAGTGGTTCCGATAATTTTTTACGCAAATTATCAAGTATTTTTGTCTTTACTTCTTCCGGTGAAGTGACGCCGTCTATTAGCTCCTCAACACTTTTCTGATAATTTTTCAAAGATTTCTCTGCAGTTTCGTTTTTTGTTATTAGTTCTGATATTCGTTCTTGCAGCTGTCTTATGCGCCAATGTCTTCCCTTACTTACAAGAAAACCTCCGATTGCAGCTGCACCTATAGCTGTAGCTGCAATATATCCGGCTGCTCGTGTTGTACTGATTTTTCCTTTATCAGCAGAAATCTTTGCTGGTTTTTTATCAGTTCCAACAGGCTTGTCTGTACTTTCAGCACCTTTTATCTTCGCTGCGCTGCTTGGATTTAAGTAAAAATTATTAACTGCAGAAACACCCATGAAAATCCTTTCGAGTTATCTTATTAATAACACAAAAGTTGAAAAAAATTTTTTTTGCTAATTATTTTATTTACAAACTTAATTTAGCAATTTTCACATCAAAAACGGTTTCAATATCAACACCTGCCAGAATATAAGAAATTATATCCTGCGGCTTGAAAAATCTTATGTTCTCAATATGCGGAATAATCCCCAGAACTCTTGTATCTGAATATTCTTCAATCATTCTTGGCAAATTTTTTATATTAGCATCATTTGTATTAAATGGACAATCATTCAAAATTACGCCGCGTATAAGAATATTCTGCTCTCTTGCATGGTTTATTGTAATGAGAATATCATTAAAAGAGGATTGACGCGGTGAAGCAATAAGAAGCAGCGGAAGATTAAGTGTTTTGACCAGATCCTCTTCAAGAAAGTCCTTTCCGTAAGGAGTTGATAATCCTTCTGTACCATTAACCATAAGACATTCATACTTTTCGGAAATACTCAGAAAATCCTGAAGAATTACATCTTTTTCAATAATCTGATTTTCTTCTTTTGCAGCGATACAGGGGAGGTTTTTGCTGGTAAAAATATAACTGCACCAGGTTTTTATATTATAATCCATGCTTTTCACAAAGACCAGATCAGGAGCCTGAATAAATCCGTCTTCATGTATTGCACCGGTCTGTACAGGAAGATAAACTCCTGTAGAATAACCAAGGCTCTGCATAGTTGCAGCAAGCCCGGCGGTGATAAATGTTTTTCCCGAACGGGGTTTAGCGCCTGTTACAAATAGTTCTAGCATAGATTTATCCTATCACGCTCAGCCGTTGATTGCAAAGTAAACCTCTTTCAATCTTTTCTTGCTTATATGAGTATACAACTGGGTTGTGGACACATCGCTGTGACCGAGAAGCTCCTGCACCACACGCAGGTCCGCACCGTTTTCAAGAAGGTGCGTTGCAAAACTGTGTCTGAGAGTATGCGGGGAAATATGCTTATGAATTTTTTCGCCCTGCTCTCTTATGAAATTATAAATATCCTGTCTGTTTAGAACTTTTCCTTCCTCATTTATCAACAGATTTTTTGATGCAATATTATATTTTTGCATAGTAAAATCACGTTCGGGAAGATACTTTTTCAAAGCAGCGGCGGCTTTTTTCCCAAGAGGAACCAGTCTTTCTTTAGAACCTTTTCCTGTGCATTCAAGATATTTTCCGTTTATATTAATATCATTAACCCTCAATCCGGAAAGTTCTGACACACGCAGTCCGCAGCCGTAGAGAAGTTCAAGAATAACCTTTTGAATTTTGGACAAATCCTGATTTAGTATGGTTTCTATCTCCTGGACTGTCATTACTTTCGGCAGCCGCTTCGGAAGCTTTGGCTGTTCTAGTGTAAGTGTAGGATTACTTTTGCAAATATCATTTGCGCAAAGCCATTTAAAAAATCCCCTCAGAGAGGCTATTTTTCTCAAAACAGTTGTTGTTGTAAATTTTTCATCATGAAGTTTCAATACATAAGCATTTATATCTCCACGCTGAACTTCCTGCAAAGAATTAACCGAACGTTCTGCGCAAAAATCCAGAAAACTTCCCAAATCACGTCTGTAGGCTTCAAGTGTATTTTGTGAAAGCCCTTTTTCCACCTCTAAAAATTCCAGATATTCTGCCAATGTTTGTACACTCATGTCAAATATTATATATTCTTTTTATTAATATTTAATGCTTTATTTGAATTAACTTTTTCTATTTTGGAAGAGTAAACACAAACCTTACATATTTAGGATTTTTGACATCAACTTTTATCGTTCCATCATGAGCTTCAATAATCCTTTTTGAAATATACAGCCCCAGACCGGATCCGACACGCTTATGTTCTATGGCATAAGACATAAATTTCTCAAAAATCTCATCCGGATTTATTTTTGTATATCCGTTGGCTTCATTCCTTATTGAGAAAACAAAATACTTTTTATTCTCTGAAAGTTCCATTTCAATTACCGTATCTTTTGGAGAATTTTCTATGGCATTCATTATAAGATTGTGAAGAACTCTTTTTATTTCCAAAAAGTCAATCATTGCGTTACATTTTCTTGTTTTATTTTGAAAAACAGCTTTTTGCCTTTTCTCAAGCATAAGGTATTTAGTTTCTTCAATACTTTCTATAATTAAAAGGTTAAGTGAATGTTTTGCTTTGTTCAAAACAGTCCTGCTGTTGTCAAGCTTGTATTTATTCAGAACATTGTCTATTAAATTTTTCATATATTTTGTCGCACCGGATATATCGCTGACAATATCTTTTTTAAAATCGTCTTTAGTATTTTCATATGATCTCAAGAGCAAATCCAGAGCTGCAAGTTCTGAATTGACCGGAGATTTTAAGTCATGTGCAACCATGGCAAGAAAATCATCTTTTCTGCTGTTAATTGCATCATTAAGACATTTTGTCTTTAGAGCATTAAAAATCTGTGACCTTACAACTTTAATATCAAAAGGCTTTTCAATATAAGCACACGAGCCGAGTTCGTAACCCTGTATTTTTGTTTCGGGATCAGACAGTGCCGATATAAACATAATTAAAGATGTATCATTTAATTCTGAGTTTTTAATAATTTCTGCAAGATCAAAACCGGATATTTCCGGCATCATTATATCAAGCAGAAACAAATCAAACTTTTCTTTCTTTACAGCCTCAGCAGCATCATGCGGGTTAATAAAAGTTGTAATATCCAATCCTGATGCAGCAAGAGTTTCAGCCAGAAGTTCAACATTCTGCTGGTTATCATCAACTATCATAACCTTTAGACCTTTAAGCCAGCTCTGACAGGTACATACAGGGGCTTCCGGTGCTGTTTTTACTTTCCTTTTGAAAAAATTACTTACAATTTTTGTATCAAACGGATAAGGAATAACTGTCTTAATTCCAAAACGATTTGCCGTTAAAATTTCCTTTCTTGAAATACGCTCCGATGTCAGCCATACTTCAAGCTTTGGGTATTTTTTAGAAAGACCTTTCAGCAAATTTAAATCATGAAAATTTGTCTTTATTATGCAAAGTTTTTTGGTTGATAAATCTTTAACAGAGTTGATTCCGTTAATATTCTCTAAAAATACAACCTTTTTATCGCAGGATTTTTCTATTAACTTTTGCATAATACGTCAATTTTATTTATTAATTTTACGAAAACAATTACCTGGTAGGGTATATTTTTTATATATAATTTATAGAAATTTTTTGGTTTATTGAACTATATTTTTATTAATGCTAATATGTTGCTACAGGTGGATATATGACAAAAACATTAGAAGAACTTGTTGCAGAAATAAAAAACCGCCTTGATATAGTTGAAGTAGTATCAGAACAGGTCATATTAAAAAAGAACGGCTCCCACTACTGGGGGTTGTGTCCTTTTCATAAAGAAAAAACCCCTTCGTTTTCTGTTAATCCCCAGCTTGGCATTTATAAATGTTTCGGTTGCGGCGCCGGAGGCGATGCGCTCAGATTTATTATGGAAACAAAGGGCGTTGAATTTTTCGATTTGATAAAAGATCTGGCTGCAAGGTTTAAGCTTGAGTTACCTGATAATTACAAACGTGCAGATAAATCGCGCGGTTTAAGAGAAGAAATGATGAAAGCTACACAGAAAGCCGCAGAATTTTATCATGATTTACTTTTGAATAAACAATCAGAAGAAGGCGACAAAGCCCTTGAATATTTGACAGGACGCGGAATCTCAAGAGATATTATAAAAAAATTCACTCTTGGTATTGCGCCAAAATCATACACAACTCTTTACAATCTGTTGAAAAAAGACTTTTCAGATAATGTACTGGAAAAAGCAGGTCTTGTAGTTCCCGGAAGAGAAAGCCCTTATATCGACCGTTTTAGAAACCGCGTAATTATACCTATTCAAAATGAAAACGGAGATTACGTTGCTTTCGGAGCAAGAGCTTTGGAACAAGAACAAAGCCCTAAATATTTAAACTCTTCGGATTCTGTTATTTATAATAAAAGCAAACTCCTCTACGGGCTTTATACAGCAAAAGACGCAATCAAAGCCGAAGATGGTGTAATCCTTATGGAAGGGTACTTTGATGTAATTTCAGCCCAGGCTCATGGTATAGAAAATGCTGTTGCATCCTGTGGTACTGCATTAACTTCCGACCATGTGAAACTTCTGTCACGCTTTACAAAATCAAGAAGAATTTATCTTTCATTTGATACTGATTCTGCCGGTCAAAAAGCTACAGACAGGGGAGCACATATTATTAAAGAGGCTTTTGAAGGTTTAGGCAACGTAAAACAGTTTGATGAAAGCTATATATCAGCATCAGAAGACAAATATTCCTGTGAAATAAGAGTTATTGCACCGCCTGAAGGTAAAGATCCGGATGAATTTATCCGTTCTGTCGGCGCAGAAAGTTACAAAAATTTTGTAAAACATGCACCGCTCTTAATAGATTTCCAGATAAATAATTTATTGAAAGAAAAACATAATTACAAAACTCCTCTGGAAAAAACCAGATATATCAAAATGATTATCCCTGTATTAAATGAAATAAACAACGAAATTATTCGTTCAGAATACACTAAAATGGTCGCAGATGCTATCGGAATTGACGAAAATGCTCTTGAAAAAGAAATCCGGAAAATGAACTCTGTAGATAATTTAGAGGTAAATGAGGATAAAGAGATAAAAAAAATTGTTACGAAAAGCTTAACAATTTCAGAAAAAGCGCAAAAAAATTTATTGAGTGTTTTTTTTGTACCCGACAGTCATTTTACATTTGCCCAAATCAATGAAATGATTGATAATTCGTACTTTTCCAATAAAACATTAATAAATGTAAAATCTACAATTGACAAATTAATTTGTACCGTAAATAATGTAAAGGAATTAATTGAGCAATTGTACACTGAATATATTGAAGAGCCTGAAATGCAGCCGGTTTTAACCGACCTTATCAGTATATCGGAAGCTTTTACAAATCTGAAACCCGAAGACTTTGAATGTGTGATTCAGGAAAATATAGCACGCATAAAACGTTGTCAATGGGAAGAAGAAAAAGAAAAAATGCGGAAATTATATAAAAATGCAGATGAAGATGAAACAGAAGCCCTAAAAATTCAGATGCAGCTTAGAGATAAGATAAATAATAAATTAAAATTGGAGAAAATGAATGACTAAAAAAAGACAACCAAACTCCTCTATCATAAGTGTTCTTGAAGAAGAAAACTTGGATTTACATGAAATTGACGAGGATTCCCCGCTGGATGCTGAAGCTGATGGTGTTAATTACATGAATATGGACATCAGTACAGATAATATTGAGGACATCGTTACTGAAAAAATGGATCATAAAATGAATATGGATGACATCTATATGATGAATTCCCACGAAGAGGAATCCCAGAATGATTTTGATATTCCAAAAGGAATTGCTGTTGATGATCCTGTCAGACTTTATTTAAGAGAAATAGGAAGAATAAAACTGTTGTCCGCTAACGAAGAAATAGAACTTGCCAGAAAAATTCTTGAAGGCGGAACTCCAGGCGCAATTGCAAAGAGAAAATTAGTTCAGGCTAACTTACGTTTGGTTGTAAGTATCGCTAAAAAATATGTAGGACGCGGAATGTTATTCCTTGACTTAATTCAGGAAGGAAACTTAGGTCTTATACGTGCTGCTGAAAAATTTGACCACGAAAGAGGTTTCAAATTCTCCACTTATGCAACATGGTGGATTAGACAGGCAATAACAAGAGCTATTGCTGATCAGGCACGTACAATCCGTATTCCTGTTCATATGGTTGAAACTATTAACAAACTGAAAAAAGTAACAAGACGCCTTGCACAGGAACTTTCAAGAAAACCAACCGAAGACGAACTTGCAATAGAAATGAATGTATCTATTCCAAAACTTAGAGAAATCATTAAAATTGCACAGGAACCTTTGTCTTTGGAAACTCCTATAGGTAAAGAAGAAGACTCTCGCCTTGGCGACTTTATCGAAGATAAAGAAGCTGATGCTCCTATTAAAACTGTAGCATCCGAACTTTTGAGAGAAGACCTTGCAGAAGTTCTCTGCACACTTTCTCCAAGAGAAAGAGATGTATTAAGGCTTCGCTTCGGTATGGATGACGGACGCCAGAGAACTTTGGAAGAAGTAGGACAATTGTTTGGTGTAACACGTGAACGTATCAGACAGATTGAAGCAAAAGCTTTAAGAAAACTTCGCCATCCAAACAGAAGCAAACGCTTAAGAGAATATGTAGAAAGCTAAGTGCCTGAGGCACACCAAAAAAGCTCCCAATAGGGAGCTTTTTATTTTTTTATGATTACCAAGGGTAGTCGTCCTTAATCTGCCATCCATCATAAAATATTAATGCTGCACAATGAAGCCTTCTGTTTTTCACTATATTTTTATTGCACGCATATTTACCATCATTTAAATAATAATCTCTATCATATTTTTTATTGTATCCAGAAAATTGCAGCCCATTTGACATATTATAATTTAGCATATATTCACTTCTTGAATAATCTCTGTCTGAGGCAAGAAAATAAGATGTTTTATTTCTGTGGGATACTAATATTCTCAGTGTTGTTATATTTGTAACTGGTCCGTTTTCTATTCCTTCATTGTTATAGCCATCAAATTGGAATAGAATAGTTGTTCCATTTTTAAGTGTACAAACATAGGAAGGTTCAGTATTATCTGCATCACGCCCTTTCGATGAAACAGATAAATATGGAATTATATATTTTTCAATGACTCTGGCAAGATTTTCCTGGCTAACGTTTGTTGAATCCCAATCCCACTCGCTTGGCTCACCATAATCCTGACGCGAGAGCAGAAAAGCATTTGCTAAAATTGTATATGTTTGCTTCATTCTATTCACATACACTTTTTTCTGATGCTTCGCAATCAAATTTGGCATTGTCATTGCTGCCACCACACCTATTATGCCAAGAGTTATAAGTACCTCAGCTAAGGTAAATCCTGTTTTTTGTTTTTTTGCTGTCGGCTTAAAACCGGTTAAGGAGCTTAAATTACCTTGCCCCCCCCCCGAAAAACCTTGTCATTACTGCGTTTTCCATAACTTAATCTCCTTTTTTTCTTTTTTAAGGGAAAATATTTGTTTTCGAAACGATAGCGGGAACGGAGTGTGAGCGTGTTTGAGAAAATAAATATTTTTCCTTATTTTTCTATTTGTTTTTCTTTGGCATCACTTTTTGCTTTTTTAAGTAAATATAAAACTTTTTGAGGTGATAGCGGGAGCGTGTCCGAGAAAATATATATTTTCTTATTTGTTTACACCCCTGATAGGATTTTCGTTTACCCGGGTTGTGTCGTGCATCTGGCACCGCTTTCTTTGCGAAAACATATATAGCTTTTCTAGCATGTTTTCATCTGCTTTTTTTATTATAATCTATATTAGAATAATATTCAATATTTTAAAGAATATACAAAACTTTATTAAAAATCATTCCGCCAGCAACAAGCCATAAAAACATTAATCCTGCAAGCAAAATCGGTTTCAAACCCAGTCCCTTAATTTTATTAAAATTTGTTTCCACACCCAGAGCAAACATTGCCATAGTCAAAAGAAATACATCAAATTCTATTAAAAAAGAACGTATTGTTTCAGGAATAATATTAAAAGAGTTTAATCCGCAGACTGCAACAAATAATATTGCAAACCATGGCATAGGAACTTTTTCACGTTTTGTTCCGGATTTTTTTGCAAGATACATCCCAAGCAGAAAAAGGTAAGGAACAAGCATCATAACACGGGTTAATTTAACAATAACAGCTGTGTCCATAGCTGCAGCAGAAACAGCACTGCCAGCTGCCACAACCTGTGCAACCTCATGGACAGTAGAACCTATATAAATCCCGAAAAACTCAGGACTTAAAAGTCCAAGTTTAAATAAAAACGGATATAGAAACATTGAAATAGTTCCAAACAAAACTACAGTTGCAACAGCCAGAGAAACTTTGTGCGACTTAGCTTTCAATACAGCATCAGTCCCCAGAACAGCAGCTGCACCACATATAGAAGAACCTATTGCAGTTAGCATGCACAAATCCTTATCCAGCTTGAAAACCCTTGTACCAAGATAGTATCCAAACAAATATGTTGTAGTAAGCATGATTATATCAGCAAACAAGCCGTCAAGTCCGACTGCAAAAATCTGCTGAAATGTAATTCTAAAACCATACAAAACTATTGCAAAACGTAATATTCTCTTGGATGAAAATGTAATTCCTTCACGAAAATTTTCCGGTATAAATTTATTAAATAAATTTCCTATCAGCATGCCGATAATTATAGCAAAAGTCAATGAGTTTAAATTTATAGAGCTGCAGAAGCTGCACTTACAGGTTAAATATGCAATCAGGGCAAATACGGCACAAAAAAGCATGCCAGATAAATTCTTTTTCATACAATAATCCTTATTCCTTACATAACGTAAAAATGATTATAACACAAACATGTAAAGTTAATCTGCTCCTGTCCTGTATATTCAGCCGGCTCAACTCTGCCGTACAGAAACGCGCCTTTCTAATACTGCTATAAAATTCTGCCCGGGTTTATTATCAAACAGTTTAAACCCTACAGGTAAGAAAACCGGCTATAAAAAAAGCCTATACCGAAAAAGAAAGTCTCGTCGATTGACAAGACTTATAAATATACATTTACCCCACATTTTTTATAACATAAAATATTTTATTTGTCAAGCATAATATAAATGTAAAAAACTTGACTTGTTTATTGTAGAAAACTTTGTTCAAAACAGTAGAAAACTTTTTTTGTTTTCTACATCAAATGGAGGATATTATTTTAATTTTATAAAACAGTAGAAAAACCATGAAAGTTTTCTACAAATTTTCTACAAACAAAAAATCAAATATAGTCAAAGTTTCAGTTAGTTTTCTACAAATATTTACAGCTTATTATTACTGTTATTTATTTATATATATTTAATTAATTAATTATT
>UMKV01044061.1_pt1 | contig 62088 bp, 59 predicted proteins | sample 1966381 | NCBI WGS metagenome assembly UMKV01 (sample SAMEA4836182, study PRJEB28245) | human gut metagenome | biome: gut microbiome; material: fecal sample | place: Denmark | collected 2008
GCGCGGCGAGAACCGCCGCCTGCATATCTATACCGACTGCAATCTGATGGATTGACTCTGAGAAAACGAGGTACGAACAATGGCGTTAAGGAAGATCGCTTTACAGGGAGAGCCCTGCCTGACCAAGGTATGCCGTCCGGTGACGGACTTTAACGGCCGTCTGCACACACTGCTGGACGATCTGGCGGACACGCTGGCCGATTCCGGCGGCGTAGGTCTGGCCGCGCCGCAGGTAGGCGTGCTGCGCCGCGTGTGCGTGGTGCTGGACGAGGAGGATCAGCTCATCGAACTGGTGAATCCGGAGATCATCCGCACCGAGGGCGAACAGACCGGTCTGGAGGGCTGCCTCAGTGTTCCCGGAAAATACGGCGAGGTCACGCGGCCGGAGATCGTCCGCGTCCGCGCGCAGGACCGCGACGGCAACTGGTTCGAGGTGGAGGACGAGGGCCTGACCGCCCGCTGCTTCTGCCACGAGATCGAGCATCTGGACGGCCATCTGTTTGTGGAGCACACCGACCACCTGCTGACCGAGGAGGAGCTGGAGGAGTACATCCGCCGTGCTGAGGCGGAGAACGGAGACGAGGACGAATGAGGATACTGTTCATGGGCACGCCCGACTTTGCCGTGGCGTCCCTGCGGAGGCTGGTGGAGGACGGCCACGATGTGTGCGGCGTGTTCACCCAACCGGATAAGCCCAAGAACCGGGGGCACAAGATGGCGTTTTCTCCTGTGAAGGAGTATGCCCTGACAGCTGGTCTGTCGGTATACCAACCGCTGAAAATGCGGGATGGGGAGGCCCTGCGCATCGTGCAGGAGCTGGCGCCGGAGCTGGTCGTGGTGGCGGCCTACGGAAGGATCCTGCCGGAGGACATCCTGAACACGCCGCCCTACGGTTCCATCAATGTCCATTCCTCCATTCTGCCGAAGTACCGGGGCGCGGCGCCCATCAACTGGGCCATCCTCAACGGGGAGAGCGTCACCGGTGTCACTATCATGTATATGGCCAAGGAGCTGGACGCAGGCGACATCATCCTCTGCCGTGAAACGGCCATTGACCCCGATGAGGATGCCCAGACCCTGACCGCCCGTTTGGCGGATCTGGGTGCGGACGCGCTGGCTCAGGCGGTGGCGCAGCTGCAAAGCGGCACCGCCGTCCGGACGCCGCAGGACCACAGTGCCTATACCTACGCGCCTATGCTGGACCGCAGCCTGTCGCCCATGGACTTCACCCGAAGCGCCCGGCAGCTCCATGATCAGGTGCGGGGGCTGATCCCGTGGCCCTGCGCCTCCATGGTGCTGGACGGAAAGAACGTGAAGGTCTACCGCACCGCCATCGGCGGCGAGACGGCGCTGGCTGCCGGTAAGATCGCTGAGGCCGGAAAGCAGGGGCTTGCCATCGCCTGCGGCGACGGACGGCTGCTGCGCATTCTGGAGCTGCAGGCTGAGGGCGGCAAGCGCATGGCGGCGGCGGACTATCTGCGGGGCCATCCCGTGCAGGTGGACGCATGAGCGATATGCAGCGGACCGGCGCCCGGGATACGGCGCTGGAGGTGCTGATGCAGGTCAGCCGCGCCAATGCGTGGTCGGACGGCAGTCTCAAGCGCACCATTGCCAAAAACAGGCTGGACAGCCGGGAAGCAGCGCTCTGCACCCGCCTTGCCTACGGCGTTATTCAGAACCGGGGCCTGCTGGACTATTATATCGGCTGCTGGTGTACCCAGAAGCCGAACCGGCTGGAGCCGGTGATCCTGAACATCCTGCGCATCGGCGGGTATCAGATCTTGTTCATGGATAAGATCCCCCACCGCGCCGCCGTCAACGAGGCGGTGGAGATGACCAAGCGCTGGGGCCGTCCCAAGGCCGCCGGTATGGTCAACGCGGTGCTGCGGAAGTTCGTGGCCAACTGGATGGATATGCCGGCGCTGCCTCAGGGCACCACGGCGGACTATCTGTCCGTGCGGTACAGCCATCCCAAATGGCTGGTGCGCCGCCTCATTGACGTCATCGGGGCAGAGGAGACGGAGGACTACCTCCGGATGAACAACGAGATCGTGCCCACCACCATCCAGACCAATACGCTGAAATGCACGGTGGAGGAACTGGAGAAGGAGCTGCGGGCAGCCGGTGTGACGGTGAACGCCCACCCGTGGCTGGCGGGCTGCTTTGAGGTATCCGCCACCGGCGATCTGGAGCAGCTGCCTGCCTTTACGGAGGGACATTTTACGGTGCAGGATGCCGCGGCCCGGCTGGTGGCTACGGCGGCGGCGCCTCCGTCGAATGCCCGTGTGCTGGACGTCTGCGCTGCGCCGGGCGGCAAGTCCTTCGCCCTGGCCATCGACATGGGGGACAGGGGCGATATCCTGTCCTGCGACGTTCATCCCCATAAGCTGTCGCTCATCGAAAAGGGCGCGGCACGGCTGGGTATCCGCTCCGTCCGGACGGCGCTGGCCGACGGGCGGGAGCACCACGCGGCGTGGGAAAACGCCGCCGATCTGGTGGTGGCCGACGTGCCCTGCTCCGGACTGGGCATCATCCGCAAGAAGCCGGACATCCGCTACAAGGACCCCCGGGAGCTGGCGGAGCTGCCGGCTGTCCAGAGCGCTATCCTGAACAACGCGGCCACCTATGTGTGTCCCGGCGGCGTGCTGGTGTACTCCACCTGTACGGTGCTGCCGGAGGAGAACGAGGGCGTCACAGCGGCGTTTCTGGATACCCACCCTGACTTTACGATGGAGCCGTTTTCCCTGCCGCATCCCATCGGCGGCTGCTGCGGACAGCTGACGCTGTGGCCGCAGCGCTGGGGCACGGACGGCTTCTACATCTGCCGGATGCGCAGAAAGTGAGCGAGGAGTCTTTATGACTGACATCAAATCCATGACCCAGCCGGAGCTTTCCCAGTTCCTCGGGGAGCTGGGCGAGCCGGCGTTCCGCGCCAAGCAGGTCTTTACATGGCTGCACCGGGGCGTCACCTCCTTCGAGGAGATGACCAACCTCTCCAAGCCCCTGCGGGAAAAGCTGGCGGAGCAGTGCTGCATCACCGCTCCCGTGGTGGCCCGGAAGCAGGAATCGAAGCTGGACGGCACCATCAAGTACCTGTGGGAGCTGGCGGACGGCAACTGTATCGAAACGGTGCTGATGCAGTACCACCACGGCAACACGGTGTGTATCTCGTCCCAGGTAGGCTGCCGCATGGGCTGCGCCTTCTGTGCCAGCACCATCGCCGGCAAGGTCCGGGACCTGCGGCCCTCGGAGATGCTGGATCAGGTGCTGTTCACCCAGCTGGATTCCGGCCGGGAGATATCAAATATCGTGCTCATGGGCATCGGCGAGCCGCTGGACAACATGGAAAACGTGCTGCGATTCCTGGAGCTGGTGAACCACCCGGACGGCATGAATATCGGTATGCGGCACATCAGCCTGTCCACCTGCGGTGTGGTGCCGGGCATCGACGCACTGGCGGAAAAGCAGCTGCAGCTGACGCTGTCCGTATCCCTCCACGCGCCGGACAGCGAGACGCGCAGCCGCATCATGCCGGTGAACCGCGCCTACGACGTGGAGCTGCTGTTTGACGCCTGCCACCGCTACTTTGAAAAGACGGGACGGCGCATCAGCTTCGAATACGCGATGATCGACGGCGTCAACGACAACGACTGGCAGGCGGACCTCATCGCCAAAAAGCTGCGGGGCATGCCGGGCCATGTGAACCTCATCCCACTGAACGACGTGGTAGAGAGCCCGTACAAGCCCAGCCGCCGTGTGGCTGCGTTCCAGAAGCGTCTGGAGTCCCACGGCATCACCGCCACGGTGCGGCGCAGCCTGGGCGGCGACATCGACGCCTCCTGCGGTCAGCTGCGGCGCAAGGCCATGGAGGAGCAAGGAAGGAGCAGCCTGTCATGAAAATGTGGGGCATTACCAATACCGGCCTGGTGCGCAGCGAGAACCAGGACGCCTACGCGGCGTTCACGGTGGGCGGCTGCCACGCGGCGGTGGTCTGCGACGGTATGGGCGGCACCAACGGCGGCCGCATCGCCAGCAGCATCGCCGTGGAGCGGTTTGAAAAAGAGCTGCAGGCCGTTCTGCAGGACGACGCCGGGGAGGAGCAGCTGCGGCAGGCCATGCTGTATGCCATCTCTCTGGCCAACGAGGCCATACGGTGGGAGGCGGCGAAAAACGCCGACTATCAGCATATGGGCACCACGCTGGTCTGCGCCCTGGCACGGGAGGAGCTGGTGATGGTGGGCAACATCGGCGACAGCCGCGCCTACCACATCACAGCGGAGGGCATCCGCCAGATCTCCCGTGACCACTCGGTGGTGGAGAACATGGTGGAGAAGGGAGACATCACCCCGCAGGAGGCCCGCCGCCACCCCAGCCGCAACCTGATCACCCGGGCGCTGGGCCCGGATATCCAGGCTCAGGCGGATACGTTTTCCGTGCCATGGAAACAGGGGGACTTCATCCTGCTGTGCACGGACGGACTGGTCAACACCGTCTCCGATCAGGAGATGCTTTTTGAGGTGCTCCACGACGGCGATATCGAGAGCTGCCTGGATCACCTGCTGCAAATTTCGCTGCAGCGCGGCGCACCGGACAATATCACGGCGGTGCTGCTGATGAACGCATAAAGGAGATGACAAACATGGATCAATACATAGGACGTATGCTGGACGATCGCTATGAAATTCTGGAGCTGATCGGTTCCGGCGGCATGGCAAATGTGTATAAGGCCAGATGTCATCGCCTGAACCGGCTGGTGGCTATCAAGATCCTCAAGAGCGATCTGGCGGACAACGCCGACTTCCGCCGCCGCTTCCGGGACGAGTCCCGGGCCGTGGCGCAGCTGTCCCACGCCAATATCGTCTCGGTGTACGACGTTTCCACCAGCGGTGAGACGGAGTACATCGTCATGGAGCTGATCGATGGCATCACCCTGAAACAGTATATGGAGCGGCGGGGCCGCATGGACTGGCGCGAGTCGCTGCATTTCATCTCCCAGATCATGCGCGGCCTGAGCCATGCCCACAGCCGGGGCATCATTCACCGGGACATCAAGCCCCAGAACATCATGGTGCTGCGGGACGGCAGCGTGAAGGTGGCCGATTTCGGCATCGCCTGCCTTGCCAACGCCAGCCAGACCCTGACCCAGGAGGCATTGGGTTCCGTCCACTACATTTCTCCCGAGCAGGCCCGGGGCGACCGCATCGACGCCCGCTCCGACATCTATTCCGCCGGCGTGGTGCTGTATGAGATGCTGACGGGACGGCTGCCCTTTGAGGGCGACTCCGCCGTGTCCGTGGCTATCCAGCACCTGAGCTCCGTGCCGCTGGCGCCCCGCGACATCGACCCCAGCATCCCCGAGCCGCTGGAGCTGATCTGCATGAAGGCCATGAACAGTGACCCGGACAAGCGGTATCCCACGGCGGACGCCATGCTGGAGGATCTGGAGAAGTTCCGCAAGGATCCCACTGTGGACATGGACTACATCCGTAAGGAGCTGGCGGAGGTGCAGCCGGACAGTGAGCCCACCATGCCGCTGCCCACGGCGCAGGTGACCACCGCCATGAAAAAGCGGGCGGATCAGCAGCGCCGCAGTGAGCCGGAGGAGGATTTCCGCCTCCGGGATAAGAAGTCCATCGCCATCATGGCGGGCATCTTTGCGGCGGCGCTGGTGCTGGTGTTCCTGCTGTTTAAGCTGATTTTGGGCGATTTCGGCCCTGCCGGCAACAACAAGAGCTACGAGGTGCCCGATGTGCGGGGCAAGACCGTGGAGGAGGCCCAGCTCATGGACGGCGTCAAGGATATTTTCGAGATCGTGGTCAAGGGCACCCAGCGCTCCGATACCTACGAGCCGGGCCAGATCATCCAGCAGTCGCCGGAGGCGGGCAGGAGCCGCAAGAGCAACTTCGTCATCGAGGTCTATGTGGCCGCCGAGGAGGTCAAGGTGGATATGCCCAATGTCACCGGCAAGGAGTACCGGCAGGCCCGCATCGAGCTGCAGGAGCTGAATCTGGACCTCCAGTTCGACTTCCTGAGCCAGAACTCCGACAGCTATGCCAAGGACATGGTGATCTCCACCGTTCCCGCTGCCGGCGAACCGCTGAAGCAGGGGCAGAAGGTCACGCTGTATGTCAGCACCGGTCCCAAGACCGTGACCGTGCCCACCTTCATCGGGCAGGACATCGCCATGGCTATCAAGAGCGCGCAGGACATGGGCCTAACGGTAGGCCAGCCGCTGTTTGACCCGTTCAGCAGCGTGGAGACGGGCCGCGTCACAGAACAGAGCATCGAGCCGCAGCAGGTGGTGGACGGCGGCACCCAGATCGTCTTTACCGTCAGCGGCAGCGGCGAGGAGGACATCATGACCCGCACCAAGGCGGTGGAGTTTACCCTGCCGGAGAATATGGAGGGCATGATCAAGGTGGAGTACGAGCAGGACGGCGAGATCATCGACAGCCAGTATGTCAGCTCCAACCTCCAGACCGTCAGCTACACTTTCACCGGTCAGGTGGGCGGCAGCTCCCTGGTCCGCGCTTATTTCACCTGCATCAACGACAACTCGGTGGCGTCCTCGCCCACGCAGGAGATCAGCTTTTGAGCCGGGGGCGCATTGAAAAGGCCCTCAGCGGCTTCTACTATGTGAACACCGGCGCTCAGGTGCTGCAGTGCCGCGCCCGGGGCAAGTTCCGGCGCGAGGGGCTCAGTCCGCTGGTGGGCGACTGGGTGCAGGTGCGGGAGCTGGGCGGCGGCGAGGGCTTTGTGGAGGCCGTGGAGCCCCGGAAGAACGTGTTTCTTCGCCCCTCCGCCGCCAACATCGACCAGCTGGTCATCATCGCCAGCGCCGCTGTTCCGGTGACGGAACCGTACCTCATCGACCGCATCGCCGCCATCGCGGCGCTGAAGGGCTGTCAGGTGCTGCTGTGCCTGAACAAGTGCGATCTGGACCCGGCGGACGAGCTGTACGGCATCTACGCCCGCTCCGCCATACAGGTGCTGCGCGTCAGCGCCGTGACAGGGGAGGGGATGGATGCGCTGCGCGCCGCAATAGCCGGCAGGCTGAACGCCTTTACAGGCAATTCCGGTGTCGGCAAGTCCAGCATCCTCAACGCCCTCTCGCCGCAGCTGACGCTGCCGGTGGGGGAGGTCAGCAAGGCGCTGGGCCGAGGCCGCCACACCACCCGCCATGTGGAGATGTTCCCGCTGGGCGGTGAGACATGGGTCATCGACACGCCGGGTTTCTCCTCCTTCGACACGCAGGAGATGGATCTGGAGCTGAAGGAGCACCTGCCGGAGACGTTCCCGGAGTTCGCGCCCTATCTGGGGCAGTGCCGCTTTGTGGGGTGCAGCCATACCAAGGAGAAGGGTTGCCGTGTCCTGCAGGCGGTGAAGGACGGAGACATCCATCCCAGCCGCCACCGCAGCTATGTCCGGCTGTATGAGGAGCTGAAGGATTTGAAAGCCTGGGAAAAGAAGTAAAAAACCGCTTTGCAAAAGCGGGGTGCGTCTGCACCCCGCTTTTTCTGCGCCCATATACTGGAACAAAGGAGGTGTTCCGGTATGAGAGGGTGGAACTGCGGCGGATTCTTCATCGGCATCTGTGCGCTGGCGTTGGGACTGGGCATTCTGATCGCGGCCGTTTTTCCTGTGGGATGCCTGATGTTTCTGGTGGCATTTCTGCTCATCGCCTGCGGGATCGCCTGCCTGAAGAATAGGAGGTAGCGCCATGAAGATCGTCGTCTGGAAGTCACCGCGCATCCTGCGCGGCCTACTGCGCAGCATTTTCGGGATCCGGGAATAACGGGGGCCGTCCTCTCATACCATGGCAGTACAACGGAGAAATGAGAGGGCAAGAGCATGGAATTAGGCTTACAATTCACAGACCTGACCTGCTGGGAAAAGACAGGTCACGCGGCGGTCAGCCATGAGGAGACGATGGAGACCGCCATCGCGGAATACTGCCCCGACATGACGCGGATCGTCAGCGCCTGCGGGCAGCTGTACATCCGGGAAAAAACCGCGTCGGAGGAGGGCGTCACCGTCTCCGGCACGGTGCGTGTCACGGTGCTGTACACGTCGGAAGAAAGCGCCGGGCTGCGGAGCCTGGCGGTATCGGTGCCCTACACCTGTACGGCGGAGGACCGGCAGCTGGCGTCATCACAGCTCATCTGGGCCACGGGCCGCCTGCTGCTGGTGGAGGCCCAGGCCGTCACGGCACGGAAGCTGTATGTGCGCATCCTGCCGGAGGTGACTATGACCGGCTTCACCCGCGTACCGCACCGCTTCTGCAGCGGTGTGGAGGAGAACAGCGCTCTGCGCACCCGCTGCCGGGAGCACACCGTCAGCCTTCTGGATGCCGCCGCGGAGCGGGACATCAGCATGACCCAGGAGGTGCAGGCATCGCCGGTGCCGGAGGAGCTGCTGCTGTACCGGCTGTATCCCCGGCTCACCAGCTGCCGGACGGTGGGAAACAAGCTGGTGGTCAAGGGCGAGGTCACGCTGTCCGCTCTGTACCGCGGGCAGGACCAGCAGCTGCATACATACGACGGGGAGCTGCCGCTGTCCCAGATACTGGACGGCGCCGGCCTGCCGGAGGACGGCGAGTACACCGCCCGGCTCTGTCTCACCGGCGGGGAGGTGCGGGTGCTGCGCTCCGACACAGGCGGTGGCTTCTCCGTCACCGTGGAGCTGCGGCTGCTGCTGTGCGCCTACCGCGCGGCGCAGTACACCTGCGTGGAGGATCTGTACAGCATCCGCCAGCCGGTGCGGCTGACACAGGAGACGGCAACGGTCCCGTCCGCCCGTCCCGACCGTGCCCTGCGGGAGGAGACGGTGGAGCATCTGGACTTCGGCGGGAACAAGCCGTTCTTCTTCATCACCGACGCGGACTGCGCCGCCGCATCCGTCACCACGGAGGAGGGGCAGTCCGCCCTGCGCACCACCGTCCGGACGCGGCTTCTGTATCTGGATGAATCGGATACGCCGTCCATCACCGAACGAACGGCGGAGGTGGTGCTGCCGGTGAAGGAGCCGGTGCAGGGCGTGTCCTGCGGCCTGTCCGGCGCACCGGAGGTGCAGATGGGCACCGGCGGCTGCGACGTGCGGCAGGTGGTGACGTTCCTGGCGGAGGACATCCGGCCGGAGCCGTTTGCCGCCGTCAGCAGCGGAGAGCTGCTGGAGCCGGCGGAGCAGGAGCGCATGCCGTCGCTGGTGCTGCGCCGTCTGCTGCCGGGCGAGACGCTGTGGGACGTGGCGAAGCAGTACCGCACCGACGAGACGCTGCTGCGCACCGTCAACCAGCTGGAGGGGGAGGAGCTGCCGGATAAAATGCTGCTGATCCCCCGCGTCCGCTGAATTGTGCATTGACTTTCCCGGTGCCTGTGGGGTAGAATAACGGTTGCGAGCAGGCTGGACAGTCGCGGGGACAAGGCGAAAGCCTGTTCATGAGGAAAGTCCGGGCTCCACAGGGCAAGAATAACGGGTAACGCCCGCCGAAGGCGACTTCAGGAAAAGTGCAACAGAGATATACCGCCCCGTCACATCCCCAGCAATGGGGCTCCGCAAAAACGCGGTTTTTGCGGGGAGACGGGGTAAGGGTGGAAAGGCGAGGTAAGAGCTCACCCGACGGCGCGTGAAAGTGACCGTCGCTGTAAACTCTATTCGGAGCAACACCGGTATGGGAGCGTATAGGCTGGCCCGGCTGCTCCCGGGGTGGCTTGAGCGTGCCGGCAACGGTACGCCCAGATAGATGACTGTCAAAACAGAACCCGGCTTATAGGCCTGCTCGCACCAGAAAAAGCCCTCCGTGCCGCTGCACGGAGGGCTTTTTGTCCTCTTTTATCAAACCTCGCTGTACCGCGCCAGGAACTGGCGGGTACGCTCCTGCCGGGGGTGGTCGATGACCTCTCTGGCAGGGCCCTGTTCCACGATGACGCCGCCGTCCATGAAGATCACCTGATCGGCTACGTCCCGGGCAAAGGCCATCTCATGGGTGACGATGACCATGGTGGTGTTCTGCTCGGCAAGGCTGCGGATGACGCGGAGCACCTCGCCGGTCAGCTCCGGGTCCAGTGCGCTGGTGGGCTCGTCGAAGCACAGGATATCCGGCTTCATGGCCAGCGCCCGGGCGAGGCCCCCCCGCTGCTGCTGTCCGCCGGACAGCTGGTGGGGGTAGTTGTCCATCCGCTGCCCCAGTCCGATATCCTCCAGCAGACGCCTGCCCTCGGCCACGATGGCGTCATGGCTCTCGCCGGTCTTTTCCGATTTGGCCATCAGCTCCCGGGCCAGCGTCACATTCTGCAGCGCCGTATACTGCGGGAACAGGTTGAAGCTCTGGAACACCAGACCGAAATGCAGCCGCTTCTTGCGGATGTCGCTCTCAGAGCGGGAGGCGTGCTCCGCCGCGTCGAACAGCTTTTCTCCCCGGACGGAGATAATGCCCTTGTCCGGTGTCTCCAGAAAATTCAGGCACCGCAGCAGCGTGGTCTTGCCGCTGCCGGAGGAGCCGATGATGCTCAGGGCCTGTCCCTCCTCCAGAGAAAAGCTGATGTCTTTCAGCACTGGGGTGTCGCCGAAGTGCTTCTCGATGTGTTGTACGTCCAGGATCGCCATGTGCGGCACCTCCTTAGCGGAAATAGCTGAGCTTGCGCTCGATGTAGTTGAACAGCAGCGTCAGGATGCCCACAAAGGCCAGATAGAACACCGCCGTGTAGAACAGGGGCCACACGATGCCGGCGGACTTCATGTAGGACTCGCCGGTCATGATCAGCTCCATGATGGAGATGGTCTTGGCCAGAGAGGTGTCCTTTACCAGTGTGATGACCTCGTTGGACATGGGGGGCACGATGCGCTTGACCATCTGCAGCAGCGTGACCTTGAAGAAGATCTGGCTCTTGGTCATGCCCAGCACCTGCCCGGCCTCCTGCTGGCCGATGGGTACGCTCTCGATGCCGCCCTTGTAGATGACGGCGAAGTAGCAGGCGTAGTTGATGACGAAGGCGATGACGCAGGCCGCCATACGTCCGTCGGAAAAGCGGCCCCACAGGTTGAAATCGAACCACTTGCCGGGCCCGTAGAAAATGATGATGAGCTGGAGCATCAGAGGCGTGCCGCGGATGATCCAGACGATCACGTTGAAAAGCCAGCTCACCGGCTTGCACCGGCTGCGCAGGGCAAAGGCGATCAAAAGTCCCAGCGGCAGGGAAAACAGCAGCGTCAGGAAGAACAGCTTCAGCAGCTGCCCCATACCTGCCAGCAGGGAGAGGGTGACAGTCCAAAACATGAAAAAAGCTCCTTCGTGGTTACTTGCGCGGGGAGGGGATAAGCCGCCCAAAGGCAGAGGACGTTTGACGCCCTCTGCCGTGGGAGACTATGATAACATACTTTCTGCCGTCTGGCAACTTACTTGGTGATGACCACCTGTGCGTTCTCGCAGTAGGCGTTGCTGCACTCCATGGCAGCCTGGACACCGTCGGTCAGGGTCATGCCGTTCCACACGCAGTCGATCTGCTTGCCGTCCAGCTCCTCCACCTTCATGTCCCAGTTGATGATCTGGAACTCCACTTCCACGCCCAGCTTCTCCGCCACCAGCTTGGCCATGTCGGCGTCAAAGCCGATCCACTCGCCGTTGGTATCCAGATAATCCATGGGGGCGAACTCGGTGATGCCGACGATCAGCTTGCCCTTGTCCTGGATGTACTGCACATCGCTGTCGGATGCGGCGGCGGTGTACTCACAGGTGGGCTGCTCCAGCAGGGACTCCTGCACACCGTAGGTCTTGGCCAGCTCCACCATGGTGCCGTCGGCATAGGCCTCGGACATGACGCTGTTGATGAAGGAGGTCAGGTCGCTGCCCTTGCGGCAGCCGACGCCGTACAGCTCGGAGTTCAGCTTCTGATCGGTGACCTTCAGGTCGGGATAGCTGGTGCCTTCGCCCACCATGGCGCCGGCCATCAGCAGGTCGATGATAGCGGCATCGGCGGTACCGGCATCCACTTCCATCAGCGCGTTGGCCTGGGAGCCGACAGCCACGGTCTTGAAGCCGTTGGCCTGCGCTACTTCCTCACCGGCGGAGCCGGCTTCCACAGCGTAGGTGATCTCGGCGGGGGTGTTGGCGTCGTCGGGAGCGGCGTCGCCCGCGTTGTCGTTGTTCTTCTGTTCGCCGCAGGCCGCCAGGCTCATCACCATGATCAGTGCCAGCAGCATTGCCATCAGCTTTTTCATTGTATTGTCCTCCATTTTGGTGTCAGGGGCTTTCGCCCGGTTTTGTTTTCCGCGATCCGGTCGGTTCCGTATCGCTCATTCATTACGCTAACATACTACCACTTTAGCGCGATAATGTAAAGAAGTAATTTTGCCGATTGTGGTCATATCCTGCCACCTACTTTTGTGCAGGCTGTCCAAAACCGAAAAAACAGGCGCATCCGCAGAAAACTTCTGCTGGAAAATGGAAAACGGATTGAAGAAACGCGGACTGTGCAGTATAATATAGGATCATCAAATCAAATTCAGGGAAGGGGAGACCCCTATGACGCTCCGCGAATATATGGATTCCTTACAAAATAAGACGGTGGCGGTGCTGGGCATCGGCGTCAGCAATACCCCGCTGGTGCGTTTGCTGCTGGATAACAGCATCTGTGTCACCGCCTGCGACAAACGGACGCGGGAGGAGCTGGGCACACTGGCCGACGAGCTGGAGGGTGCCGGTTGCCGGCTGCGGCTTGGTCCGGATTATCTGGAGGGACTGCACGAGGACGTGATCTTCCGCACGCCGGGCCTGCGGCCCGATATGCCGCAGATCGCGGCAGCCGTAGCCAACGGCAGCGTGCTCACCAGTGAGATGGAGGCGTTCTTCCAGGTATGCCCGTGCCCCATCATCGCCGTCACCGGTTCCGACGGCAAGACGACTACCACCACCATCATCGCGGAGCTGCTGAAGGCCTCCGGCAAAACGGTGTGGCTGGGCGGCAACATCGGCCACCCGCTGCTGTGCGACGCCGATAGCATGCAGCCCCACGATTACGCAGTGCTGGAGCTGTCCAGCTTCCAGCTGATGACCATGGACTGCAGCCCTCATATCGCCGTGGTGACCAATCTGGCCCCCAACCATTTGGATATGCACAGGGACATGGCGGAGTACATCGCCGCCAAGGAGAACATCTTCCGCCACCAGACTGCTGGCGACATCGCCGTATTCAATGCAGACAACGCTATCACAGCGGAGCAGGCGGCCCGCGCCCCAGGCCGCAGCCGCCGGTTCAGCCGGCAGTCCCCGCTGTCGGACGGCGTGTTCCTGCGGGGTGACGACATCGTGTGCCGCGGCCCGGAGGGGGAGCGGGTCATCATGCAGACCTCCGACATCCGGATCCCCGGCGTCCACAACGTGGAGAACTATATGGCGGCCATCGCCGCCGTGGACGGCCTTGTGCCGGACGATATTATCCGTGACTTTGCCCGCAGCTTCGGCGGGGTGGAGCACCGCATCGAGCTGGTGCGTACCTTGCGCGGCGTCCGGTACTACAACGACTCCATCGCGTCCAGCCCCTCCCGTACCATCGCGGGGCTGCGCTCTTTTCCGGAGAAGGTCATTCTCATCGCCGGAGGCTACGACAAGCACATTCCGTTTGACGTGCTGGGGCCCGAGGTGACGGCCCATGTGAAGCTGCTGGTGCTCTGCGGCGCCACAGCGGGAAAGATTCGGGCCGCCGTGGAGGCCGCGCCGGATTACCGCCCCGGCCACCCGGAGATCATCGAGGTCACGCCCTTCCGGGCCGCCGTAGAGGCTGCGCGGGACCGCGCCGTGCCCGGCGATGTGGTAACGCTGTCGCCGGCCTGCGCCGCCTTTGACCAGTTCAGGAACTTTGCCGAGCGGGGCAAGGTATTCAAAGAGATCGTCCGCAGCTGGCCGGAGGAATGAGGAAAAGCCGTGACGGCATACACTCCCCAAAAGGGAGGTGGATGCCGTGGAGCGGCTTCGGTACCTGCGGCTGACGGGGCGGCAGAAGGCCCTGATCTGGCTGTCATTCGTTTTCACGCTGCTGCTGGGGCTGACTGTGGCCGCCGTGCTGCACATGAAGCCCATTGTGGTAAATCTGGCCACGGCCCGCACCTCCAACACGGTGAACCGCATCGTGGTGGCGGCCATCAACGACGCCGTGGACAGCGGCCGCATCGACTACGGGCGGCTGGTGTCCTTCGACAAGGATACGGAGGGCCGCGTCACGGCCCTGAAAAGCAACATGGCGGAGTTCAACCGCCTGCAGGCGGCCATTTCCGATGACATCCTCCAGCGCATGGCGGAGGTGTCCACCACCGACCTGTCCATCCCCATCGGCACGCTGACCGGTTCGCCGCTGCTGGCGGGCCGCGGCCCCTGCCTCCATGTGCGGATGCAGTCCGTGGGCACGGCCACCGCCCGCTTCGACAACCAATTCTCCTCCGCCGGCATCAACCAGACCCGCCACCGCATCATCCTGGATGTGGATGTCCACGTCAGCATCCTGCTGCCGGGCCTGACCACCTACACCAAGGTGTCCAACGAGATATCCGTGGCGGAGACGGTCATCGTCGGGGGCGTGCCGGGGACGTATACTTATTTTAATGCCGCACCGGACGAGATCGAGCACTATGCCGACGAATACATCATCAACAACGGATAAGAGGTCACACTATGGATTACCGTGAAGAAATGAAGGAGCTGCGGGACACCCTCAACGCCCATGGCTACCGCTACTATGTATTGGATGAACCTACCATCTCCGACTACGAGTACGATCATATGCTGCGCCGTCTGGAGGATCTGGAGGCCGCGCATCCGGAGGAGATCACACCGGATTCGCCTACCCAGCGCATCGGCGGCCGCACGCTGTCCGAGTTCCAGCAGGTGACGCACCCCGTGCCGCTGGAGAGCCTGCAGGACGTGTTCAACGACGACGAGGTGTGCCAGTTCCTGGAGAAGATCCCGCTGGACGCGCCGGTGTGGAGCGTGGAGCCCAAGGTGGATGGCCTGTCCGTGGCGCTGGAGTACCGGGACGGCGTGTTCGTCCGGGGCGCCACCCGCGGCGACGGCCGGGTAGGGGAGGACGTGACGGAGAACCTGCGCACCATCCGCTCCATCCCCATGACCCTGCCGGAGAAGCTGCCCCGCCTCATCGTCCGGGGCGAGGTCTACATGGCCCGCAGCGTATTTGAGGAGATCAACGCCCGCCGGGAGCTGGAGGGGAAGCCCCTGATGGCCAATCCCCGCAATGCAGCCGCCGGCTCCCTGCGGCAGCTGGACCCCAAGGTCGCGGCCCAGCGCCGTCTGGACATCGCGGTTTTCAACCTCCAGCTGGCGGAGGGACGGGAGTTTGCCACCCACACAGAGACGATAGATTATCTGGCGTCCCAGCACTTTAAGGTCATCCCCCACAGACAGCTGTCCCGTACCTCCGACATTCTGGCGGAGATCGCCGCATTAGGCGACGGACGGGAGCGTTTCCCCTTTGACATCGACGGCGCCGTCATCAAGCTGGACGATCTGGCGGAGCGCGAGGTGCTGGGCAGCACTGCCAAGTGTCCCCGCTGGGCCATCGCCTACAAATACCCGCCGGAGACGAAGGAGACGGTGCTCCGCGACATCGTGGTGCAGGTGGGCCGCACCGGCGTGCTGACACCCAAGGCGGAACTGGAGCCGGTGCGTCTGGCGGGCACCACCGTGACCTATGCCACCCTCCACAACCAGGACTATATCACGCAGAAGGACATCCGCATCGGCGACACGGTGATGGTACGCAAGGCGGGGGAGATCATCCCGGAGATCGTGGCTGTGGTGCCGGACAAGCGTCCGGCGGACACCCGGCCCTACACGCTGCCGGACCGCTGCCCCGTCTGCGGGGCGGAGGTGGTGCGGGATGAGGACGGTGCGGCTCTGCGCTGCACCGGCGCAGAGTGCCCCGCCCAGCTGCTGCGGAACCTGACCCACTTCGCCAGCCGCAATGCCATGGACATCGACGGCCTTGGCCCCGCCGTCATGCAGCAGCTGGTGGACAGCGGCCTTGTCCGGACCGCCGCCGACCTGTACAGTCTGCAGCCAGAGCAGATCGAGGTGCTGGACCGCATGGGAAAAAAGTCCGCCCAGAACGCGGTGGAGGCCATCGCCAGAAGCAGGGAGGACGACCTGTGGCGGCTCATCTTCGCCCTTGGCATCCGTCAGGTGGGGGAGAAGGCCGCCAAGGTGCTGGCTGCCCGGCTCGGCACCATGGACGCGCTGGCCGCCGCGTCGGAGGAGGAGCTGACCGCCATCGACGATGTCGGCCCCATCACGGCGAAGTATATCCGTCAATGGATGGACAGCCCCCAGTCCCAGGACCTGCTGGCCCGTCTCAAGGCCGCGGGACTGAATATGACCTGTAAAGAAGAAATGGTTGACAGCCGTTTTGCCGGAATGACTTTCGTCCTTACCGGCGCGCTGGAGAAGTTCACCCGCGACGAAGCGGGGGAGATGATCGAAAAACGGGGCGGCAAGGCGTCCGGTTCCGTATCGAAAAAGACGACCTATGTGGTGGCGGGGGCAAACGCCGGCAGCAAGCTGCAAAAGGCGCAGCAGCTGGGTATCCCCGTCCTCACGGAGGATGAATTTCTGGAGCTTCTGCAATAAGGAGGTACACACCATGGCGGAAAACACCAACCAGAACCTGCTGCATCAGGTGATCTACAGCGTCTTTGTCCGCAACCACACAAAGGAGGGCACCTTCCGGGCGCTGGAGGACGATCTGGATCGTCTGCGCGGTCTGGGCGCGGATATCATCTGGCTCATGCCCATCCATCCCATCGGCGCGGAGGGCCGCAAGGGCACTCTGGGCAGCCCCTACGCCATTCAGGACTACCGCGGCGTCAACCCGGAGTACGGCACCCGGGAGGACTTCATCCATCTGGTGGACGCCATCCACGCCCGCGGCATGAAGTGCATCATCGACGTGGTATATAACCACACCTCGCCGGACTCCGTGCTGGCACACACCCACCCGGAGTATTTCCTCTGCGACGCGGAGGGAAAACCCACCCGCAAGGTGGCGGACTGGTGGGACGTGGTGGATCTGGACTATTCCAACCGCGGCCTGTGGACCTACCAGATCGACACGCTGAAGCAGTGGGCCGCCATCGTGGACGGTTTCCGCTGTGATGTGGCCAGCAGCGTCCCGCTGGATTTCTGGTGCGAGGCACGGCGTCAGGTGGAGGAGGTGCGCCCCGGCTGCATCTGGCTGGCCGAGAGCGTCCACGGCGCCCATGTGCTGGGTATGCGCCGCATGGGCGCGGCCTGTGCCACGGACACCGAGCTGTACCGCGCCTTCGATATGACCTACGACTACGACATCTGGCCCTTTTACGAGGGCTTCCTGAAGGGCGAGCTGTCCCTGCGGGCCTACACGGATATCCTGAACTATCAGGAGCTGACCTATCCCACCGGCTACATCAAGGCCCGGTGCCTGGAGAACCACGACACCCGCCGGGCCGCCTCCTGGCTCACCAGCGACCGCCAGCTGTACCACTGGCTGGGTTTCCTGTACTTCCAGCGGGGCGCCGCCATGCTGTACAGCGGCATGGAGTACGCGCCGCAGAAGCAGGTGGGCCTGTTCGACGCTGACGACAGCTACGGCGACATGCGGCTGGACGTGCAGCTGTACCTCACCGCCTGCAAGGCCATGAAGCAGACGCTGCCGCTGGGCGGCGGCTTCTGGTGGGAGCCGCTGGATGACAGTGTGGTGCTGGGACACTACGACGGGCCGGAGGGCCGGGTGCTGGGCGTGTTCGACCTGCGGGGCCGGGGCGGCGAAGTACCTGTGGCGCTGCCGGACGGCGTGTACCGGAACCGTCTGGGCGGCGAGAGCACCGTCCGGAACGGCCGCCTGACGCTGGGGGAACGGCCCGTGGTGATCTGATGCCATTTCCTCCCATTGTCTTTTTACACAAAGGAAAAAGAGATTCTGTGACGGATGTCACAGAATCTCTTTTCTTCATTGACCTGTCCGTACTGAAATGCTATACTTCTTAACATGTATATCTATGCCCTTTTCTGCGTTGGGAGTGGGGAGGGGCAGTGAGAAAAGAGGAGGAAAGAACCTATGAGCAAGCTCATGAAGATCTGCGACGGCAACGAAGCGGCGGCATATGTCGCCTATGCGTTCTCCGAGGTCGCGGCCATCTACCCCATCACGCCGTCCAGCCCCATGGCCGAGCATGCCGACGCATGGTCCGCCAAGGGAAAGAAGAACATCTTCGGCCAGCCCGTCCGTCTGGTGGAGATGCAGTCCGAGGCCGGCGCCTGCGGCGCATGTCACGGCGCTCTGGAGGCCGGCGCACTGGCCACCAGCTTCACCGCCTCCCAGGGCCTGATGCTGATGATCCCCACCATGCACCGCATCTCCGGCGAGCGTCTGCCCGGCGTGCTGCATGTGGCGTCCCGCACCGTGGGCACCCACGCATTCTCTATCTTCGGCGACCACTCCGACGTGATGAACTGCCGTCAGACGGGCTTTGCCATGCTGTCCAGCGGCAGCGTGCAGCAGGCCGCCGATCTGGCTGCCGTGGCGCACCTCAGCGCCATCAAGGCCCGCATCCCGTTCCTGCACTTCTTTGACGGTTTCCGCACCAGCCACGAGATCCAGAAGATCGACGTGCTGGATTACGACGAATATGCCAAGCTGGTGGATCAGAATGCGCTGGCCGCCTTCCGCGCCAACGCCCTGAACCCGGAGGATCCCCGGATGCGTTCTCTGGTGGATAACCCCGACATCTATTTCCAGCTCCGCGAGTCCAACAACACGGCCTATGCCGAGCTGCCCGACATCGTGGAGGACTACATGGCCCAGATCAGCAAGCTGACCGGCCGCGAGTACCACCTGTTCAACTACTACGGCGCACCCGATGCCGAGCGCGTCATCGTGGCTATGGGCTCCGTGGGCGGCTGCGCCCAGGAGGTGGTGAACTACCTGAACGCCAAGGGCGAGAAGTTGGGTTTCCTGCAGGTACATCTGTTCCGTCCGTTCTCCCGCAAGCACCTGATGGCCGCCATGCCCAAGACGGTGAAGAAGGTGGCCGTTCTGGACCGCGTCAAGGAGATCGGCTCCATCGGCGAGCCTCTGTACGAGGATATCTGCGCCGCCTACATCAATGAGAGCGACCGTCCCGCCATCTATGCCGGCCGCTACGGCCTGAGCAGCAAGGACACCACGCCCGCCCAGATCAAGGCTGTGTTCGACAACCTGCTGCTGGATGAGCCGAAAAACCACTTCACCATCGGCATCGTGGACGATGTGACCCATCTGTCCCTGCCCGTGGGTGCGCCCCTGCTCACTGAGCCGGAGGGCACCATCTCCTGCAAGTTCTGGGGTCTCGGCTCCGACGGCACCGTGGGCGCCAACAAGAACTCCATCAAGATCATCGGCGAGACCACCGACATGTACTGCCAGGCGTACTTTGAGTACGACACCAAGAAGTCCTTCGGCATCACCAAGAGCCATCTGCGCTTCGGCAAGAAGCCCATCAGCTCCACCTACTATGTCAGCAACGCCGACTTCATCGCCTGCCACAACCAGACGTACCTGACCAAGTACGACATCATCCACGAGCTGAAGCCCCACGGCAGCTTCCTGCTGAACTGCGAGTGGCAGGAGAGCGAGCTGGAGCAGCACGTCCCCGGCGAGATCCTGAAGTACATCGCCGACAACGACATCAAGTTCTACATCATCGACGCCAATAAGGAGTCCCAGGCGCTGGGTCTTGGCAACCGCTCCAACATGGTGCTGCAGGCCGCCTTCTTCAAGCTGGCTAACGTCATCCCCGTGGAGGACGCTGTGGCGCACATGAAGGCCGCCGTGAAAAAGACCTACGGCCTCAAGGGCGAAAAGGTCGTCAACATGAACATCGCCGCCGTGGACGCCGGCATCAATGCGCTGGTGGAGGTGCAGGTGAAGCCCGAGTGGACGAACCTCACCGGCAAGGCTCTGAAGCCCGCCGACGAGAACCTGCCCTACGTCATCAAGAACATTCTGGTGCCCATCAACGCCCAGAAGGGCGATGACCTGCCTGTCTCCGCCTTCAAGGGCATGGAGGACGGCACCATGCCGCTGGGCACCTCCCGCTACGAAAAGCGCGGCATCGCCACCCATCTGCCGGTTTGGGACGCCGCGGAGTGCCTGCAGTGCAACATGTGCTCCTTCGTCTGCCCCCACGCCGTCATCCGTCCGTTCCTGCTGGACGAGGGCGAGGTCAAGGCCGCACCCGTCGATATGACGCTGGTGGACGCCAAGGGCCCCGGTCTGGCCGGCCTGAAGTACACCATGGGCGTGTCCACGCTGGACTGCACCAGCTGCGGCAGCTGCGTGGCCTCCTGCCCCAAGAGCGGCAAGGCTCTGAAGATGGTGCCCACCCACGAGGTTTCTCTGGATCAGACCGACTGGAACTTCCTGACCACCGTGAAGGAAAAGACCTCCCGCGTGGACAAGTTCACCCTGAAGGGCAGCCAGTTCAAGCAGCCCCTGGTGGAGTTCAACGGCGCCTGCGCCGGCTGCGGCGAGACGCCCTACATCAAGCTGCTGACCCAGATGTTCGGCGACAAGATGTATCTGGCCAACGCCACCGGCTGCACCCAGGCCTGGGGCGCCGCCATGCCCTGCGTCCCGTACTGCAAGAACGCGGAGGGCAAGGGTGTTGCCTGGTCCAACTCCCTGTTTGAGAACAACGCCGAGTTCTCCTACGGCATGTGCCTGGCTGTCAAGCAGCTGCGCGAGTGCGTCACCGGCTACGTCAAGGAGCTGGATGCCCTGACGAAGGACGAGGCCGTCAAGGCCGCCATCGCCAAGTGGCTGGAGACCTACGACGATCTGGACGCCTCCACTCCCGCTACCGCGGAGCTGGTGAAGCTGCTGGAGAACGGCAAGTTCACCGCCGAGGAGCAGAAGGTCGTGGATGAGATCCTGAAGCGGAAGAACGACATGTCCAAAAAGACCATGTGGATGTACGGCGGCGACGGCTGGGCCTACGACATCGGCTACGGCGGTCTGGACCACGTTTTCGCCATGGGCGAGGATGTCAACGTCCTGTTGGTGGACACCGAGGTGTACTCCAACACCGGCGGCCAGTCCTCCAAGGCCACGCCTGTGGGCGCGGTGGCCCAGTTCCAGGCCAGCGGCAAGAAGACCAAGAAGAAGGACCTGGGCATGCTGATGATGACCTATGACAACGTCTATGTGGCCCAGTGCTCCATGGGTGCCAATCCCAACCAGCTCATCAAGGCCATCAAGGAGGCCGAGGCGCACAAGGGCCCGTCCATCGTCATCTGCTATGCGCCCTGCATCAACCACGGCATCAAGAAGGGCATGAACAACGTCCAGCAGGAGATGAAGGACGCCGTCAACTCCGGCTACTGGAACCTGTACCGTTACAGCCCCGAGACCAAGACCTTCACGCTGGACAGCAAGGAGCCCACCATGCCGCTGTACGACTTCATGAAGGGCGAGGTACGCTACGCCTCTCTGGAGCTGAGCTTCCCGGAGAATGCCAAGGTGCTGTTCGCCGAGGCCGAGGCAGACGCCAAGGCCAAGTACGAGTCCTACAAGCGCCAGGCCGAGAAGTAACAGTTTCTCCAAAGTAAAATTCTTCGCAGATATGCGACAAAATAAGCAAAAGCCGCCACAAGGGCGGCTTTTGCTTATTCCGGGTAAATTATTTTTTATTGCGCTGATAAATATCTGTTAATTTATTGACATACAGCGGGGAGAGTGATAAAATTAACAAAGTAAAAACCTACTTCATGAGGGGAAAGGGAGAACACTATGGCAGTACCGTTTGACTACACAGTAGAATACAGGCGCAAGCTCTGCACGCCGGATGAAGCGGCCAAGGTCGTCAAGAGCGGCGACTGGATCGACATCGGCATGGGCGCGGGCTTTCCCTCGCTGATGGATGCCGCCGTGGCCCGCCGGAAGGAGGAGCTGCGGGACGTGAAGATCCGCGGCTACCTGATCTTCGAGCCTATTCAGATGGTGGAGTGCGATCCCACCCGTCAGCACTTTGTCTACAACAGCTGGCACATGTCCGGCTACGAGCGCAAGCTCTGCGACAAGGGCCTGTGCAACTTCAACCCCATGGTGTTCCGCAATCTGGGCTGGTACTATACTCAGTTCCTGACGGTGAACGTAGCCATGATGTGCGTCACCCCCATGAATGAGCACGGCTATTTCAACTTTGCCGCCTCCGCCGCCTCCGCCCGCGCTACGCTGGACAAGGCGGACATCGTGATCCTGGAGGTCAACGAGAACCTGCCCTGGGTCTATGGCGGTCTGGATGAGTGCATCCACATCAGCGATGTGGATATGATCGTGGAAGGCCCCCACGGCACGCTGCCCAGCGTCAAGTCGCCCCCGGCCTCCGAGGCGGAGATGAAGATCGCCGAGTATGTGGTGCAGAACATGGTGGACGGCTCCACGCTGCAGTTGGGCATCGGCTCGCTGCCCAACGCCGTGGGTCAGATGATCGCCAAGAGCGACCTGAAGGACCTGGGCATCCACACGGAGATGCTGTGCGACAGCTATCTGGACATGTACAAAGCCGGCAAGATCACCAACACCCACAAGCGACTGGACCGCTACAAGAGCATTTTCGGTCTGGCCATCGGTTCGCCGGATCTGTACGACTGGATCCGGGAGAATCCCGGCGTGGTCACATACCCCATCAGCTACTGCAACGACCCCGCCAATGTGGGCAAGCAGGATAACTTCGTGTCTATCAACAACTGCATCTCCGTGGATCTGTACGGTCAGATCTGCGCCGAAAGCTCCGGTATCCGCCAGATCAGCGGCACCGGCGGTCAGCTGGACTTCCTGGAGGGCGCGGCTCTGTCCAACGGCGGCAAGGCCTTTATCTGCCTGACCTCCTCCTTCACGGATAAGCAGGGCAATGTCAAGTCCCGCATCAACCCGCTGCTGTCCCCCGGCGACATCGTCACCGATCCCCGCAGCCAGGCCTACTACATCGTCACCGAGTACGGCGGCGTGAATCTGGTGGGCTGTTCCACCTGGGAGCGGGCGGAGAAGCTGGTGAGCATCGCCCACCCCATGTTCCGCGATGAGCTTATCGCCAACGCGGAGAAGCAGGGCATCTGGATCCGTTCCAACAAGCGGTAACTACATAGGAGCAGGGAGCGGGACACCGCTCCCTGTTTTCGTATGGCGAGAACTGACTTGACATTTTTTCACGGATATAGTATACTCCCACCATACGAAAACAGCGATGATGAGAAGCAGTAAGCGGTCAGCGGATGCCAAGAGAGGGCGCGGCAGGTGTAAGCGCCCGTGACGCGCCGCCCAAGTCGTCTCGGAGCTTCGGGCTGAACAGCAGTAGGCCGCGACGGAGGTCCCCCGTTACCGGGACAGGGTGTAGCTGCACCCACGAGTGCGGGAATTTTCCCGAATACAGGTGGTACCACGGACTTGACGTTCGCCCTGTTTTGCCATGGCAAAACGGAGCGGACTTTTTGTTTTGCCAAATACTCAAAAAGGAGAAAGCATATGAAAGAACTGCCGAAGGTGTACGATCCCCGGGACGTGGAATCCCGGATCTACCAGATGTGGATGGACGGCGGCTGCTTCAGGGCCAAGCCTGACCCGGACAAGAAGCCGTTTTCCATCGTCATGCCGCCCCCCAACGTCACCGGCCAGCTCCACATGGGCCACGCGCTGGACTGCACGCTGCAGGACATCCTGACCCGCTTCAAGCGGATGCAGGGCTACGAGGCCTTGTGGCTCCCCGGCACAGACCACGCCGGCATCGCCACCCAGATCAAGGTGGAGGAGGAACTGCGCACAAAGGAGGGGCTGACCCGGCACGATCTGGGCCGCGAGAAATTCTTGGAGCGCGTCTGGGCCTGGAAGGAAAAGTACGGCGACCGCATCGTCCAGCAGCAGAAGAAGATGGGCGCGTCCTGCGACTGGGACCGCAGCCGCTTCACTATGGACGAGGGCTGCTCCCGCGCCGTCCGCGAGACATTCTGCGAGCTGTATGACAAGGGCCTGATCTACAAGGGCAGCCGCATCATCAACTGGTGCCCTCACTGCCTGACCGCCCTGTCTGACGCCGAGGTGGAGTATGTGGATAAGCCTGGCCACCTGTGGTACGTCCGCTATCCGCTGACCGACGGCAGCGGCGACATCATCATCGCCACCACCCGTCCCGAGACTATGCTGGGCGATACCGGCGTGGCCGTCAACCCCGAGGATGAGAAGTTCAAGCACCTCATCGGCAAGACCTGCATCCTGCCGCTGGTGGGCCGCGAGATCCCCATCGTGGGCGACGAGTACTGCGAGATCGGCTTCGGCACCGGCGCCGTGAAGATGACCCCCGCCCACGACCCCAACGACTTTGAGGTGGGTCTGCGCCACCATCTGGAGGTCATCCGCTGCATCGCCGACGACGGCCGGATCAACGAGAACGGCGGCAGGTATGAGGGCATGGACCGCTACGAGTGCCGCAAGGCCATCGTGGCCGATCTGGAGGCCGAGGGTTATCTGGTCAAGACCGAGCCCTACTCCCACAACGTGGGCACCTGCTACCGCTGCCACAACGATGTGGAGCCGCTGATCTCCGCCCAGTGGTTCGTGAAGATGGCGCCGCTGGCCAAGGAGGCCATCCGCGTGGTGGAGGACGGCACCATCAGGTTTGTGCCGGAGCGCTTTACCAAGACGTATATCAACTGGATGGAGAATGTCCACGACTGGTGCATCTCCCGTCAGCTGTGGTGGGGCCATCAGATCCCCGCGTGGTACTGCGATGACTGCAACCATATCAATGTCAGCCGCACCGATCCCACCAAGTGCGAAAAGTGCGGCAGCACCCATCTGACACGGGAGGAGGACGTGCTGGACACCTGGTTCAGTTCCGCCCTATGGCCCTTCTCCACCATGGGCTGGCCCGATCTGGACGCCGCCGACCTGAACTACTGGTATCCCACCTCCGTCATGGTCACCGGCTACGATATCATCTTCTTCTGGGTGGCCCGCATGATCTTCTCCGGCATGGAGCAGATGAAGAAGGAGCCTTTCAAGACCGTGTTCATCCATGGCCTGGTCCGCGATGACAAGGGCCGCAAGATGTCCAAGTCTCTGGGCAACGGCATCGACCCGCTGGAGATGGCGGACAAGTACGGTGCCGACGCGCTGCGCTTCAACCTCATCACCGGCAACAGCCCCGGCAACGATATGCGCTTCTTCGTGGAAAAGTGCGAGGCCATGCGCAACTTTGCCAACAAGATCTGGAACGCCAGCCGCTTCGTGATGATGAACCTGTCCATCGACAAGGTACAGCTGCCGGAGAAGCTGGAGCTGGAGGACAAGTGGGTCCTGAGCCGCCTGAACACCCTGATCCGCGAGGTCACAGACAATCTGGAGGCCTACGAGCTGGGTGTGGCCTCCGCCAAGATCTACGACTTCATCTGGGACACCTACTGCGATTGGTATATCGAGCTGACCAAGACCCGCCTCAATGGCGAGGACGAGAGCGCTAAGCTGGCGGCGGAGAACGTGCTGTGCTATGTGCTGCTGCGCATCATGGAACTGCTGCACCCGTTCATGCCCTTCATCACCGAGGAGATCTGGCAGGCGCTGCCCCATGAGGGCGACTATCTGATCTCCGCCAGATGGCCGGAGTATCAGGACGCGCTGCATTTCCCGGAGGCCGAGACGGCTATGGAGGCGGTGAAGGACGCCATCACTGCCATCCGCGCCCGCCGCTCCGAAATGAACGTGCCGCCCAGCCGCAAGGCACAGGTCATCATCGTGGCTGCCGAGCCCGAGAACTATCAGCTGGGCGCCCACTTCATCACCCGCATGGCCTACGCCAGTGAGTTGACGGTGCAGACCGCCGCCCCTGCCGACTTGTCCGGTATGGTGACCGTGGCCACCCACGATGCCACCATCTATATGCCTATGGCGGAGCTGGTAGACATCGCCAAGGAGCTGGAGCGCATTGCCGCCGAGCGCAAAAAGGCAGAGGAGAACCTGCAGCGCATCGAGGCCAAGCTGGCCAACGAATCCTTCACCTCCCGCGCTCCCGAAAACGTGGTGAACGCCGAGCGCGAGAAGGCGGAGAAGGCCCGTGCCCTGATCGCCAAGCTGGACGAGTCCGCCGCCGCGATGAAGCTCTGATTTTTCGCCCCGACAGGCGCGATTCGACACGGAAAACGCCTTGAATACACTATAATCACCGTAGATCAACGATCTGCGGTGATTATTTTTTAGAACGCTTTTACAAAGGAGCAACGTATATGGAAGTATCTGCCAAGCACGAGGGCAGCCAGCTGGAGCTTGCCCTGAAAGGAGAGTTGGACCATCACGGCGCCAAGGGACTGCTTGCCTGTCTGGAGCAGGAGATCCAGCGCTCGCTGCCCATGGTCCTCATTCTGGATTTCTCAGGCGTCACGTTCATGGACAGCTCCGGCATCGCCGTGGCGCTGCGTGGCTGGCAGCGCATGCGGGAGCTGGGCGGCAGCGTAGCGCTGCACCATGTGGCGCCGCAGCCCCGCAAGGTGTTCGAGGCCGCGGGCATCGGGCGCATGATGACCATTGAATAAGCAGATCAAAGGAGGAGATTACATATGACACGCGCGGAAAACTATGTGACCCTTGAATTTCTCAGCCGCAGCAGCAACGAGAGCTTCGCCCGCACAGCGGCAGCCGGCTTCGCCGCCCAGCTGGACCCCACACTGGACGAGCTGGGAGACATCAAGACCGCCGTCAGCGAGGCGGTGACCAATGCCATCGTCCACGCCTATCCGGACGCGCTGGGAAAGATCATCATGAAAATGAAGCTCCTGAAGGGCGGCGTCCTGGAGATCACTGTCCGCGACTGGGGCCGCGGTATCACCGATGTAAAGGAGGCCCGCCGCCCGCTGTTCACCACCGGCGGCAGTGAGCGCAGCGGCATGGGCTTCACCATCATGGAGAGTTTCATGGACAAGCTATCCGTCCGTTCGGTGCCCGGAAAGGGCACCACCGTCCAGATGCGCAAGCGCATCGTCCCGCGTCTGGTGTCCCGATGACCGCGGAGGACCGCATGGCGCTGCTGGAACGCGCGCAGCAGGGGGATGACGATGCCTGCCGGCAAATGCTGGTGGAGAATGCCGGCCTCATCTGGTCCATCGTCAAACGATACCGCACCTGCGGTGTGGAGGCGGACGACCTCTACCAGCTTGGATGTATTGGATTTATAAAGGCTGTAAAGGGGTTTGACCTCACATACGGAACGCAGTTTTCCACCTACGCCGTGCCCAAGATCGCTGGGGAGATCCGCCGTTTCCTGCGGGATGACGGGCCCATCAAGGTGGGCCGCACCCTGCGGGAAAAGGGGCAGATGCTCTGGGCCGCCCGCGAACGCCTGCAAAACCGTTTGGGCTGTGCGCCCAAGCTCTCCGAACTGGCGGAGGAGACCGGCCTTACCGTGGAGGAGATCGCCAACATCGAGTTGGCGGTGGTGGCCCCGGAATCCTTGCAGCAGGAGACAGCGGAGGGTCTGACGCTGGAATCGCTGCTGGGCACGGAGGAGCCGGAGGCCGGTATGGTGGAGCGCATCGCTCTGCGGGAGGCCATCGACTGCCTGCCGGAGCAGGAGCGCAAGACCATCCTGCTCCGCTTCTTCAAGGGCCTGACCCAGGAGCAAACGGCAAGGCTGCTGCATGTTTCGCAGGTGCAGGTCTCCCGGATGGAGCGCCGCAGCCTGCAGAAGCTGCGGGAGCTGCTGAGCGATTGACCAGCCGCACCCCAGGCAGGCAGAATTTCTCTGCCGCCGTACCGCATCGTACCGCTTTACGTCACTGCCGCACAGATCACAGCAACGCCAGCACGCCCGTCTATGGCCGCAGCTGCGGCCTGTCCGGCTGGGGAGCCGCCTTTTCGTATTCCAGCGGCAGAAATTCCGTCATGATGCCGCGGTATCGCTTGGGCAGGAAGGTGTTTTGACAGCGGGGATTCTTCCGCTCCCGGATGGCCACCGTCTCGAAGAAAGTTTTCCAGAGTCGTCTGTACTGGATCTCCGTGTCATCCGGCGCCGCCAGCTCCAGATGCTCCAGCGGCGCGATGCGAGACATGCCCTTTGCGTACAGCAGCACCTCCCGATGGGTGCGGTCGAAGATGAAGAACGTCTCGTTGGCATAGCGGTCGCAGAAATGGCGGCGCAGCAGCGGCAGCACCCGGTTTTTCGGCTCAATGACCGCTCCCAGCACACCGTTGTAGTCGGAAAATCTGACAAATCCCCGCAGCTTCTCCAGCTCTCCGTTCATATGCCGGATGGCTCTGTGCAGCGGATAGCACACCGGGTCGGACAGATCCCGCATAAAGCCGCCGCCCTCCCGAAACACCCTGCGGACAAAGGTGTAGAGACACAGCTCCTTGTCCTCCATGCAGGTCAGGAAGGCCCGGCGCAGCACGTTGGCCGCCTTGGCCGACCGTCTGACAAGCCCCTGATAGACCCGCTGCCCGTGCGCTTTGTCAGTTATCACGGTGCGAACCTCATACAAGGACAAAAATCCCTCGTCGGCAGAAAATCCGACGGGGGATTCTTTATATACATAGCTGTCGTATACGCAGCACAGGAATCCCTCCAAAGTTCCGTCGTATTGATAGACCACATCCATCCCGTTCACCCCGCGCTGTCGAACAGCGACAGCTGCTCCATGCCGTTTTCCAACAGCAGTCCGCGCTCCATCCGCTCCAGCTGTACCGGCAGCGTGGCAGGGGAGAAGCGCAGTCCCTGCCGCATCCGTCCGCCGCAGGTGAGGAAAAACTGCGCCCGATTCACCACAACGCCCAGCTTTTTCAGATCCTCGAACCGCAGATTTGTCTGCCGCCGGGCTGACAGGATGCGCCGCGCACTGACAGGCCCGATGCCCGGCACCCGCAGCAGCGTCTCCATATCCGCCCGCATGACCTCCACCGGAAACTGCTCCAGATGCGCCACTGCCCAGCTGGACTTGGGGTCCAGCCGCTGGTCAAAGTTCGGGTGTGTCTCATCCAGCAGTTCCTCCGCCCGGAAGCCGTAGAACCGCAGCAGCCAGTCGGCCTGGTACAGCCGATGCTCCCGCAGCAGCGGCGGCTTGGTGTCCAGAGCGGGGAGGAGACTATTCTCCACTACCGGCACATAGGCGGAGTAGAACACCCGCTTCAGCCGGTACTTCTCATACAGCGACTCCGTCAAATGGAGGATATGCCGGTCATTGTCACCGGTGGCCCCCACGATGAGCTGCGTGCTCTGTCCCGCCGGTGCAAAGGCCGGCGCGTGCTTATACTTCACCAGCTCCGTCTTGCTCTGGATCACGCCGTCCCGTATCTGCCCCATGGGCCGCAGGATGGCGCTTTTCGTCTTATCCGGTGCCAGCAGCTGCAAGCCGTCCTGCGACGGCAGCTCGATGTTGACACTGAGCCGGTCCGCCAGCAGTCCCAGCTGCCGTACCAGCTCCGGCGAGGTGCCGGGAATGGCCTTGGCATGGATATACCCATTGAACCGGTACTCCTCCCGCAGGATGCGCAGCGCCCGGATCATCTGTTCCGTGGTATAGTCCGGGCTGCGCAGCACACCGCTGGACAGGAACAGCCCCTCGATATAGTTCCGCCGGTAGAAACCAATGGTCAGCTCCGCCAGTTCCCGCGGCGTGAACGCCGCCCGCCGCGTATCGTTGCTGCGCCGGTTGACGCAGTATTTACAGTCGAAGGTGCAGACGTTGGTCATCAGCACCTTCAGCAGTGTGATGCACCGCCCATCAGCGGAGAAGCTGTGGCAGCACCCGGCGATAGAGGAGGACGTATTGCCGATCATACCGGGTCTGGAGCCGCGCCGCACACCGCTGGAGGTGCAGGCCGCATCATACTTGGCGGCATCCGTCAGGATGGTCAGCTTCTCCAGAACGTCCATAGGTTTACGCCGTGCGGCGTCTGCGGCGAGGTGCCGGCTGGTCGATGCAGTCGATGAGCCGCATAACGTTGGCAGCAATGGAGCCTGCGCCCAGCAGGGTGATCAGCAGTCCGATGGTCGTCATAATCAGTTACCTCCGTGTCAAACTTATGTTCTATCCGCATTATAAATCGAGCAATCGTTCTTGTCAACAGAAATCGAACAAAAATTCTATAAAATTTGCATGGGAGGTTGACCAGAGCGGCCGCATGTATTAAAATAAGGTGCAAGAAAGAGAAAAGCGAGGCTTCTGTATGACGGAACTGGAAAAACGATTTATCGCGGCGCGGCAGGCCGCCATTGCTGCTGATTTTCAAAAGCTGAACCCCCGCCAGCGGGAGGGCGTGCTGACCACGGAGGGACCGCTGCTGCTGCTGGCCGGTGCCGGCTCCGGCAAGACCACGGTGCTCATCAACCGCGTGGCCAATCTGCTGCGCTATGGCCGGGGCAGCGATAGTACGGACATCCCCATCCCGGTGACGGAGGACGAAGCCGCGTTTCTGGAGGAGTACGTCAAGGCACCGGACGAGGAACAGCGCCCGCTGATGCAGTATCTCTGCGCTGTGGAGCCGGCCCGCCCGTGGGAGGTGCTGGCCATCACCTTCACCAACAAAGCCGCCAATGAGCTGAAGGAGCGGCTGGGCCGCATGCTGGGGGAGGAAGTGGCCCAGGACGTATGGGCCTCCACGTTCCACTCCGCCTGCGTCCGCATCCTGCGCCGGGACATCGACCGCATCGGCTTCGACCGCAGCTTCACCATCTACGACACGGACGACAGCAAGCGGGTCATCAAGGACATCCTCAAGGAGCTGTCGCTGGACGAAAAGGCGTTCCCCACCCGGGAGATCCTGAGCATCATTTCCCGGGCCAAGGACGAGATGCAGTCCCCGGAGGAGTTTATCCAGCAGTGGCAGGCCATCAACGACTGGCGCCGCATCAGGATCGGTAAAGTATATGCGCTTTACAACAAAAAACTGCGGGATGCTAACGCGCTGGACTTCGACGATATCATTCTCCACACCGTCCGGCTGCTGCAAAGCTGCCCGGATGTGCGGGCGTATTACCAGAACAAGTTCCGCTACATCCTCATCGACGAGTACCAGGACACCAACCACCTGCAATACCTGCTGGCCAGCCTGCTGACCAACCAGCAGCGCAACATCTGCGTGGTGGGCGATGACGACCAGAGCATCTACCGTTTCCGGGGCGCGGACATCAGCAACATCCTCAGCTTTGAGAAGGAGTACAAGGGCGCCCGCACCATCCGTCTGGAACAGAATTACCGTTCCACCCAGAACATTCTGGACGCGGCCAACGCCGTCATCCGCCACAACGAGGGCCGCAAGGGCAAGACGTTGTGGACCGATAACGGCGCAGGGGAGAAGGTCATTATCAAGACCGCCTTTAACGAGAGCGACGAGGCCAACTATGTGGTGGGCCAGATCATGATGGACTATCGCCGGGGCGGCAGCTGGAAGGACAATGCTGTGCTCTACCGGATGAACGCCCAGTCCAACGCGCTGGAATATGCCTTCAAGCGCAACGGCGTGCCCTATAAGATCTACGGCGGTATGAAGTTCTTCGACCGCGCCGAGGTCAAGGACATGCTGGCGTACCTGTGCGTCATCAGCAACACCACCGACGACCTGCGGCTGCGGCGCATCGTCAACGTACCGTCCCGCAAGATCGGGCAGGCCACCGTGGACAAGGCGCAGATCATCGCCACGGAGCAGGGAAGTGCCCTCTACGACGTGTTCCGCCGCGCCTCCGACTACCCGGAGTTGAAAAACGCAGCTGGCAAGCTGATGGCCTTTACAGACATGATCGAATCTCTGCGCCGGCAGGCAGAGGGGTGCGATCTCATGGAATTCTACGATCTGGTCTGCGACAAAAGCGGCTACACGGCGGCGCTGCGGGAGAAGGACGATATGGAGAGCCGCGGCCGTCTGGAAAACGTGGAGGAGCTGAAATCCAGCATCCAGGGGTACATGGAAAACGCGGAGGGTGAGCCGTCGCTGGCGGGCTTTCTGGATGAGGTGGCGCTTTACACCGATCTGGACAGCCAGTCCGACAGCGACAACTGCGTGACCATGATGACCATGCATGCCGCCAAGGGTCTGGAGTTCCCCCACGTCTATGTAGTGGGCATGGAGGACGGTCTTTTCCCGGGAAATCGCGCCATGGGCGATGCGGAGGAAATGGAGGAGGAACGGCGCCTTTGCTATGTGGCCATGACCCGCGCCAAGGAGACGCTGACCCTGACCAATGCACGGCAGCGCATGCTGTTCGGCCGCACGGCCCCGGCCATGCCCTCCCGGTTTCTGAAGGAGGTCCCGGAGGAGAACATGGAGTGGCTCAGCAAGCCGCAGCCCCGCAGCGCGGAGAGCGACGTGGGCTGGGGGGACGGCAGCGGCGATGGTTACGCGGCCAGATACGCCGGCGGTGAAAGCTATGGCGGCTATGGCGGCTACGGCGGCCAGAGCCGCCGCACCTCGTCGGTCACCACATCCTACTCGGCGGCCGTACCCGCCAAAAAGCCGCTCCAGACGGCATCGGGCACCGGGCGCAAAACCGCGCCTGCCGGCGGTCTGATGCAGCTGGCGCCGGGGGAGAGCGTGCGCCACGATGCCTTCGGACAGGGCATGGTGCTGTCCGTCCGGGTCATGGGCAACGACGCTCTCGTTGAGGTGGCCTTTGACACCGTGGGCACCAAAAAGCTGATGCTGCGGGCGGCCATGGGTCATCTCAGCAAGGGCTGATGCCGCTGTAAACCTGAGGTTGCGCGGCTTTTTCCGGGCAGTTTTCCCCGCAAACCTGAGGTTGCTGGACAGCCGGCGGAAAAACTGCTATACTGTCATCACAGGAAAGGAGGCGTATCCATGTCAACTGCATTTGGTTTTCATTCAGGTATGTTCGGCTTTGGCGGTCTGGGCCTATTCCAGATCCTGTTCGCGGTGGTGTTTGTCGGCATCCTCTTTGTGTTCATGTTCAACGCCGGCAAGAGCCTGATGGAGTGGAGCAAAAACAACCGTTCACCCAGATTGACCGTTGCTGCCAGAGTCGTGGCAAAGCGGGAGAACGTCAGTGTCCACCATCACCACGGCAACGGAGCGGGACACACCACGCGCTCCACCACCTACTACGCCACCTTCGAGTTTGACGGCGGCGACCGCTCGGAGCTGCGTCTCTCCGGTCACGAGTACGGCCTGCTGGCCGAGGGTGATGCCGGTCTCCTGACATTTCAGGGTACCCGTTTTGTGGATTTCCAGCGGCAGGGGACTGCCGCCGCACAGAGCACGGCAGAGCCGGTGCAGGAGGACGCCCCGCAGAGCCGGGAACGCCGCAGCTGGGACCCGGAGCTTTGACTATCACGCATGAAAAAAACATCCCTCACATGAGGGATGTTTTTTCATGCTTTTTTCTCACAGTACCCGGACGCCGCCCATAATGAGCGTACCGGCCAGGGCGGCCATCTCCTCCGGCGTCTCCTTCGCGCCGTTCTGCAGCCACTTCAGCGTCAGCGACAGGTTCCCCGATACGATAAAGTGACAGAAGTAGGACAGCCGCTCCGGATCGCCGCCGTAGAAGCGGGCCACGAAATCCCGCAGGAAGTAGTCCCGCAGAATGGCGCAGATGCGCTCCGTATAGGCCCGGTCACCGTTGGGACCCAGCAGCACCAGACATAGGTCCGCGTTGTCTCTTGCGAAGCGGTACAGGTCTGCCAGATAGGGATAGGCGCTGCCCTCGCCGCTGCTGTGGGCGTGCTTGCGGCATACCAGAATGAGCCGCTCGGCCATTTCGTCCTCCAGCCGCTGCAGCAGATCGCCCACGTCCTTATAGTGGATATAGAACGTGCCCCGGTTGATGTCGGCCCGCTCCGCCAGCTCCCGGACGGAGATGCTGCGGGACGGCTTTTCCGACATGAGGTGCATCAGCGCCTGGCGCAGCTGCTTTTTCGTCTTTCTTACGCGGCGGTCTACGGTCATATCCTCCATGTGCGCCACCTCCACCCGTGCGGACGTATCCGCTGTATTGTGAATATCTTATCACACTTACTGTTACAAAAGCAACAGTCTGCGTGGAATTTGTGCGGATAATTCTGCACGCTTCTAAAAATCGCCGCCTCCGCATAGAGATAGGACAACAGTCAGGATTCGGAGGAAGGCATTATGAATCGATCCACATCCATCTATCAGGATATGGCGGCCCGCACGGGCGGCAGTATCTATATCGGGGTGGTTGGCCCGGTGCGGACGGGCAAATCCACCTTCATCAAGCGTTTCATGGAGACGCAGGTCCTGCCCCACATCGACAATGCGTATCGCCGCGACCGGGCGCAGGATGAACTGCCCCAGAGCGGCTCCGGCCGCACCATCATGACCGCGGAGCCCAAGTTCGTGCCGGAGGAGGCCGTCCGCATCCGGCTGGAGGACGACGTAACCTTCTCTGTGCGGCTCATCGACTGCGTGGGCTACATGGTACCCGGCGCCATGGGGCAGTTCGAGGAGCTGTCGCCCCGCATGGTGATGACGCCGTGGTATGACCACGAGATCCCCATGACCGAGGCGGCGGAGATCGGCACCCGCAAGGTCATCGCCGACCACTCCACCGTGGGCATCGTCATCACCACCGACGGCACCATCACAGACATTCCCCGGGAGGACTATCTGGAGGCGGAGGAACGTGTCATCCGGGAACTGCAGGAGATCGGCAAGCCGTTTCTGGTGCTGCTGAACTCCGCCGATCCCCACGGCTCGCGGGCCGCCTCCATCGCCGGAGAGATCAGCGAAAAATTTGGCGTCAGCTGCTTGCCGGTAAACTGCCTGACGCTGGAGGAGCAGGAGCTGCAATCCTTGCTGCGGGGGCTGCTGTACGAATTTCCGCTGCAGGAGCTGGACGTGTTTCTGCCGCCGTGGGTGGACGCCCTGCCCGGCGAGCACCCCATCAAAAGCGAACTGTACCAGCGCATCGCGTCCGGCACAGCAGACCTTCGCTGCATTCGGCAGCTGGCGCCGTATCTGGCATCCCTACAGGACACGGAAAACGTGGAATCCGCCGGCGTGGCCGCCATGGATCTGGGGCAGGGCGTCGCCCAGGCCAATATCCGCCTGCCCCGCAGCCTGTTTTACACCACCCTGTCCCAGCGCTCCGGCCTGTCCGTCGCCGACGACGGCGACCTGATGGAGCTGCTGACAGAACTTGCCGAGGTGCGCAAGGCCTACGACAAGGTGGCGCCGGCGCTGATCGCCGCCCGTGAGACGGGCTACGGCATCGTCCTACCCACCGTGGAGGAGCTGGAGCTGGAGGATCCGGAGATCGTCAAGCAGGGGGGACGCTACGGCATCCGCATGCGGGCCAGCGCCCCGTCCATCCACATGATCCGGGCGGATGTCTCCACCACAGTATCGCCTATCGTGGGCAACGAGAAGCAGTCGGAGGAGATGGTCAACTATCTGCTCCAGCAGTTCGAGGGCGATACCGGCAAGATCTGGGAATCCAACATCTTCGGCCGCAGCTTCAACGAGATCGCGGGGGAGGACCTGCAGGCCAAACTGAAGCGGATGCCGCCGGATGCGCAGGCCAAGCTGCGGGAGGCGCTGGAGCGCATCATCAACGAGGGCGGCGGCGGTCTCATCTGCATCATCCTGTAAAAAGACGCCGTTTCTCATGCGTTCCACCGCGAAACAGGCGGGGCAGTGCCCTGCCTGTTTTTCTGCCCCTCCAGCACGTCTGCATAGTCCAAAACGTATGGAACGTTTGGATTTGAATTTGAACATTTTTTAACGATTTAATACCCATAACCGGCAAAAATAAAAAATTATGAAACAAATTTGCAAATTTATAGTGACAAATCCGATTTGGATGCTATAATGTACTTGGAACAAATACCGCAGCTGCTGCGGACAAAGAAGGAAAGGAAAGCATCATGGGAATCAAAATCGGTATCAACGGATTCGGCCGTATCGGCCGCGTCGTCATGCGCATTCTGACAGAGGACCCGGAAAAATTTGACATCTGCGGCATCAACCTGCGCAAGGCGGACATCGACTATATGGTGTACCTGCTGAAGTATGACTCTGTTTTCCGCAACTTCCCCGGTATGGTGGAGCACGCCGGCGGCGATCTGGTGGTCAATGGCCGGAAGATCAAAATTTACAGCGAGTCTGACGCCGCCATGATCAACTGGGCCGACTGCGGCGCGGAGTACATCATCGAATCCACCGGTGCCAACAACACCACGGACAAGGCCAGCCGTCACTTCAAGGGCGGCGCTAAAAAGGTCATCCTGACGGCCCCTGCCAAGGACGACGCCACGCCCACCTTCGTTTTCGGCGTCAATAGCGACGAATACCGCTCCGACATGCGCGTGGTCTCCAACGCCAGCTGCACCACCAACTGCCTGGCCCCGCTGGCCTACGTCATCCACAAGGAGTTCGGCATCGAGCAGTCCCTGATGTCCACCATCCATGCCTCCACCGCCAAGCAGAAGGCTGTGGACTCCCGCGGCGGCAGCGACTGGCGCACCGGCCGCTCCATCCTGAACAACATCATCCCCACCTCCACCGGCGCGGCCAAGGCCGTGGGCCGCGTCATCCCGTCCCTGAAGGGTAAGATGACCGGCATGGCGTTCCGCGTTCCCACGGCGGATGTGTCCGTGGTAGACCTGACTGCCCGCCTGAGCACCAGTGTCTCCTATGCCGACATCTGCTACGAGATTCTCCACGCCTCCGAGACGTACATGAAGGGCATCATCGGCTACACCCGCGACCAGGTGGTGTCCACCGACCTGATCGGCAATCCCTGCCCCTGCATCTTCGATGAGACCGCCGGCATCATGCTGGACCATGATTTTGTCAAGCTCATCGCATGGTACGACAATGAGTGGGGTTACAGCAACATGGTCACCCGCATGCTGGAGCACATGCACACCGTGGACGAGGCGGATGCCTTCCTGACCCAGGAGTAAGAACTGCGATACAAAAAGACGACGGCTGTGCCGTCGTCTTTTTCTGTCCGCGCTTGCCAAGGCGGACGTACCGTGGTATGATGATAGAAAAGGGAGGGGATGCATCCATGCTGCTGGCCATTGATATCGGCAACTCCAATATTTCCGTGGGTCTGTTCGACCGTCAGCGGGAACTGCGCTTTCTGGCGTCTCTGGACACGGACAGCCGCAAGACCGCCGATCAGATCAGCATCGACCTGATGAACCTGTTCACGCTGTATGGCTGTGACATCCGCGATGTCAGCGGCGCCATTTTCTCCAGCGTCGTGCCGCCCATCAACTTCATGATGGAAAAGGCGCTGACCCGCCTGCTGGGCAAGCCGCCCATGATGGTGGGCGCCGGCATCAGGACCGGGCTGAACATCCGCATGGAGTTCAACAGCCAGCAGCTGGGGGCCGACATCGTCTCCAACGCCGTGGCCGCGCTGGAAAAGTATCCCGCGCCCATCATCATGATCGACATGGGCACCGCTACCATCATCTCCTATATCTCCGAAAAGCGCTGCTATGAGGGAGGGCTGATGTTCCCCGGCGTCCGCCTGTCGCTGGACGCCCTGTCCGACCATACGGCCCAGCTGCCCAACATCTCTCTCCAGCACCCCCGTCACCTCATCGGTAAAAACACGGAGGACTGCATGCGCAGCGGCATCGTCTACGGCACTGCCGCCATGCTGGACGGCATCATCGACCGCATCCGCGACATGCTGGACGGGCAGGAGCCGTCCATCGTGGCCACCGGCCCCAATGCGCCCGTGATCGTGCGCTACTGCCGCAACCATGTGGCCTATGACAAGTACCTGCTGATGGAGGGCCTGCGCATCATCTACGAGAAGAACACGGACACCGGCAAGCGCGAAAACCGTTGATAAAAAAGAGCTGGAAAGGGAAGTTCCTTTCCAGCTCTTTTGCACATTTTCTTTACTTTGCCAGGACCTTCTTCAGCTTGGCAAAGCGGGGCAGGGAGTCCTGCCGGGGCAGCTCCGGCTCACCCTGGATCAGCGGCAGCGCGTACTCGATGAACTGCCGGTTCAGGCCGTTACCCGCTTCGTTGATCCACTCGCGGGGGATCTTTTTCTCCACATTGGCCACCTCCATCAGCGGGATGAGCTTGGTGCGGCAGGCGTATTTGCCATCCTGCACGCCGCGCTCAAAGCCGATCATGCGGCCATTGATGCCGTTAACGGCGTTCTCCACGGCCACCTTACCGGCCATGTAGGACTCCTCGATGTCCGTCTCGCTGGCCAGATGGGCGGCGCAGCGCTGCAGCAGGTTCAGCTCGATGCCGCGGACCTTGGCGCCCGTCTCCTCCTTCAGCACCTCCGCCAGAATGGTGGCCAAGCCGCCCAGCTGGGCGTGGCCGAAGCCGTCGTTGGCCGCTACCTTGGCCTCGGACACGAAATCGCCGTTCTCATAGTGGATGCCCTCGGACACCGCCACGATGCAGTTGCCCGTCTCCTGATAGACACGCTTGACATCTTCGATAAACTTCGGCATACTGAAGTCAGTCTCCGGCAGATAGATGAGATCGGGGCCTGCGCCGTACTCACCGGCCAGCGCCGCAGCCGCCGTCAGCCAGCCGGCATGGCGGCCCATGATCTCCACCACCACGATCATGCCGGTATCGTACACATGGGCATCCTGATAGACCTCCATGATGGACGTGGCGATATACTTGGCAGCGGAGGCATAGCCGGGGCAGTGGTCAGTGCCGAACAGGTCGTTGTCGATGGTCTTGGGCACGCCCATCACGCGGCAGTCGTAGCCCACGGACTGCATATACTGGTTGATCTTGTTGCAGGTATCCATGGAGTCGTTGCCGCCGTTGTAGAAGAAGTAGCGCACATCGTGCTTCCTGAACACCTCCAGAATGCGCTTATAGTCCGTGTCGTCCAGCTCGGGATCGGCGATCTTGTAGCGGCAGGAGCCCAGCGCGGAGGAGGGGGTGTACTTCAGGAGCCGCAGCTCCTCGGGATCCTCCAGCCCCATGTCGAACAGGCGATCCGCCAGCACGCCCTTGATGCCGTGCTCCGCGCCCAGCACCTGGGTGATGGCGCCGGACTTCAGCGCCGTGTCGATGACGCCGTAGGCACTGGCGTTGATGACGGATGTGGGGCCGCCGGACTGGCCGATGATACATGCGCCGCGCAACTCTTTCATAGGTCTGTACCTCCGAAACATTGTTTTCAAAATTTGGTGATGCACCGGCCGCTGCCGCCGCCGGACTTTCTCTAAAGTAGTATTTTACCATGGAAATTTGCGAATGTAAATGCTTTCGGTCTTGCAAATGGGAAAAAATATGATACAATAGGAATGTAACAATCATTCCGTACAATCGACAAATTATTTCATTACGGAAAAGGAGATCGAATTATGGCACTGGTAACTTCCAAGGAAATGTTTGAAAAGGCATATGCCGGCGGTTACGCCATCGGCGCGTTCAACGTCAACAACATGGAGATCGTGCAGGGCATCACCGAGGCCTGCCAGGAGGAGCATGCTCCCGTGATCCTGCAGGTCAGTAAGGGCGCCCGCGCCTACGCCAACCACACCTATCTGGTGAAGCTGGTGGAGGCCGCTGTGGCCTGCTGCCCCGATATCCCCATCGTACTGCATCTGGACCACGGCCCCGACTTTGAGACCTGCAAGAGCTGCATCGACGGCGGCTTCACCTCCGTGATGATCGACGCATCCTCCAAGCCTTTTGCCGAGAATATCGAGATCACCCGCAAGGTGGTGGAGTACGCCCATGACCACGGTGTCGTGGTGGAGGCCGAGCTGGGCACTCTGGCCGGCATCGAGGATGAGGTCAAGGTAGCCGCTCACGAGGCTTCCTACACCCGTCCCGAGGAGGTGGAGGAGTTTGTCGCCAAGACCGGCTGCGACTCTCTGGCCATCGCTATCGGCACCAGCCACGGCGCCTATAAGTTCAAGCCCGAGCAGTGCACCCGCAACGAGCAGGGCATCCTGGTGCCGCCTCCCCTGCGCTTTGACGTGCTGGAGGAGGTCAGCAAGCGCCTGCCCGGATTCCCCATCGTGCTGCACGGTTCTTCCTCCGTCCCTCAGGACTATGTGAAGATGATCAACGAGCACGGCGGCAAGATGCCCAACGCCATCGGCGTACCGGAGGAGCAGCTGCGTCAGGCCGCCCGCCTGTCCGTCTGCAAGATCAACATCGACTCCGACCTGCGTCTGGCCATGACCGGCACCATCCGTCAGTTCATGGACGAGCATCCCGATAAGTTCGATCCCCGCGAGTATCTGAAGCCCGCCCGCGCCAACATCAAGGAGCTGGTGCGCCACAAGCTGGTGGACGTGCTGGGCTGCGCCGGCAAGGCGTAAACCTATTGTGAGCGCAGGAAAAATGGAAATCTGAGGTGATATCTTGCCCGCTTCATTTGTTTCCGACCCCGCCCGGCGCATGGAGATCGCCCGCACGATCCTTTCACAGCTGCCGGAGTGGTTCGGCATTCCTGCCGCTACGGAGGAGTATATCACAGATGCCGCCCGTGAACCCTGCTTTGTTTACGAGAAAGACGGCGCACCGGTGGGTTTTCTTTGTCTTAAGGAAACGGGGCGCAGCACTGTAGAGCTGGCGGTTATGGGCGTTCTGAAGTCCTGCCACCGCAAGGGATACGGTCGTGCGCTGGTGGACGCCGCCGCAGCTTACGCCCGTCAGACGGGGTACGAATTCATGCAGGTCAAGACCGTGCAGATGGGGAAGTACGAGGAGTATGACCGCACCAATCGGTTCTATCTCAGCTGTGGCTTCAAGGAGTTTGAGGTTTTTCCCACGCTTTGGGACGAGTGGAACCCCTGTCAGATATACGTCCTTTCTCTGAATAAATAAGCAAAGTCCCGCAAGGCCTATGGCCTTGCGGGACTTTTATTGTCATGCATTTTCCCTTTACAGCGTTTCCTTGATCCTGGCCGCGATCTGATCCGCTGTCAGGCCGTACTCCCGCAGAACATCTGCCGCCTTGCCGGACTGACCGAACTGGTCATTGATGCCGATCTTCCGGAATCTGCAGCAGACCTTGCCCATCAGCACATCGGCCACCGCGTCGCCCAGACCGCCGATGACGCTGTGCTCCTCCACGGTCACCACATTGCCGCACTTCTGTGCATATTCGGTGACGCAGGCCGCATCAATGGGCTTGATGGTATGGACGTTGATGACGCTGATCTCGATACCCTCGGTGGCCAGCAGCTTTGCAGCCTCCAGCGCCTCGTTGACCATCAGGCCGCAGGCAAACACCGCCGCGTCCTTGCCCTCCCGCAGCACGTTGGCCTTGCCGATCTCGAAGGGGTAGTCCTCCTCGAACACCGGTGTAGCCAGCCGGGCCAGCCGCATATAGGCAGGACCCTGGAACTCCGCCAGCGCGAAGGTGGCCTTGCGGGCCTCGTTGGCGTCGGCGGGCACGATCACCGTCATGCCGGGAATCAGCCGCATCAGGCCGATATCCTCCACGGACTGGTGGCTGCCGCCGTCCTCGCCCACGGACACGCCGGCATGGGAGCAGCAGATCTTCACATTGAACTTGGGGTAGGCGATGGAGTTGCGGATCTGCTCATAGGCCCGGCCTGCGCCGAACATGGCGAAGGTAGAGCAGTAGGGGATCAGCCCCATGGTGGACAGGCCCGCGCCGATGTTCATCATATTGGCCTCGGCGATGCCGCAGTCGAAGAAGCGGTCGGGATGCGCCGCCTTGAAAAACTTGGTCATGGTCGCGCCGGCCAGATCAGCGTCCAGCACCACTACCTTTTTGTTCTGTTCGCCCAGCTCCACGAGGGCCTTGCCGTAGGCTTCACGGGTCGCAATTTTCTCACTCATGGCTCAGTCCTCCAATTCCTTCAGGGCCTGCTGGCGCTGCTCCTCGTTGGGAGCCTTGCCGTGCCAGCCCACCTGATTTTCCATAAACGAAATGCCCTTGCCCTTTACCGTGTGGGCCAGGATGGCCTTGGGCTTACCGGGCATCGCAGGGGCGCTCAGCGCCGCCTCGACGGCGTCCAGATCGTGACCGTCGATCTCGTGCAGATCGAAGCCGAAGGCCCGCAGCTTGGCGGCCATATCGCCCAGGCTCATGACCTCGTCATTGCTGCCGTCGATCTGCAGCCCGTTGTTGTCCACGATCACCGTCAGGTTATCCAGCTTGTAGTGGGCGGCGGACATCAGCGCCTCCCAGATCTGTCCCTCCTGGCACTCGCCGTCGCCCAGCAGAGCAAACACTTTCGTGTCCTTGCCCTGCACCTTGGCGCCCAGCGCCATGCCCACAGCGATGGAGCAGCCCTGACCCAGCGAGCCGGTGGAGGCGTCCACGCCCGGCACCTTCTTGCAGTCGGGGTGGCCCTGCAGGATGCTGTGCAGCTGCCGGAAGTTCTTGAACTCGTCGCGGCTGATGAAGCCCAGCTCCGCCAGCACCGCGTAGTAGCAGGGGGCGGCATGGCCCTTGCTCAGCACAAAGCGGTCACGATCCTCGGCCTTGGGGTTCTTGGGATCGACACGCATATGGTTGTAAAACACGCTGACCATCAGCTCCACCGCGGAGAGGGAGCCGCCGGGGTGGCCGGAACCGGCATTCGCCGTCATGTTGATGATATCCCTGCGCACCTGCCGGCACACGCGGGAAAGCTCTGCTGTATTCATGGGGGACCTCCATTCCTTTTTGTTCCGTATAAGAGTAGCGCATTTTCGCCAAAATGTCAATGAACAGTCCGCCCCAAAACGGCATAGAATGGGGTCGGAGGGGATACAGCATGATCTTTCGGCCATACCGGCGCCTCAACGCCGTTCTGTACGCACACCGCTGGGCATACGGGCGCAACCCGCAGTTCTACGATTACGAGGAGATCGGCGGCGACTGCACCAATTTCGCGTCGCAGTGCATTTATGCCGGCACCGGCGTCATGAACTACACGCCCATTTACGGCTGGTACTACATAAATCCCGATGACAAATCGCCCGCCTGGGCCGGGGTGGAGTACCTCCACAATTTTCTTACCCGCCCGCAGTCGTCTTTAGGCCCCACGGCACAGGTCACGGATGACCTCCGCAGCGCCATGCTGGGCGATGTGATCCAGCTGCGGTTCCGCGGCGATGTGTTCCAGCACTCGCCGGTGGTAGTGCAGGCCAGTCTGGACGGTTCGCCGGACAAAATACTGCTGGCGGCCCACAGCACCGACGCCGACTGGCGGCCTCTCAGCAGCTACGAATACGAGGCGTACCGCGTCCTGCACATTCTGGGCTTTTACGACGAGTAAAAAGGGGAGACGGAGGTCTATTCCTCCGTCTCCTCGTCTGTCTCCTCAATTTTTCCTTTCATTTTAACGCCTGACAAGGGGTTTGCCTTTGCAGCGACGCGCAGCGCTTCATTGTCGATATGGGTGTATATCTCCGTTGTATTCAGGTGCTCGTGCCCCAGGACCTCCTGCACCGCCTTGACATCCACGCCGTTCTGCAGCATCAACGTGGCCGCCGTGTGCCGCAGCTTATGACTGGAATATCGCTCACTGTCCAGTCCCGCCGCCGAGAGGTGCTTTTTCACCAGTGCGTGAACAGTGGAGCGGCTGATGCGCTTGTTCTGCCCGGAAAGGAACAGCGCGTTCCGATCCCTGCCGCTGACAGGGCGGCGCACCGCCATATACCGTGCCAGTGCGTCCTTGCAGGCGTCGTTGAGATATACCACCCGCACCTTATTGCCCTTGCCCAGCACCCGCAGGGCGTCGTCCTGTATGTCGGTGACATCCAGCCCGATCAGCTCGGAAATACGCAGCCCGCAGTTGAGAAACAGCGTCAGGATGCAGTAATCACGTTCCCGGTGCGGCCCGTCTACCGACTCCAGCAGGGACAGGCTCTCGTGCAGCGTCAGATAGCGGGGGAGGGCCTTCATCTGCTTGGGCGTGTCCACATCCTTGCAGGGATTCTCCTCCAAAAGGTGCCGTTTGTTGCAGATATAGTTGAAAAACGACCGGATCGTGGCCAATTTTCTGGCCCGCGATGCCGCATTCAGGCCTTTGTTAGAAATTTCACTATTCTGATGCTGCAGCCGGTCACGGCTGAGATATGTGAGATACCCGTAAATATCCGTCAACGTGATGGACGCGATGAACGGCAGGTCAACGTCCCGGATGTCGATCTCATCCAGCCGCTTGTCCGCCAGCGCCGGGTCACGGATCTGCTTCAGATAACGGAAAAAATTCCGCATGTCCAGATAGTATTCATCCACCGTGCGCCGGGAATGCGCCTTGATGGTCTCGTGGTAGCTGAGAAAGTCCAGCAGCAGCTGGGGCGAATCCAAACGATAATCCATAGTTTATCTCCAAAGCAGATTTGCGCACATGGCACAAGAAATACAGTTATAGCACAGCAAATGAACATCGCGTCACCGAACGAGAAAAACCGGTAGAAACGATATTGCAGAACTGAGTCCGTCTGAACAACATAGCAATGAAAGTGCGTCAAAGCCATCTCAGGTCACAGCACGGCTGAAGCAGTGCGACTGATGCACTGCGGCCGAAACGGTGCAGCCAAGACCGTCAAAGCCGCCATATCCAGTCAAAAACGCCGTTTCCCCTCCACTTGATTGAACAAAATTTTTATTTTGTTCAATCTCGTATACCCTCGCATTTTCGGCAGGCGCTTCCCTCCTGGCATCGTATCAGCGTTTTACGGCGCTGTCAAGATTGAACAAAATAATTGTTCTTGTTCAGTCCGTGCAGCAGCGGTGGTCTTCGGTGGAACTGCGTCTACTTGAGCAGTTGCAAAACGATACAGACCTACTTGCTGAAACAATGGTTTTAGATATGCAAAAATCCCCGAAATCTTACGATTTCGAGGATTTTTGGCACGCCGTGAGGGATTCGAACCCCCGGCCTTCTGGTCCGTAGCCAGACGCTCTATCCAGCTGAGCTAACGGCGCATGTCTTATCGACAGCTTGGTTATAATACCACACTGCTCCACAAAATGCAAGAGAAATTTTCTCAAATTTTCATTTTTTCTCCCGGCAAGCGCCGTATGGCGTCTCCCCTGCCCTTCTCCCGGCCAAATGACTTGACGCGGCGCACCGCAGCTCATATAATAGCAGGTGTATGCGCACTTTAACGTCACATTGGCGGTTTTGCGCGTCTCCAGTTCGCTTTCGGGAGGAATACCATGTCCCGTTCTGCACATATCTCCACGCTCCGCTGGCTCCAATCCGTAACGGGCCGCACCGGAGGCCTGGCCCTCTGGCTGCTGCTGGTGCAGTCCGTTCTGGCGCTGTGCGGTGTAGCCTACGCACTGGTGCTGCGAGCGCTGATCGACGCCGCTGTGGCCGGCCTGCGTCCCCAGTTCCTGCGCAGCGCCGCGTGGCTCATCGGCCTGATCCTGTTCCAGATCGCCCTGCGCGCCGTGGAGCACCATCTCAGCGAATATACCCGGGCCACCCTTGAAAACCGCTTCAAGTCCCGGCTCTTTGCCACACTGCTGCAAAAGGACTACGCCTCCGTGTCCGCTGTCCACTCCGGCGAGTGGCTCAACCGCCTGACATCGGACACCGCTGTGGTGGCCGATGCCATGACGCAGGTGCTGCCCGGCGCCGCTGGGATGCTGGTGCGGCTCCTTGCCGCCGCCGCGGTGCTGCTGTACATGGAACCGCGCCTTGCCGCCGTCATCCTGCCCACCGGCGCGGTGCTGGCCCTTCTGGCAACGGTCTTTCGCCGCACCCTCAAGCGCCTGCACAAGCAGATCCAGGAGTCCGACGGCCGCCTGCGCGTCTATCTGCAGGATGGCCTGTCCAGCCTGCTGGTGGTGCGCATCTTCGACCGCCGCAAAGCCGTGTCGGAGGAGGCTGCCGCCCGGATGGACGCACATCGCGCTGACCGCATGCGCCGCACCCGGTTCTCCAATCTCTGCAACGTGGGCTTTAGCGGCGCCATGTACGGCTTTATGCTGTTCGGCGTCATCTACTGCGGCAGCGGTATCCTCCACGGCACCATGAGCTACGGTGCCTTCGCCGCCGTGCAGCAGCTCATCACCCAGATACAGGGTCCCTTCGCCAATCTCACCGGCTACCTTCCCCGCTTCTATGCCATGCTGGCCAGTGCCGACCGCCTTCGGGAGGCGGAGGACTTCCCGGACGATCTCGCCGCCGCCCCCGTTCCCGCTCCGGAGATACAGCGCTTTTACCGGCAGGACCTGCTGGCCTTCGGCCTGCGGGACGCCTGCTTCACCTACCCCAGCCGGGGTACGGACGGCGCGCCGCCCCTGCCTGCGGCCTCCCATCTGGATCTCACCGTGGAAAAGGGCTGCTATCTGGCGCTGACCGGCCACTCCGGCTGCGGCAAGAGCACGTTGCTGAAGCTGCTGATGGCGCTTTACCCGCTGGACAGCGGCCAGTGCTTCCTGCAAAGCCGCGACGGAGAGCAGCCTCTGACCGCCGCGTGGCGCGGCCTGTTCTCCTATGTGCCCCAGGGTAGCCAGCTGCTCAGCGGCACTGTCCGCCAGATTGTCTCCTTCTCCGACGCAGCCGCCGCCCGAGACGAGTCCCGGATCCGGCAGGCACTGCGCATCGCCTGTGCGGAGAACTTCGTGGACGCGCTGGAGCAGGGGCTGGACACGCCGCTGGGCGAGCGCGGCGCCGGTCTGTCCGAGGGACAGCTCCAGCGTCTGGCCATCGCCCGTGCCGTATTCTCTGACCGTCCCATCCTGCTGCTGGACGAGGCCACCAGCGCACTGGACGAGGCCACGGAGGTGCAGCTGCTGGCCAACCTGCGGCAGATGACGGACAAAACGGTACTCATCGTGACCCACCGCCCTGCCGCCCTGGCCATCGTGGACCGCATCGTGGAGCTGGCCGATGTCTGAAAGGAGAGGTATTTTGGAGCATTTTTTTCTCAGCGCCGCCGGTATCCCGGCGGAGGTCACAGCCCGCTATCCACTGACGCGCCGGCTCTGCCGGGATTACGAGCTGCCCGCGCCTGACGCGCCGGTACCCATCACCGTTTCCGTCTCTCCGGAGGAGATGACGCGCATGGCTGCCTCCGGCGACCTGCACCAGCCCTCCCCCGCTTATCTGGAGTTTCTCTGCGTACAGGATCAGCTGGCATCACAGCTCCCCGCCTTCGGGCGTTTCCTCATGCACGGCGCGGCCATCGCCTACAACGGCGCCGCCTACCTGTTCACCGCTCCCAGCGGTACGGGTAAAAGCACCCATATCCGCCTGTGGCGGCAGTACCTGGGCAGCGGCGTCTCCGTCATCAACGGTGACAAGCCCTTCCTCTCGCTGGAGGAGGACGGCACCATCCGCGTCTGGGGCTCCCCCTGGGCCGGGAAGGAGGGCTGGCAGCAGCCCACCAGCGCCCCGCTGCGGGGCGTCTGCCTGCTGGAGCGCGGCGCAGACCGCATCTGCCACCTGTCTCCCGCTGCGGCGTTGGAGACGCTGTTCTGCCAGATCTACCACCGGGACGACCCCGCGCTGGAATACAGGACGCTGGGCTTTCTGGACACGCTGCTGCGCACCGTTCCTGTCTGCCGTCTTTCCTGCGGTATGACGGAGAACGCCGTCCGCTGCAGCTTCGAGGCCATGACCGGCCTATCCTATGAAACTGAGCGCCGCCCTGACGCGGCCAACGAAGAAGGAAGTGTATTTGCATGAAGATCAGATCCGGTTTTATCCTCCGGGAGGTGCTGGGCAGCCCCATGGTGGTGGCCACCGGCGATGCCGCCCGGAATTTCCGCGGCATGATCAAGCTCAACGAGACGGCGGGCTTTATCTGGCGCTGCCTGCAGGACGGCCTGACGGAGCCGCAGATCGTGGAGAAAATGACAGAGACCTACGACGTGTCGCCGGAGAAGGCCGCCGCCGATGTGGCCGCTCTCCTCCGCCAGATGGACGAGCACGGCTTTCTGGAGCCATGACGGATAATACCCGTATTGAGGACATCCTGCAGCAGGAGGGCTTTTACACCTCCACCACCCGAGGCGTCAGCATGTACCCCATGCTGCGCGACGGCCGCGACACCGTCATCATCCGCCCGCCGGAGGGCCGCCTGCGGAAGTACGATGTGCCCCTGTACCGCGTGGGGCCGAAGTATGTCCTGCACCGCGTCATCCGGGTACTGCCGGAGGGCTATGTGATCCGGGGAGACAACTGCCTGCAAAAGGAGCGTATCCGCGACGCGCAGGTCATCGGCGTGCTTACCGGCTTCTACCGGGATGACCGCCCGGTGGATCTGTCCGGCCCCGGCTACCGGCTGTACTGCCGGGTCTGGTGTGTCCTCTCCCCTCTCTGGCGGCTCTGCCGCCGGGCACGGGGCGCGGCGGCTGCCCTGCTGCGCAGGTTGATATAGTAACCGTGTGATGACCTACCGGATAGCCGAAAGAGGCAGCAGCGCAATTGCTGTTGTCTCTTTTCTTGCGTTTAGGGGGGATCACACAGCAGCCGGACAATCATCAAGTATGTTTGAATGTGCGCCTCCTGCTCACAAAAAAGCAAAAAGAGATTGAGGCTGTTCCGATACCCGCGAATGGTCTTTGGGGTATATTTTCTAACCTCAATCTCAATTAAGTATTCTCTGATAGCGGCGCTGATTTTCATGTCATTTCCTCCTTTGGTATGTCGCAATCAAAGGGGAATGTATATCACAGCGCAATCCATATATTTCGCAGCCGCGAAATTTTAGTTCCGAAAAAGCGCCGTTTTACTAAAAATCAGTTTCTTTTCCGCAGGAAAAGTTCAATCAATCCTGCTGCCAGTTATGCCAGACGTTCTGCACGTCCTCGTTGTCGTCCAGCATGTCCAGCAGCTTGGTCATGCTGCGGACATCGTCCTCATTGGTCATGGTGATATAGTTCTGGGGCACCATCTCGATCTCGGCGCTCTCAAAGGTGTAGCCCTTCTCCTCCAGCGCCTTGACCACATCGTTGAAGCTGTCCGGATCGGTGGTGACCTCGAACACGGGGCCGTCGGCCTCCATGTCCTCGGCGCCGGCGTCCAGCGCATCCATCATGACGGTATCCTCGTCCAGCTCCTCGTCCTCGTTGTTGATGACGATGACGCCCTTGCGGTCAAAGGACCAGCTGACGCAGCCCTGCGCGCCCATGCCCTTGCCGAACTTATCAAAGTAGTGACGGATCTCCGGAGCGGTGCGCTGGCGGTTATCGGTCAGCGCCTCCACGATAACGGCAATGCCGCAGGGGCCGTAGCCCTCGTAGGTGACGGACTCGTAGTTATCGGTGTTGCCGGAGCCCAGCGCCTTGTCGATGGTGCGCTTGATATTGTCGTTGGGCATATTGGCTGCCTTGGCCTTGGCCACCACGGTAGCCAGCCGGGAGTTGTTGGCGGGGTCGCCGCTGCCGCCCTGCTTGACGGCCACGATGATCTCCTTGGCGATCTTCGTAAAGGTAGCGGAGCGCTTGGCGTCAGCCGCGCCCTTGGTCTTTTGGATATTGTGCCACTTGGAATGTCCGGACATAGTTTACTTCTCCTTTATGCAGTATTGGATGACCTCGCTGCTGTGCGCGGTCGTTTTTATAACGGTGGCTGCGGGAAACGCCTTTTGCAGGTACTCCACCAGGGGGGCGCAGATCACATCCTCCGTGGGGAAATGCCCCGCATCGATGAGGTTCAGCGCCGTGGTATCCAGAAAATCGTGATACCGCAGGTCGGAGGTCACAAAGGTGTCGCAGCCGGCGGCAATAGCCTGGGGAATATAGTCGCCGCAGGCGCCGCCGCCCACCGCCACGCGGTGAACAGGCCTGCCGCAGTCCGTATACCGGAGACCATTGCATCCTAAAGATTCTATCACAAAATGGGTGAACTCCACAAGGGGTATTTCACATTTTAACGTGCCGATCCGCCCGATTTTTTCTTCTGTCAGCGGCGAAAGGCCTTCAAGTCCCAGTTTTTCGGCCAGCACATCGTTGACGCCGCCGTCCGCCGCGTCCAGATTGGTGTGCATGCAGATGGCGGAGACGCGGTTTTCCGCCAGCTTCGTCAGGATGCGGCCCTGCCGGTCGTCGGTGCGCAGGGTCTGGACCGGGTGCCATGTGCAGTTCATCACCGGATGGTGGGACACGATGAGATCGAAGCCGCCGTCCACAGCCTCCTGCACCACCTGCTCCGTGATGTCCAGTGACACCAGGATGCGGCGCACCTCTCTGTCGGGACCGCCCACCAGATGCCCCACATTGTCCCAGCTCTCCGCCAGGTGGCGGGGCGCCCAGTCAAAAAGCGCGTGCTCCACTTGCTGTACAGTTATCATCCTTTACACCTCTTTCTCTCCAGTTCCTCCGTCAGCGCGTCTATCCGCGCCGCCTGCGCGGCGGCGTCCGGAGCGTTGCTGCGGCGCAGCCCTTCCGCGGAGCGGCGCAGCTTGGCCGCATGCTCCGACAGATAGGCGCCGTACAGCGGGTCGCCCGCCAGCAGAATGCCGCACAGGGCCTCCGCATCCGTCAGAGTGCGGTATGCGCCGCCTGTCACCGTCAGGACAGGATAAATGCGGCCCTTGTCCTCCACCAGATGCTCATCTGTAAAGGTATATCCGTTGTCAGTCAGCCAACGACGCAGGTCCGCAGCCTTTGTCATGGGCTGGAGCAGCAGCGTATGGCGGCCATCCCTCGTCCACAAGGCCTCCTGCAGGATGGCAATGATCGTCTCGCCGCCCATGCCGGCGATGACGACGACATCCGTCTCTTCCGGGGCGATGGCGGACAAGCCGGGACACAGACGGAAGTCGATACGCTCCACACCGTACTGCGCCGCCGTGCGGCGGGCGTGCTCCAGCGGCTCCGCTCCGATGTCGGAGGCAATGGCGGAGGTGATCCGCCCCTGCTGCAGCAGCGACACCGGCAGATAGCCATGGTCGGTGCCCACGTCCGTCAGGCGGCTGCCCTCCGGCACCAGCCGGGCCAGCAGAGCCAGGCGGGGCTGCAGGGCCAGTTGCTTATGTTCCATTTCTCTCCCTCAACACAGAAAGCGCCACGCATACAGCCGTATGCGTGGCGGCTCCTCTGTTTATTCCGCGACAGGCTTGTTGGCTTCCTCGTTGACGACGGCCAGCAGCTTGTCCACGTCGATGCCGTGAACGGCGCAGGCCTCCTCCACCGTCTCGCCGCGGGAGGAGGGGCAGCCCAGACAGTGCATGCCGATGGACAGGAAGATGGGCGCCGTCTGGGGGGCAACATCCAGAATATCACCGATAATGGTGTCTTTCGTGATCTCGATCATGTGAATAACCTCCGTATGATAGTTGTGGGTATAGTATACCCCAATATCCCGTAGGTTTCAACAGGATTTTTGGAAGAAAAGAAAGGATACGCGCCCTTTGGCGCGTATCCTTTTCATATCATGATCGATAGTGTGCAGAATGACTCAGCCGTTCTCGCGCATCTCAGCGAAGCAGGCGCTGCAGTAAACGGGACGGTCGCTCTTGGGCTCGAAGGGCACCTTGGCCTCGCCGCCGCACTTGGCGCAGACAGCGGTGAAGTACTCACGGGGACCGCGGGCAGCGTTCTTGCGAGCGTCACGGCAGGCCTTGCAGCGCTGGGGCTCGTTCTGGAAGCCGCGCTCAGCGTAGAACTCCTGCTCACCGGCGGTGAACACGAACTCGTTGCCGCACTCTTTGCACACTAAAGTCTTGTCTTCGTACATGATTTTACCCTCTCTTTGAGAAAAAATATATTGCGCTCAGCCGTTGCTGATATCGCCGGATAAAAGTTGCCGCGCAATTTTGCGGCGTATGCGCTGCACAGCGTTGTCCACCGATTTGGGGGACTTGCCAACAGTCTCTGCGATCTCACGGCAGGTGAGACCTTCTAAATAATACCCTAAAATCTTTACCTCGAATTCGGACAACAGCTTGCGGGCGTTTTCCAACAGACTGGCAGCTTTTTCTCTGTCGATCAGGAGTCCCTCCGGATCGGCATTGGCAAAAGAGAGATTCGCGTCAAAGAATGAGGGATCAAGTGGGACCGCGTGGTTCAGCGGTGCATGCTTGCCGGAGGCGGCAGACTTCAGAACGGAGTACAGCCGACGGCGGATGCATGTCTCGGCAAAGGTATAGAACGAGGCGCCGTGTCCCGGTTCATACTCCCGGATGGCCTTGATGAGGCCGAACATGCCCTCCTGCAGCAGATCCTCGCTGTCGCCGCCCGCCAGAAAGTAGGGGCGGGCGCAGCTGCGTACCAGACGGTGATAGCGCGCGGCCAGTACCTCCTCCGCCAGACGGTTCCCCGCCCGGACGGACGCGCACAGTGCCTCGTCGCTCTCTGTCATCAGATGGTCATAATCTGCCCGTGTATCATTCACCATAGTGCATTATACCTTTTTACAAAATAATTTGTCAAGTAATTGCGGAAAGTTTGTCAAAAATAATTCAAATTCGACAGCAGTTACCGTCGATATGCCGTATTCGCCCTTCCTATTTGGCGATGCGATGCTTACAAAGAAAGCTGTTCCGGCTCCGGAGCGCTGATATGCAGGTGCTCGTAGGCCTTCCGGGTGACGCAGCGGCCCCGGGGCGTGCGGGTCAGGAAACCGATCTGCATCAGGTACGGCTCGTACACATCCTCCAGCGTGACGGATTCCTCTCCGATGGTGGCAGCCAGCGTTTCAAGGCCCACCGGGCCGCCGCCGTAGTTCTCAATGATGGCGCGGAGCATGCGGCGGTCCACCTGATCCAGCCCCAGATGATCCACCTCCAGCGCCAGCAGGGCCTGGTCGGCCACCTGGCGGGTGATGACGCCGTCGGCCACCACCTGGGCGAAATCCCGGACACGGCGGAGCATGCGGTTGGCGATGCGGGGCGTGCCCCGGGAGCGGCGGGCGATCTCCATGGCGCCCTCCGGCTCGATCTCCACGCTGAGAATGCCGGCACTGCGCTTGACGATGGTGGCCAGCTCCTCCGGGGTGTACAGCTCCAGCCGCAGGGTGACGCCGAAGCGGTCACGCAGCGGGGCGGACAGAGACCCGGCCCGGGTGGTGGCGCCGATCAGCGTGAAGCGGGGCAGATCCAGACGGATGGAGTTGGCGGAGGGGCCTTTGCCGATGATGATGTCGATGGCATAGTCCTCCATAGCGGGGTACAGGATCTCCTCCACCGACCGGTTCAGGCGGTGGATCTCATCCACGAACAGGATGTCGTTTTCGTTGAGGTTGGTCAGCAGCGCCGCCAGATCGCCGGGCTTTTCGATAGCCGGGCCGGAGGTGATGCGGATATTGACGCCCATCTCCTGGGCGATGATGCCCGCCAGCGTAGTCTTGCCCAGGCCCGGAGGGCCGTGGAGCAGCACATGATCCAGTGATTCCGTGCGGCGGCGGGCGGCCTCGATAAAGATGGAGAGATTCTGCTTGGCCTTCTCCTGTCCGATGTACTCCGCCAGCGTCCGGGGACGGAGGGATGTCTCGCCGGCGTCCTCGTTCAGAAACGTCTTGGCGACGAGCGGCTCCTCGTAGATGTCCGCGCCAAAGTCGATGCTCATGCGATCCCCTCCCCTACTTTACCATTTTTTTCAGTGACTGGCGGATGATCTCCTCCAGCGGCAGCGATGCCATGTCGATGCCCTTCAGGGCGGCGGCGATCTCTTGGCTGCCGTAGCCCAGCACCGCCAGAGCGGCGGCGGCCTCGCCGGCCTTGTTGTCCTGCGCGGGCATGAGTACAGGTGCGCCGCTGCCGGCGTCGAAGCTGCCCTGCTCCCGGGCCAGCTTGTCCTTCAATTCCAGAATGATGCGCTGGGCGATCTTCTTGCCGATGCCAGGTGCGGCGGTCAGCGCCTTTTCATCGCCCATGACCACCGCCATGGCCAACTGCTGCGGCGTGGTGGCGGACAGGATGGACAGCGCCGCCTTGGGGCCGACGCCGGACACGCCGATAAGCAGCTTGAAGCTGCGCAGCTCGCTCTGGCTGGCAAAGCCGAACAGCTCCATGGCGTCCTCCCGGACGTTCAGGTAGGTGTAGAGCTTGGCGCGTTCCCCCTTCTTCAGCTGGGAGAGTGTATAGTTAGTGGTGGCGCAGGCATAGCCCACACCGCCGCAGTCGATCACGGCCAGTCCGGCTTCAAGCTCCGTTACGGTGCCGTTGACATAGTAGAACATATCAGACTGTCTCCTTCACGTTGGGATCCTTGCGCCGCAGCAGACTGGTGGCGCTGCGGGCGTGGCAGATGGCGATGGCCAGCGCGTCGGCGGCGTCGTCGGGCCGCGGCACGGCGTTCAGATGCAAAAGCCGGCGCGTCATGTCCATGACCTGCTTTTTCTCTGCCAGACCGTAGCCCACCACCGCCTGCTTCACCTGCATAGGCGTGTACTCGTAGATGGGTACGCCCAGCTTCTCCGCCGTGCAGAGGATGACGCCGCGCCCGTGGGCCACAGCGATGCCGGTGGTGATGTTCTTGCTGAAAAACAGCTCCTCGATGGCGATCTCATCCGGCTTGAACTGTTGGATCAGCTGGGTCAGGTCCTGCTCGATCTGCACCAGCCGGGTGGCCAGCGGCAATCCCGCCGACGTGTTGACCGCCCCGTACTGCAGCATCCGCACGGCGCCGCGCTCCGATTCGATCAGGCCGAAGCCAACAATGGCCACGCCGGGGTCGATGCCCAAAATGCGCATGGTACTCCTCCGCCTCTTAAACATTAGTTCTATTATAGCAAAGCGGCGGCAAAATAGCAACAAAAACCGCCCCGCCTCAGGCCAGACAGCCCAAAGCGGGCGGTCTGCCGGTACGGCGAAGCGGCTCAGGCGCGGGGATGGGCCTTGTTGTACACGTCTTTCAGCTGCTTTTTGATGACGTGGGTGTAGATCTGGGTGGAGGAGATATCGGCATGGCCCAGCATCTCCTGAATGGAGCGGAGGTCGGCACCGTTCTCCAGCAGGTGCACCGCAAAGGAGTGGCGCAGAGTGTGGGGCGTGATGTCCTTGTCGATCTCCGCCTTCTCCTGATAGTACTTGATGATCTTCCAGAAGCCCTGACGGCTCATGCGCTCACCGTTCATGTTGACAAACAGGGCCGGCTCGTCCTCGTCGGCGATGATGCGGGGCCGGATATCCTTCACATAGTCCTCCAGCGCCCGGACAGCGGCGGGATACAGGGGCACGATGCGCTCCTTGCCCTTGCTGCGGCATCGGATAAAGCCGGCGGAGAGATTGACATCGTTGATATCCAGGCCGATCAGCTCCGAAACACGGATGCCGGTGGCGTACAGCAGTTCCAGCATGGCATGGTCGCGGAAGCCCTTTTCATCCACGCATTTGGGCTGCTCCAGAAACAGCTCCACCTCCCGGTTGGTGAGGATCTCCGGGTATTTGCGCTCCACTTTCATGGCTACCACGGACTTGGCGGGGTTGGTTTTAACGACGCCGGTCTGCACCATGTAGCTGTAAAAGGACTTGATGGACGCGGTGGAGCGGGTCACGGTGGCGGGAGACTTCCCGTTGTGGTTCATGTAGAGCAGGTACTCGTTGATGGTGTCCTTTTTCACCTTGCGCAGGTCGGCGGCATTGTTGGCGATGAGCCAGCTCTGGAACTGGGTCAGGTCGCGTATGTAGGAGCTGAGGGTGTTGGCGGAGGCATGCTTCTCCTCGGCGAGATAGTCGCGGTAGGCCGCGATATAATCCGTCATATTCCCTCACTCCCTTCTCTTTATGGCAGCCGCGCCAAAATAAGCGCGAAAAATTTCGGTACAATGGCGCACTCCACCACCGTACCGGTAAGAAGCACAAACACACAAAACAGCAGCATCCGCCAGGGTATCTCGCTTTTGACGGGGTGCTTCTGCGACAGCGCCCGGCAGGCCCGGGAAAACCCGTCCCGGGAGATACACAGCATACACGGCAGCACGAACAGGCACCGAAGCCCCAGCGCTGCCAGCGCCAGCAACACGCCCTCATGCCCCAGCGATGCCGCAAAGCAGCAGACGGAAAACGACAGGCAGAAGCCCTGCGCCATGCACAGCGCTGGGATCAGCACCACACCGGCGGCACTGAGTCCGCACAGGAACGCCAGCAGCGGGCAGCGCAGGTACGCCGCCGCCGTGGACAGCACGGACGCGGGCTGCTGTACCCGGCCATCCGCCAGCTGTGCATAGCTCTGCACATAGGCGCTCAGCTGGGTCAGCGCATCACTGCCGATCCCGCGGTGTACAGGCCAGGCGGCCAGCATCCCAATCAGAAAGCAGATACACAAGATCAAAAGGCGCATATCCGGCGGTGCGGACGAACGCGCCTGTTTTTTACGCAGCTTCATCGGCTCACCTCGTCCTACCTTATGAGCCAAGCTGTGCAAATAGACCGCGAATGAACGCACTCAATAATATATGGCAAATCGCCTGAAACCGCAAGGGCTTTTGCGCAAAAAGCCGTTTTTTGTAAATTATGTCAAAATGTTATGTTAACAATGTTATGTTAACTCTTGAAACAAAGCGACACATGGTGCCTCAAAAGCGGTGGAAACTGCGATATGTGGTCAGAGCACGGAAAACCGCGCACAACATCTTGGCCGCCGCCGTCCTGCCCCGCCCCGCGCCGGGGCGACTGATCCCCGTCAAGGAATTTTGGGCGAAAAAGCAAATTTCGTTATTTTAACCATGTTCGGTTTTATGTTACCGCCGCTTTCGGACGGCGGCCGCGCGGGGCCGCTCCCCCTTCTGCCGCCTGGGCATCTGGCGCTTGCCCTTCTTCCGGCCCAGCAGTCCCGCCAGAAGTGCCCCGCCGAACAGTCCCGCCGTCAGCAGCAGGCCGTGAGCGGAGAAATCCGTATCACCGCTCAGTGCCACCAGCCACACCGCCGCGTACAGGCACACAGCCAGCGTCAGTGCCTGCGGCAGCGGGGCGCCCTCCCCGCTGCGGACCGCCCGCCGTGTGCCTACGAGCACAGACACCGCGTAAGCGGCGCACACCATGACCGGCGCGGCGCTCTCCGGCAGCAGCCCCCGCTGGAGCATCAGCGACGCCGCCGCCAGCAGGGCCAGCAGCAGCACCATGGACAGCAGCAGTCCCTTCCACAGGGCGGCGCCCAGCAGCTTTTTAAAAGACATAAAAATACCTCCCCCACATGCTTTTTTACAGCATATTCGGGGGAGGTATTTTTCTATGCAGGAAAACTTACTGGGCGTCGCTGTCGGTGGACTCAGTCTCGGCGGGCGCCTCGGCGGGCTTCTCCTCGACCTTGGCCTCGGCGGCCTTCTTGTCCTTCTTGGCGGGACGCTGCTGGGCGGCAGCCTGCTCGTCCAGTGTGCCGACCTGACCGATGGCGGACTTCAGGAACTCCACGCGGACGCGGTCCTCGCTGGTCTCGATGACCACGGTGCGGTCGGTGATAGAGACGACACGGCCGTACACACCGCCGATGGTGGTCAGCCAGTCACCCTTCTTCAGGGAGCTGCGCATCTCCTCCGCCTGCTTTTTCCGCTTGTTCTCGGGGCGGATCATCAGGAAGTAGAAGATGGCGATCATCAGAACGATCATCAGGACCGTGGAACCCATACCGGTGCCGGACGTGGTGCCGGTGGTGGATGCTGCGTATGCGATGTCAAACATGGAACGTTACTCCTTTTTTCACAAAGTATCACTATTATACAAAACCTCGTCCCCTTTGGCAAGAGGTTTCACACACGTTCTGCCAGTTTTTTGCTGTATGTCTCCCGGAAGGCGTCAAAGCAGCCCTCGTCGATGCTGTCGCGGATGCGCTGGGTCAGCTTGTTATAAAAATACAGGTTATGCATCACCGCCAGACGCATGGCCAGCATCTCCTCCGCCGTGAACAGGTGCCGCAGGTAGGCGCGGCTGAAGCTGCGGCACACCGGGCAGCTGCATTCCGGGTCGATGGGGCTTTCGTCCAGCTTGTATTTGGCGTTTTTGATGTTCAGCGTACCGCTCCAGGTGAACAGCTTGCCGTGGCGGGCGTTGCGGGCGGGCATCACACAGTCGAAGAAGTCCACGCCCCGGGCCACGCCCTCAATGATATTGCTGGGCGTGCCCACGCCCATGAGGTAGCGGGGCTTGTCTGCCGGCATGTGCGGCTCCACCGCGTCGATGATGTCGTACATCACCTCCGTGGGCTCCCCCACCGCCAGACCGCCGATGGCGTAGCCGTCGCAGTCTATCTTTGCGATCTGCTGCATGTGCCAGATCCGCAGGTCGGCATAGGTTGCGCCCTGGTTGATGCCGAACAGCATCTGCCGGGGGTTGATGGTGTCCGGCAGCGCGTTGAGCCGGTCATGCTCCGCCTTGCACCGCGCCAGCCAGCGCAGCGTCCGCTCGCAGCTGGCCTTGGCGTAGTCGTAGGGCGCGGGGTTCTCCACGCACTCGTCGAAGGCCATGGCGATGTCGGAGCCGAGATTGGACTGGATGCGCATGCTCTCCTCCGGCCCCATGAAGATGCGGTGTCCGTCCAAATGGCTGGCGAAGGTAACGCCCTCCTCACTGATCTTCCGCAGACCCGCCAGTGAAAACACCTGAAAGCCGCCGGAATCCGTGAGGATGGGGCCGTCCCAGCGCATGAAACGGTGCAGGCCGCCCAACTGACGCACCACGTCGTCGCCGGGCCGCAGGTGCAGGTGATAGGTGTTGGACAGCTCGATCTGGGTGCCCAGTTGCTCCTTCAGATCCAGCGCACTGACGCCGCCCTTGATGGCCGCCTGGGTGCCCACGTTCATGAACACCGGCGTCTGCACCTGGCCGCCGTGGGCGCAGGTGAACACGCCGCGCCGGGCCTTTCCCTGCATTTTGATGACTTTGAACATTTACGCCTCCTCCATATCGTCCAGCGCCTTCTCCGCCATGCGGTGGGAGCCCAGCAGCCAGACCAGGTCGCCGCGCTGTATCACAAAATTCACGTCCGGCCCGATGATGGGCAGCAGGTTCCGCTGCAGGCCCAGGATCATGCAGTCATAGTTCTCACGCAGGCCGCTGTCCCGGATGGTGCTGCCGGCCAGATGGTCGTTTTTCGCCACATCCAGCGTATAGGTGTACAACGCCTTCTCCCCGGCGATGTAGGTGTGCAGCGTGGGGATATCCGCCGTCTCGCCGGCACCGACGGACAACCGCAGCGACACCAGATTCTCCCGCTCACCGATGACGGCCAGCAGGTCGCCCTCGCTGAGCACCGTGTCGCCGGCCGGAATGTCGATCTCCTTCTTGCCGCGGACGATCTTGATGATGTTCACGCCGTAGCGCCGGCCCCAGCCAAGGGCCCGCAGGTCCTTCCCCGCCTCCTCCGGCGGGCAGGTCAGCTCCGTCACATACAGCTTTTCGTCCAGCCAGGTGGCGTCACTGCTGTCGCCGTACTGCTGCAGCAGACGCTCGTTGAAATTGGTGAGGAACCGGGTCTCTACCGACAGATACGCTGAGGCGAACCAGCCGAAGTGGCCGGCCACCAGCACCGCCGCCGCCAGCAGCGGCAGTATCCACAGGCTGTGGATGCCCAGCACCGTGCGGATGGGCAGGAACACGATGAGCACGATGATCAGCACACGGATGACGCTCAGGGCGATCAGCGGCAGGCGGAAGCTGCGCTTCTTGGCCCACAGCACCGTGTACTGGGGAGAATGAGCGTCCAGCATGGGGCGGACGAACATGGCGATGCACAGGTACACGGCGCACAGTGTTACCGCCTTGCTGACCCACGGCGCCGCGGGGATCGTCTCCTCCAGCAAGGGCAGCAGCACCGTATCTCCCAGAATGACGATGCCCAGCATCAGCGCACCGTAGAACACGGTTTTTTTCACATAGCGGCGCAGGAACACGGCCCAGTCGCTGTCCTGCTCTCTGGAGGTCTGCTCCTCGTCCGTGTAGCGGTCCAGGTTCTGCACCAGCTTCTCCGGCAGCAGCTTCTCGATGCCGGCGCAGATGCTGTCGGCGCTCTTGATGAAAAACGGTGTGGTCAGCGTGGTAATGACGGACACGGAGATGATGATGGGGTAGATATAATCCGCGATGACGCCCAGCGACAGGCCCAGCGACGCGATGATGAACGCGAACTCGCCGATCTGCGCCAGGGAGCAGCCGCAGTGGATGGCCTGACGCAGCGTGTGACCGGACAGCAGCACGCCCAGCGAGGAGAAAAGCAGCTTGCCCACGATGGTCACCACCGTCAGGATGAGGATGGGTACGATGTACTTCACCACGGCACTGGGATCCAGCATCATGCCCACGGAGATGAAGAACACCGCGCCGAACAGGTCCTTGACGCCGGAGGTCAGGTGTTCCACCCGCTCGGCATGGACGGTGCCTGCCAGCAGAGAGCCGGCCAGGAAGGCGCCCAGTGCCGAGGAGAAGCCCAGCGCGTCCGCCAGCAGCACCATGCCGAAACAGATGCCCAGCGACACGATGAGCAGCGTCTCGTCGCTCATCAGCTTGGAGGCCTTGTTCAGCAGCGTGGGCAGCAGGAAGATGCCCAGCACCAGCCACAGCACCAGGTACAGCACCAGCAGGCCCAGCTGCAGTGCCAGCGCGCCGCCGGAAATGGACTTACTGACGGAGATGGTGGACAGAATGATCATCATGAAGATGCCGGCGATATCCTCCATCACCAGTGTGCCGAACACGAGCTGGGCGAAGTCCTTCTTCCGGACGTTCAGCTCATCAAAGGCCTTGATGATGATGGTGGTGGACGACATGGACAGCATGCCGCCCAGGAAGATGCTGTCCATGGTGCCCCAGCCCATGAGCTGTCCCACGGCGAAGCCCATGGCCAACATGCCGCCCACCTCCACCAGCGCAGTGATGATGGCGGTGCCGCCTACGCTGGCCAGCTTGTGGAGGTTGGACTCCAGTCCCAGACAGAACATCAGGATGATGATGCCGATCTCGCTCCATGTGGCCACTGCCTCGCTGTCGCCCAGCGAGAAGAAGAACGGCATATAGGGGCCGATGAGAAAGCCCGCCAGTATGTAGCCCAGCACCAGGGGCAGGTTCAGTTTTTTGAAGATAACGGTGATGATGCCGCCTGTCAGCAATATGACGGCCAGATCGGAAACAAGCTCCGGCAAATGCATCTGCGTTCCCCCTTACTTAATGAATAAACATCGCATCGCCAAACGAGAAGAAGCGATAGCGCTGCTCCACGGCCTCCTTGTAGGCCGAGAGCACATGCTCGCGTCCCGCCAGCGCCGACACCAGCATGATGAGCGTGGACTCCGGCAGATGGAAGTTGGTGACCAGCGCGTCCATGACCTTGAAGCGGTAGCCCGGATAGATGAAAATATCCGTCCAGCCGGCGCAGGCCCGCATGGTGCCGTCCTCCGCCGCCTGAGACTCCACGGTGCGGCAGCTGGTAGTGCCCACGCAGATGACCCGGCCGCCGTTTTTCTTCGTGTCGTTGATGAGGTCCGCCGTCTCCTGCGGAATGACACAGTACTCACTGTGCATGGCGTGGTCGGTGATCTCCTCCTCCTTCACAGGGCGGAAGGTACCAAGGCCCACATGAAGTGTAACGTATCCTAACTTTACACCCATTTGCTGGATGCGCTCCAGCAGCTCCGGCGTGAAGTGCAGGCCGGCGGTGGGTGCGGCGGCGGAGCCATTCACCTTGGAGTAGACCGTCTGGTAGCGCTCCCGGTCCTGCAGCTCCTTCTTGATGTAGGGCGGCAGCGGCATTTTGCCCAGTCGGTCCAGCACCTCCAGGAAAATGCCCTCGTAGGAGAAGCGCACCAGGCGGTTGCCGTCCGGCAGTTCCTCCGCGATCTCCGCCGTCAGCTCCCCGTCACCGAAGGAGACTTTCGCGCCGGTGCGCAGCTTCTTGCCCGGACGGACCAGACACTCCCACACGTTGCCGCCCCGGTCGATGAGCAGCAATATCTCGCAGGCACCGCCGCCCGGCACGCGGTGGCCCAGCAGGCGGGCCGGCAGCACCCGGGAGTTATTCAGGATCAGGCAGTCGCCGGGGCGCAGATACTCCGGCAGGTCAAAGAAATGCCGGTGCTCCGTGGCGCCGGTGGTCTTGTCCAGCACCAGCAGCCGGGAGGCGTCCCGGCGCGCAATGGGTGTCTGGGCGATGAGCTCCGGCGGCAGGTCGAAATAGAAATCATGGGTCTCCATAGGCAATCACTCGTTTTCTAAAGTAGTAACATCTAATTATAATATAAAATCTCCCTGCGTTCAACAACTTTCTGTCTGCGGAATAAACGCAGGAAGGGCCGCGGCA
>UMKV01024051.1_pt1 | contig 59537 bp, 55 predicted proteins | sample 1966381 | NCBI WGS metagenome assembly UMKV01 (sample SAMEA4836182, study PRJEB28245) | human gut metagenome | biome: gut microbiome; material: fecal sample | place: Denmark | collected 2008
CGATCTGCAGCTTAATGTAGCCAGTAACTTTCTGTGCCATAATAAATGCACCTCCAAAAATCTGTGGTGAGTTGCGGTACGGTGTCTCCGTGCCTCCCACGAGCATGTGCACAGTGCACACGCTCTATAAGAACCGCACTGCGGTCTTACCTTGGTAAACGATTTGTGCCGGTTGGTTACGGCAGCTCGACCTGACCGATCTCCACTTCTGCGGGGGTCTCGCGGCCGAACATGTTGACCTTGAGCTTCACTTTGAAGTTCTCGGTATCGATCTCCTCCACAAGGCCCATAAAGCCTTCCAGAGGACCGGCGGTGATCTGCACGGTGTCGCCGACGTTGAAGTCGACTGCCAGAGGTGCAGCCTTTTCCACGCCCATCTTCTCTACTTCCTCAGCAGAGAGGGGAACGGGCTTGGATGCGGGGCCGACGAAGCCGGTGCAGCCGCGCGTATTGCGCACCACGTACCAGGTATCGTCGTTCATCACCATTTTGACCAGAACGTAGCCGGGGAAGAGCTTGTGCTCCACCATCTTCTGCTTGCCGTTCTTGTCAATTTCGGGAACCATCTCGACGGGAACCTTGATATCGCAGATCAGATCCTGCAGATGACGGTTCTCCACCATGGTCTGCAGGTCATTCGCGACCTTGTTCTCATAGCCGGAATAGGTATGCACTACATACCAAAGTGCCTCATTGGATTGTTCTTCCATTTTGGTCTGCCCTCCGTTTCAAGATGATTCTCAGGCGCCGATGATCAAGCCCAGAATGCCGCCGAAGATGGCATCCAGCAGGATCATCACGACCGCTGCGATGGCGACGGTCACGAGCACGACGATGGTGTTGGTCTTAACGTCCTCTTTGGACGGCCACACCACCTTCTTCAGCTCGCTCTTGGTGTCGCGGAAGAACTTGGCACACTTGCCAAAGAAGTTCTTCACAGCGGCCTTTGCTCTGGCCACAAAGCCCGGCTTGTTCTCGGTTTTGTCTGCCATGATGCGTCCGCCTTTCTTACTTGGTTTCGCGATGAACGGTGTGCTTCTTGCAGAAACGGCAATACTTCTTCATCTCGAGACGATCGGGGTTGTTCTTCTTGTTCTTCGTGGTGTTGTAGTTGCGCTGCTTGCACTCGGTGCAGGCCAGAGTGATTTTAACGGTCATTTGTTGACACCTCCATTATAACGGTTGTTTTGAACCTCCCTCGGGTTGCGGGTGGTACCTGTAAAACAGGCGCACTTAATAACCCCGCAAAAGAGGTGATATCATTGTACCACGCACTTTTCCATCCGTCAAGCGGAAATCTTCGATTTTTGGAAAGTTTTTTTGAAAAATATCTCTTTTACCCACCGGCAGCTTTTTGGCATTCTGCTTGCATCGCGCGCATAGATATTGTATAATAAGCCAGAACGGCATTTTTACCGGTTATATCCCACCCAGGTCTTGGGCTTTATAAATAGGAGAGAGTTATCATGCAGTCTGAAAAAATGTGCGTTGTGCTGCTGTTCGGCGGTATGTCCAGCGAGCACGAGGTCAGCCGCGTTTCTGTGGGCAACTTCGTCAACAACATTGACCGTGAAAAATATGAGGTGCTCACTGTGGGCATCACCAAGGAGGGCCGCTGGCTGTACACCGAGGCCACGGCCGCCCAGATGGCCGATGGCAGCTGGGAAGAGCTGGCAGGCAACATGGCCTGCGTCATCAGTCCGGACCGCGCCGACCACGGCATGATCCTGTTCACCCCGGAAGGCCATGTGGAAAAAGTGCATGTGGATGTGGTCATCCCGGTGCTGCACGGCCTGTGGGGCGAGGATGGCACGGTGCAGGGCCTGCTGGAGCTGGCTGGCATCCCCTACGTGGGCTGCGGCGTGCTGGCAAGCGCGGTGTGCATGGACAAAGCCGTGGCCAATGCTCTGTTTGAGGCCAACGGTGTGCCCCACACCAGATGGCTGGCTGCCGACCGCTGGGAGATCGAGTCCGATCTGGAAGGCGTGTGCGAGGGTGTGGAAAAGAAGCTGGGCTGGCCTGTGTTCGTCAAACCCGCAAACGCCGGTTCCAGCGTGGGCATCTCCAAGGTGTCCAGCCGTGACGAGTTGAAAAAGGCCATCGACCTTGCACTGGAAAACGACCGCAAGGTGGTGTTTGAAGCCTTTGTGGACGGACAGGAAGTGGAGTGCGCCGTGATCGGCTCCGACCCCGCCGTGGCGACCCGTCCGGGCGAGATCCTTGCCGGTGCTGAGTTCTATACCTACGACGACAAGTACAAGAACGGCGTGAGCCAGACCGTCATCCCGGCTCACCTGCCGGAAGCAAAGCTGGACGAGGTGAAGACCTACGCCGCCATGGCCTACACTGCCCTGAACTGCGAGGGCCTTGCCCGCTGCGATTTCTTTGTGGAAAAGGGTACTGGCCGGGTGCTGATCAACGAGATCAACACCTTCCCGGGCTTCACGTCCATCAGCATGTACCCCAAGCTGATGGAGCACGAGGGCCTGCCGGTGCCGCAGCTCATCGACCGGCTGATCGCGCTGGCTCTGGAAAGAAAGGAAAAGCAGCATGGATAACCGCCCAATCGGCGTATTCGACAGCGGCCTTGGCGGCCTGACCGGTGTGCGGGAGCTGCGCAAGCGCCTGCCCCACGAGGAGATCATCTATTTTGGCGATACCGGCCGCGTGCCCTATGGCAGCCGCAGCCCGGAGACCATCCTGCAGTATGCCCGTCAGGACGTGGCATTCCTGCTTTCTAAAAATGTAAAGTGCATCATGGCGGCCTGCGGCACCGTGTCCAGTACCTACCCGGCTGCAGAAGCGGCAAAGCTGCCGGTGCCCTATCTGGGCGTGGTGGATGCTGCTGCCCGGGAGGCAGCCTTTGCTACCCGCAACCGCCGCATCGGCGTGATCGGCACCGCTGCCACCATCCGCTCCCGCAGCTACGAAAAGCTGCTGCGTCAGCTGGTGCCGGGGGTGGAGATCACCGCCCGGGCCTGCCCGCTGTTCGTGCCGCTGGTGGAGGCCGGTTACGTGGACCACAGCGAGGAGAGCCGACAGCAGGTGACGAAGCTGGTGATCGCTCAGTACCTGACCGAGGTGCGTGAGGCCGGTGTGGACACCCTGATTTTGGGCTGCACCCACTACCCGCTGCTCAAGACCATGATCGGCGAGTTCATGGGCCAGAGCGTGACGCTGGTGGATCCGGCCAAGACCGCCGCCCACCATCTGGAACAGATGCTCTCCGAGCGCGGCCTGCGCGCTGCACAGGAGCACGAGGGTCAGGCGCACTTCTACGTGAGCGATGTGCCGGACAGCTTTGTGCAGACGGCAGACCTGTTCCTGGGCGAGTACAAGGGCGGCCCGGTGGATCAGATCGCCATTGATAAATATTGATAAGGACAGAAAAACGTGAGCAAACCGCTGAAGGAAGATTATATCATCCGCATCAAGAGCCGCATTGAGCAGCATGTGAAAGAGCCTGTGGAGCAGGAAGAAAAGGAAGAGTTTGTGGAGCTGATGACCCGCGGCCAGTTCGTGCAGAAGGGCGGCAGCTACTACATTACCTATAAAGAGACCGAGACCACCGGCTACGAGGGCTGCACCACCACCCTGAAAATTGCCGCCGACGGCAGCCGCGTGGCGATGCTGCGGTTTGGCAAGGGCGGCGGGGCCGGCACCCAGCTGCTGATCGAAAAAGGCAAGCGCAACCTCTGCCACTACGAGACAGGCTACGGCTCCATGACGCTGGGCGTGACCGCCGACGAGATCGAGTGCGGCCTGACCGAGAAGGGCGGCACCGCAAAGTTCGGCTACTTGCTGGATGCCAACAGCGCCGAGCTTGTGAGCCGCAACCGCCTTGAAGTGACCGTGACCCACGTAAACTGAGATATTTCCCAGACTGTGAAAGGAACCAGACCAATGACTGAATTTGAAAAGATCTACCAGAACTATAACCCCCGTCAGGCTGCGCTGGACGAGGCACGCGCTCTGCTGACCGCTGCCGCCAAGGCCGCCATGGCCGATGGTGCTCTGCCGGAAGCTGAGCTGCCCGCCTTCATCGTGGAGATCCCTGCTGACGTGAAGAACGGCGATATCGCCTCCAACATCGCCATGGCAGGTGCACGCAGCTGGCGCAAGGCTCCCAAGATGATCGCGGATGCGCTGCTGGCACATCTGCCCTCCATCGAGAACAGTGTGTTTGCCAAGGTGGAAGTGGCCGGCCCCGGCTTCATCAACCTGTTTTTGGCTCCGTCCTTCTGGGCCAGTGTGGTGCTGGGTGCCTGCTCCAACAAGGAGTATGGCCGCACCGATCACGGCAAGGGTGCCAAGTACAATGTGGAATTCGTTTCCGCCAACCCCACCGGCCCCATGCACATGGGCAACGCCCGCGGCGGTGCTCTGGGCGACTGTCTGGCGGCGGTGCTGGACTGGTCCGGCTATGATGTGACCCGTGAGTTCTATATCAACGATGCCGGCAACCAGATCCAGAAGTTCGGCAAGAGCCTTGCCGTGCGCTACCTGCAGAAGTACTGCGGCGAGGAAGCCTATCCGCTGCCCGCCGAGTGCTATCAGGGCGGCGACATCAAGGTGCTGGCCGGTGAGTTTGCCGAGCTGAACGGCGACAAGTACGTTGCCGCTTGCAAGGGGATGGACGAGGAGACTCTGTTCGAGAGCGAGGCTTTTGCCGCCCTGAAGGACGCACTGGTGGCCTACGCTCTGCCCAAGAACATTGCTGCCCTCAAGCGCGATCTGGGCAAGTACCGCATCGACTACGATGTGTGGTTCCATGAGAGCACCCTGCACGAGTCCGGCGCGGTGAAGGCCGTGGTGGATAAGCTGCTGGAGCTGGGCGCATGCTATAAGGCAGAGGACGGTGCCATCATGTACCGCAGCGCCCAGTACGCTGCCAAGTACGGCACGGTGAACAAGAAAAAGACCGAGGACGGAACCGAGGAGGAAGCCAAGGACGAAGTGCTCGTCCGTGCCAACGGCATCCCCACCTACTTTGCCGCCGATATCGCCTACCACTACAACAAGCTGGCCACCCGCGGCTTTGCCAAGGCCATCGATGTCTGGGGTGCAGACCATCACGGCCATGTGGCCCGCATGAAGGGTGCCATGGATGCCATCGGCCTGAACGGTGAAGATCTGGACGTTGTGCTGATGCAGATGGTCAACCTGATGCGCGACGGCCAGCCTGTGCGGATGTCCAAGCGCACCGGCAATGCCATCACCCTGACCGACCTGCTGGAAGAGGTGCCCATCGACAGCGCACGCTTCCTGTTCAATATGCACGACGCAGGCAGCGGCATCGATTTTGACTTGGATCAGGCTGTCAAGACCGACAACGATAACCCGGTGTACTATGTGCAGTATGCCCATGCCCGCATCTGCTCCATTCTGAAAAAGATGGAGAGCGAGGGCGTGCAGTTTGCCGGTGCCGAGAAGGTAGATGCCACCCTGCTCACCGAGCCTTCCGAGATGGATCTGATCCGGATGCTGGCAGCCTTCCCGCAGGAGATCGTCATGGCGGCAGAAAAGTACGACCCCAGCCGCATCAACCGCTTTGTCATTGATCTGGCCAGCGCCTTCCACCGCTTCTATGGCAGCTGCCGTATTCAGGGTGCAGACCCGGCTGTGCAGCAGGCACGTCTGGCCCTGTGCATCGGCGTGAAGAATGCCATCTTCAACGTGCTGACCATGTTCAAGATCAACGTGCCGGAGAAGATGTAAAGGCGAACGGGCTCGCCCTCTCAGTCTGCTTTGCAGACAGCTCTCCCAAAGGGAGAGCCTCTGGCGAAACCAGAAACTTTCTATGGACTGCCAAAGCCTCCCACTTTGGGGGAGGTGGCATTGCGTAAGCAATGACGGAGAGGGCGAAGCCGCTGCCCGAAATAACAAAAAAGGCTCCTCCCGGTGGAGGAGCCTTTTTAAATCAATCAGATTTGAGGAAACCTATGGAACCTTTGAAGATCGGCAATATCATCCTGCCGCACCGGGCGGTGTTCGGCCCGATGGCGGGCTTTACGGATGCACCCTGCCGCCGCCTGATGGCCCAGCACGGTGCAGGCTTTACTGTGAGCGAAATGGTGTCCAGCCGGGCGCTGGTGTACGGCGACCACAAGACGGTGAGCCTGCTCAAGGCCGAACCCAACGGTGCACCCTATGGCGTGCAGATCTTTGGCGAAGTGCCCGAGATCATGGGCGAAGCCACCGCCGCCATCGAACAGTACGAGTTCGACTTTGTGGATATCAACATGGGCTGCCCGGCCCCCAAGATCGTGTCCGGCGGCGCAGGCAGCAAGCTGATGCTGGACCCGGACCGCTGCGGCCGCATCGTGGAGCAGGTTGTGGCAAATACAAAACGGCCTGTCACCGTGAAAATGCGCAAGGGCTGGGATGCGGACCACATTACCGCAGTGGAGTGTGCCAAGGCCTGTGAGCAGGCCGGCGCAGCCCTCATTGCGGTGCACGCCCGCACCCGGGAGCAGATGTACACCCCGGGCATCGATCCGGAGATCATTGCCCGGGTGAAGGATGCCGTCAAAGTGCCGGTGCTGGGCAACGGCGACATCCACTCGGCTGAGGATGCTGTGTGGATGATGCAGGCCACCGGATGTGACGGTGTGATGATCGCCCGCGGTGCTCTGGGCGACCCGTGGCTCTTTGAGCGGGTGAACGCCGCCATTGAAGGCCTGCCCGCACCCAAGGCACCCAACCTGCAGGCCCGCATGAATGCGCTGCGCCGTCAGGTGGAGGAAATGGTGGAGCAGAAGGGCGAGTTCGTCGCCATGCCGCAGGCCCGCTCTCAGACCATGCACTATATGAAGGGGCTGAAAGGTGCGGCCAATCTGCGCCGCTGCTGCTGCACCCTGACCCATCTGGAAGATCTGGACGAGCTGATCGATGCTGTTTTTGAAGAGCAGCGCAAAGCGGGCATCGACCCGGACGACGTGCGCGAGGTGCCGTTTCCGTAAGGGGAATATTACTGCTGCCGGGTCAGCTCATCCAGATTCTGGGTGTAACAGGGCAGACAGTGCTCTATGAACCAGTCGGCTTCCGGGCAGTGCATGGCCTGCAGGGCCGCTTTCTGCTGGGCCAGCGCCGCGTCAAACTCGTGGTTGCCGCTGCGCTGCTCCTCCATGCATTTGATGAGGGCGCTCAGCCGGTCGGCGGCCTTCAGCAGGCGCTTTTCCTCGGCGGTGAGCAGTTCCCCGGAGATGAACGGGGACAGCTCTTCGCTCAACTCGTCCGGCAGAAGGCCGGTCATGCAGTGCACGCTCTCGGTTTCCAACGCCTTATAGGCATCCCGCAGGGTGGGGCTGCTGTACTTGACCGGTGTGGGCATGTCGCCGGTAATGATCTCCGGCGCGTCGTGGTACAGCGCCGCCACGGCTACCGTTTTGGGGCGGCAGGGCGTGCCGGTGTATCGCCGTGCGATCAGGCAAAGCATGTGGGCCAGCAGGGCGGTATCGCAGGTGTGCTCGCTGAGAGATTCGGCCCGGGTGGAGTGCATCAGGCTCCAGCGGGTAATGTATTTCATGCGCGCCAGCAGGGCGCTGAACGGGTACAGCATGGCAGCTTCCTCCTTTTTTCTCCAACATACCTGTCCGGCAGAGCGTTGTCAAGCCCTTTTTTCTGCGCAGTGTTCGTGCTATACTAAAATAAACCAACTTTCTGCCGCTTTGGCAGAGAAAAGAGGAAACCATGGAGCGGTCTGGTACTGCCCGGCAGCCGCAGCTGCTGGGACAAAAAAAGGATAAATTCTGGCTGACGGTGGGCCTGTGTGCCCTCACGGCGGCCCTGTTCTTTCTGCCGTTTTATATCATCGACGGCGGCTTTTTCCACTATGCAGGCGATTTCAACAGCCAGCAGATCAGCTTTTACCGCTATATGAACGGCTTTATCAAGGGCGCAGGCTACCCGGACAGTGCGTTCACCTCGGTGCACAATACCTTCTCATGGGCTACCGACCTTGGCAGCGGCGTGATGAACGCCTATTCGTTCTACCTGTACGGCTCGCCGTTCTTCTGGTTCTCGCTGCTCTTCCCGCAGGGGTGGCTGCCCTACCTCATGGTGCCGCTGCTGGTGTTCAAGTTTGCCGTGGCGGGCGGCGGTGCGTACCTGTATCTGCGCCGCTACGTCAAAAATGTCGACTATGCCGTGCTGGGGGCCTGCCTGTATACCTTCTCCGGCTTTACGGTATACAATGTGTTCTTCAACCACTTTGTAGATGTGGTGGCGCTGTTCCCGTATCTGCTGTGGTCGCTGGACGAGGCCCTTTACAACGACCGCCGCAGCTGGTTTGCGTTCTGGGTGGCGGTGAACCTTGTCAACAACTACTTCTTCTTCATCGGTCAGGTGGTATTTCTGGTCATCTACTTCATCTGCAAGCTCAGCACAAGGGACTTCCGTCTCACTGCAAAAAAGTTCGGATTGCTGGCCTTTGAAAGCCTGCTGGGCGTTGCCATGGGCAGCATCCTGCTGGTGCCTGCGGTGCTCTCCATTTTGCAGAACCCGCGCACCATCGACCTTTCCTCCGGCTGGGGCTTTCTGACCTACAGCAAGGTGCAGCAGTACCTTGCAATTCTCGTCAGCTGGATCATGCCGCCGGATTCTCCTTACCTCACATCCATCTGGTCGGAGGGCGTGATCAAGTGGACCAGCATGTCGGCCTATCTGCCGCTGTGCAGTCTGGCCGGTGCCGTGGCCTACTGGAAAGCAAAGTGCGGCGACAGTAAAAAGCGCATCGTGGGCACCTGCGCCGTGTTCGCACTGGTGCCCATCCTGAACAGTGCGTTCTACGCCCTCAATTCCAGCTACTATGCGCGCTGGTACTATATGCCGGTGCTGGTGCTGGCCGCAATGACCGTGAACGCGCTGGAAGACCACAACACCGATCTGGACAGCCCGGCCCGCGGCATCAGCTGGCTGATGATCGCCACGGTGGCCTTTGCGGTGGTGCCGGTAAAGGACAGCGACACGGGCAGCTGGTCGTTCGGCGTGCTCAAGAACCCCGGTCAGTACTGTGCGGTGCTGGGCTTTGGCCTGCTGGGCCTGCTGTTGTACCGCTATCTCTGCCAGAAGTGGCGGGGCGACAGCCGCTTTGCCCAGCGCATGACGGCGGCAGTGCTGGCGTTTGCCTTCCTGTTCAGCGTGGTGCACATCGGCATTGGCAAGTTCGGCCAGTGGTATACCGACAGCGACCTTGTGAAGCAGGACACAAGCGCCCTGCTGTTGAAAAACGACCTGCCCGAAGGCGATTACCGCGTGGATACGTACAAGATCCACGACAACATCGGTATGTGGCTGGATAAGAGCTGCCTGCAGTATTTTGGCAGCACGGCGGCCCCCAGCATCCTCAGCTTCTACCCGGCGCTGGGGGTCAAGCGGGATGTGCGCAGTGAGCCGGAGCTTTCCAATTATGCACTGCGGGGCCTTTTGAGTGTGGAGTACCTTATCACCACGCCGGAAAAGCAGACCGACTTTGAAAACGAAGCCGACGACGGCTGGGAATATGCCTTTGCAAAGGACGGCTATGCAGTCTACCGCAACACGAACTACGTGCCCATGGGCTTTGCCTATGATTATTACCTCACCCAGACCGAGTACGAAGAAACAGCCAAGGACATCCGCGCAAACCTCCTGATGCGTGCACTGGTGCTTACCGACGAGGATGCTGCAGTCTACGGTAAGTACCTCACCCATCTGCCGGAAGGCAGACGGGAGGAGCTGTACTATGAGTCCTACGTGCAGGACTGCCGCGAGCGCCGTGCCACGGCTGCCAGTGTGTTCCAGATGAACAACTCGGGCTTCCACGCCGAGATCACGCTGGAAAAAGAGAACCTCGTGTTCTTCTCCGTGCCTTACGATGACGGCTTTACGGCCTATGTCAACGGGCAGGAGGCCGACATTGTGGAGGTGGACGAGGGATTGATGGCTGTGCTGTGCCCGGCAGGTGAAAACAGCATCGATTTTGTCTACCAGCCCGACGGCATCCGGCTGAGCCGTGCGCTGACTTTGGGCGGCATTGTGGTATGGCTGGCGTACACGGCCTGCTTTGTCTGGCGCAAGCGCCGCACAAAGCGGGCCTGATGCACGGAAGAATGACTTTGTGCTGTAGAAAAAAGAAATTTTTGAAATTCCCTCTTGACTTTATGCCAATAAAGTGTATAATGCAATCAAACCGATGAGGCGGAAGAGAACCTGCACAGCGCATCTTCAGTGAGCCCGGACAGTGAAAACGGGCGAGAGCGGGGCAGAGCTTCGTGGGCCGCCGAGGGCCGGGCAAATGGGCAGCAAGCCTTAGTAGCTTTGGACGGAAGTCTCCGTTACAGGACAGGGGAGTGTTGGCTCTCCGTGAGAGGCTCTGCAGTTTGCAAAGCAGGGCAAGCAAGGTGGCACCGCAGAATCGAACTTTACCGATCCTGTCCTTGTGGATAACACACAGGGACAGGGTCGTTTTTATTTGTAAGACCCGTCCCGCAAAGGGAGCGGGTCTTTTACTTTTGCCGCCCGCTCCGGGAAAGGAGTTTACTGCTATGAAAAACGTTACCATGATCTCTCGCCGCAGCTTCCTCAAGGCCGCTATGGCTGCTTCCGCCGTTTCTGCACTGGCATTCACCGGCTGCGGCGGCTCCGCTTCCAGCACCGTGGCTGCATCTTCCACCGCTTCTTCCGCTGCCGCTTCCGCAGCAGCCAAGGGCGGTCAGACCTTCAAGGTGGGCATCGTCAACTACGTGGATCATGCTTCCCTCAACCAGATCGTGGAGTCTGTGGAGAGCCGTCTGGATGAGCTGGGGGCAGAGAAGGGCGTTACCTTCGACTACGCCGACTACTACGCAAATGCACAGGCTGACCAGTCCAACCTGAACCAGATCGGTGCCGACCTCGTAGGGGACGGCGTGGATGTGATCGTGGCTGTGGCTACCCCCACCCCCGCAACCATGCTGGCCGCTGTGGAGGATACCGATATCCCCGTTGTCTACTCTGCTGTCACCGACCCCGCTGCTGCAGGCTTTGACGGCGAGGAGAACATCACCGGTACCTCCGACGCACTGAACACCGAGGCCATCATGAACCTGATCACCGCTGTCAACCCGGATATTGACACCATTGGCCTGCTGTACGACCTGAGTCAGGATGCCTCCACCCAGGCCATTGCCGATGCCAAGGCTTTCTGTGATGCCAACGGCATCAAGTACATTGAGAAGAACGGAACCACCACCGCTGAGGTGCAGATGGCGGCTGAGGCTTTGATCGCCGCCGGCGTCAAGGCCGTGTTCACCCCCACCGACAACACCGTGATGACCGCAGAGCTGTCCATCTACGAGACCTTTACCGAGGCAGGCGTGCAGCACTACACCGGTGCCGACAGCTTTGCACTGAACGGGGCCTTTGTGGGCTACGGCGTGGATTACGTCCAGCTGGGCGAAGCCACTGCCGACATGGTGGCGGAGATCCTCTGCGACGGCAAGACTACCGCAGACCTGCCCTACCAGACCTTTGATAACGGTATCGTCACCATCAACACCGAGACCTGCGAAGCACTGGGTCTGGACCTCGACACCGTGAAGGAGGCCTTCAAGCCCTACTGCACCGAGATCGTGGAAGTAACCACCGCAGAGAACTTCTCTTAAAAAAGTACCCTCTCAGTCAAAACCTGACGGTTTTGCCAGCTCCCCCAAAGGGGGAGCTTTTGGCGGCTTTAGGAAAAGTTTTCGGTTCAATTGCAAGGTGCGCAGCTTTGCCAGAGGCTCTCCCTTTGGGAGAGCTGGCGCGTAAGCGCCTGAGAGGGCGAGGACGCCGCCCACAGCGCCGCGCTTTCGCAGAAAGCGGCGCTGCAAATGCCGTTTTCCGTCACGACCCTACTCGTGAAAAGGGGATTCAGAAAAGCCCGCAGGCTTTTCTGAATCCCGAATAAAAACCCAATTCCGCTGAATATGGCCAGAGCAAAAGCGGAGGCCATTTTAAATCGTCCAATCAAAAAGAAACATAAAAGGAGCACACACATGCTGGCGAGTATCTTTTCGCTCAACGTCCTACAGACGGCGCTGGAACTGGGCTGTATCTATGCCCTGGTGGCGCTGGCACTGTTCCTGAGCTATTCCATCCTGAACATCGCAGACCTTTCCACTGACGGCTGCTTCACGCTGGGCTGCGCCGTGGCCTGTCAGGTAGCACTGACCGGCCACCCCATTCTGGCCCTGTTCGCAGCCATGGCGGCAGGTGTGTGCTCCGGCTTTGTTACGGCTTTTCTGCAGACCCGCCTTGGCGTGGAGAGCATCATGGCAGGCATCATCGTCAACACCGGCCTTTACACCATCAATCTGGCCGTGATGGGCTTTTCCTCTACCATGTCGCTGGTCAAGACCGACACTGTTTTCTCGCTGGCAAAAGGCCCGCTGAGCTTCCTTGGCGGCTGGTATAAGCTGGCCATCGCGCTGGTCATCATCGTGCTTGCAGGCGCGGCGATGCTGGGCTTCCTCGGCACCCGTCTGGGCCTGTCCATCCGCGCCACCGGCGATAATGCCGCCATGGTGCGCGCTTCCAGCATCAACCCGGCTTTCACCATCACGGTGGGCCTGTGCGTTTCCGGCGCATTGTGCGCCCTCTCCGGCGGCCTGCTGGCACAGTATCAGAAGAGCTGCGATATCAATGTGGGCACCGGCATGGTGACCATCGCACTGGCTTCCCTCATCATCGGCGAGACTCTGCTTGGTAAGCGCACTATGCTGCGCCGGATCATCGGCGTGGTGTTCGGCAGCTGCCTGTACCGTTTTATCGTGGCTGTGGCCCTGCGCTTCAATGTGCCTGCCGCCGCCATGAAGCTGGTGTCCGCCATCATCGTGGCCATCGCCATTTCGATGCCGGCCATCAAGGAAAAAATCGCCTTTGAGCAGCGCAAGCATGGGGCCTGCCGCCGCCGCGTGACTACCGGCAAGGAGGGAAAGTAAGATGGAAATGCTTCAGCTGAACGATCTGCACAAGACTTTCAACCCCGGCACGGTCAATGAAAAAGTGGCCCTGAACGGTGTCAGCCTGCACATGGAAGCAGGGGACTTTGCCACCATCGTTGGATCCAACGGCGCGGGCAAATCCACCCTGTTTAACGCCATCACCGGCGGCTTCATCGCCGACGAGGGCAGCATCCTGCTGGGCGGACAGGATATCACCTTTGAGCCGGAGCACCAGCGCAGCAAGGTCATCGGCCACCTGTTTCAGGACCCGCTCAAGGGCACGGCACCCAACATGACCATTGAGGAAAACCTTGCACTGGCCTATCTGCGTGCCGGCACCGCGCCCCACGCCATCTTCTCCCGCATCTCCCGCAAGGACAAGGAAGTGTTCCGCGAAAAGCTGGCGCTGCTGGATATGGGCCTTGAAGACCGCATGAAGCAGCCGGTGGGACTGCTTTCCGGCGGCCAGCGGCAGGCGCTGACCCTGCTCATGGCCACCCTCGTCACCCCCAAGCTGCTGCTGCTGGACGAGCACACCGCCGCACTGGACCCCGCCACCGCCGAAAAGGTGCTGGAGCTGACCAAGAGCATTGTGGCCGAAAAGAAGATCACCTGCCTGATGGTCACCCACAATATGCATCAGGCACTGGAGCTGGGCAACCGCACCCTGATGATGGATTCCGGCCGCATCGTCTTTGACGTGAAGGGCGAGGAACGCAGCCGGATGACCGTGGACGGCCTGCTTGAAAAGTTCCGCGAGAATGCCGGCAAGAATCTGGATAACGACCGCATCCTGCTGAGTAAAGTGGAAAAGTGACCCGGACAGGGAAGCACAGCCCCGACAGACCATGCAGTCTGCCGGGGCTGTATTTTTGCGGGAGCACACCGCAGGAAAAATGGCCCCTGAAACAGCAAATCCCCCCTGCGCAGATGCACAGAGGGGATTTTAAATATCAGAAATTACTGAACGTATTCGACCGTGTACTCGAAGCCGTACTCTTCCTGCAGCTTCTTCACCTCGGCCTCGCAGTCCTCGATGAAGGTGGGAGCGTAGACGGAAGCGCCGTTGTGGGCCTTCTTGTAGTCCTCAACGATCTGCTGCAGCTTTGCCCAGCCTTCGTTGGCCTTGTTCTGGTCGATGCTGTCGGGGAAGTTGATGATGAACTCGCGGTGCTTAGGAATACGTGCTTTCATGGTAGGTTCTCCTTATAACAGTTTGGATTTTGATTGTTGATTTATACAGAAGCACAGAGAAAAACCTGTGCAACTTGCGAAAAACGGATCACAGCCCGTATACCCGGCGGGCATTTTCGGCTGTGGTGCGGAACACCTCTTCGGCAGAGATGCCCCGCAGCTGGGCGATATACTCGCCCACATAGCGGATGAGGGAGCTGTCACAGCGGGTGCCGCGCACCGGCTCCGGTGCCATATAGGGGCAGTCGGTCTCCAGCACGATGTTTTCCAGCGGCAGGGCGCTGATAGCTTTTGCCGCCCGCTTGGCACCCTTGAAGGTGCACGCCCCGCCAAAACCAATGAACAGTCCCTGCTTTGCCAGCCACACCGCGTCATCGGCACTGCCGGAATAGCAGTGGACGATGCCCTTGGGCTGGTATTTTTTCAGCAGGGCGTAAACGTCGGCGTGGGCGTTGCGGTCGTGCACGATGATGGGCTTGTCCAGTTCCAGCGCCAGCTGGATGTGCGCCTCAAACATGGCCAGCTGGGCATCCTTGGGCACAGGCCAGTGGTAGTCCAGCCCGCACTCCCCCACAGCTACCACCTTGGGGTCCTCGTAATACGGGGCCAGAGCGCGCATCTCTGCGGCCCAGTCCCCGCCGTACACCGAGACCGTAGGAGCCGGGCCTTCCTCGCCGCAGTCGGCAGCGGGCAGCAGGCTTTCCGGGTGGATGCCAACAGCTGCCACCACCCACGGGTAGCGGTGCGCCAGCTCCAGCACCCGGGGTGCATCCCCGGAGTGGGTGGCCTGTTCACACACGCCCACCACGCCTTTACCGGGCAGGCTGTCCAGTAGGGGATAGCGGTCGGCGTCAAAGGCGCGGGCGCTGTAGTGCGCGTGGGTGTCAAAAATGGGGCCGGTCATTTGCCCTCCTTTTTGGCGGGGGCCTTGTTCACCAGCCAGATGCCCACACACACGAACACCAGCGCCGCCAGATACTGCCAGCGGAACAGGGGCTCGCCGTTGAGCACGGCGCTCAGCAGCACGTTGACCACCGGGTTCACGAAGCCAAAGATGGCAATGCGGCTGACCGGGTTGTTCTTCATCAGCAGGGCCCACAGCACATAGCCTGCCCCGCAGATGAAGGCCAGATACAGCATGACCACCACCGCCAGTGCGCTCTGCACATGGAGGCTGCCGCCCAGCACAGTGCCCAGCACGAACAGTGCCAGACCGCCCACGAACAGGTTGATGAAGCAGACGGCAAAGCTGTCTGCTTTTTTGGTCACGGATTTGTTCCACGGGCCGGACAGGGTAAAGATGATGGTAGCGGCCATCATGCAGAACACGCCCCAGCCGCTTCCGCTGCCGTGGTTGCCCAGCGTGCCGATGAGCACGCCCGCAAAGCCAACGGCGCAGCCCAGCGTTTTGGCAGGGGTCATGCGGTCGGCATTGCCATAGATGAAGTGGGCAAAGATCACGCCCAGAAAGCTCTGGGTGCTGTTCAGGATGCCGCCAAAGGCACCTGTGAGCATGGCAACAGCGATGTAATAGAATGCGTACTGGGTCGTGGTCTGCCACAGGCCCAGAGCACAGCACTCCGCTGCCACTTTGCCGCGGGGGAACTTGGGCAGGCGGCTTTGCAGCAGCACACTGCCCAGAAGCACCAGAAAGCTGCCCAGCATGAACCGCACACCGGCAAAGCAGAAAATGGACGCGGTGCTGCTGGAATCAATGGCGAACAGCCGGTAGCCCAGCTTGATGAACGGGAACGCCGAACCCCACAGTACATTGCAGAAAATGGCCAGCAGCACGGCGAACACCGGCGTGCCGAAAATTTTATCCAGCCTTTCGGCACGGGAAAGCTTTACAGTTTCCATGGCTCAGTGGATGCGGCTGCCTACGGGGGTGTCGTCGCCGTAGAAAGCGATGGAGCAGCCGCCGTCGGCGGTATCAGCAGCAAAGATCATGCCCTCGCTGACATACTTGCCCTTCATCATGGGGCGAGGTGCCAGATTGCACACAATGCCGATCTTCTTACCGATCAGGTCTTCCGGCTTGAACCATTTTGCAATGCCGGAAAGGATGCAGCGCTCCCGCTCGCCGTCAAACACGGTCAGGTGCAGCAGCTTCTTGCTTTCCTTCAGGTTCTCGCAGGCGCGCACTTCGGCCACGCGCAGTTCCACCTTGCAGAAGGTGTCAAAGTCGATCTCTTCCTCGTGGGTAAAGTCCACGGTGCTCTCCTCGGCAGGGGCGGCAGCCTTCTTCTCAGCTTCAGCCTTGGCCTTGTTGGCAGCTTCGGCAGCGGCCTTGCGCTTCTCGTCCTCTTCCTTCAGGTGGGCAATTTCCTTTGCCACATCGATGCGGGGGAACAGTGCCTCGCCCTTGTGCACGGTGTAGGTCTCCTGTGCGCCGTAGGTGGTCTTGGTCAGGTCCAGAGCAGATGCGTCCAGACCCAGCTGTTCCATCATCTTGGGTGCGGTGGTGGGCAGGTATGCGTTCAGCAGGATGCCGCACACGCGCAGTGCCTCGCACAGGTGGTAGAGCACGCTTTCCAGACGGGCCTTGTTGGCCTCGTCTTTGGCCAGCGCCCAGGGAGCGGTCTCGTCGATGTACTTGTTGGCGCGCTGGATGACCGCAAAGATCTCCATCAGGGCCTGCGGGATGGTCAGGCTGTCCATGTCGGCCGTGACCTTGGCGGTCAGCTCGTTGACCATGGTCTCCAGCTCGGTGTCGATGGCCTCGGTACCGGCCACATTGTGCACGGTGCCGCCGAAGTACTTCTCGCACATGGCGACGGTGCGGCTGAGCAGGTTGCCCAAATCGTTCGCCAGATCGCTGTTGATGCGGTTGATCAGGGCTTCGTTGGTGAACATGCCATCGTTGCCGAAGGGGATCTCACGCAGCAGGAAGTAGCGGATGGCATCCACGCCGTAGCGGTCGCACAGGATCACAGGGTCCACCACATTGCCCACGGACTTGGACATCTTGCCGCCGTTCATCAGCAGCCAGCCGTGGCCGAACACCCGTTTGGGCAGGGGCAGATCCAGAGCCATCAGCATGGCGGGCCACAGAATGGTGTGGAAACGCAGGATCTCCTTACCCACCATGTGCAGGTCGGCAGGCCAGAACTTGTCGTAGTCGTGATATTTTTCGTTGCCGTAGCCCAGCGCGGAGATATAGTTGCTCAGGGCATCCACCCACACATACATGGTGTGCTTGGGGTCGAAGGGCACGGGGATGCCCCACTTCACGGAGGTGCGGGACACGCAGGTGTCCTGCAGGCCCTGCTTGATGAAGGCGATCATCTCGTTCTTGCGGCTCTCAGGCTGGATGAACTGGGGGTTCTCCTCGTAGAGCTTCAGCAGGCGGTCAGCATACTTGCTGGTCTTGAAGAAGTAGGCTTCCTCGTGTGCGTCGTACACTTCGCGGCCGCAGTCCGGGCACTTGCCGTCCACCAGCTGGCTGTCGGTCCAGAAGCTCTCGCAGGGCTTGCAGTAGTGGCCGATGTACTCGCCCTTGTAGATGTCGCCCTGCTCATACAGCTTGGTGAAAATTTTCTGGCAGGACTCCATGTGGTAGTCGTCGGTGGTGCGGATGAAGCGGTCGTAGCTGACGTCCAGCAGCTTCCACAGATCCTTGACGGTGGCTACGATCTTGTCCACATACTCCTTGGGGGTCACACCGGCGTCGGCGGCCTTGTCCTGAATCTTCTGGCCGTGCTCGTCGGTGCCGGTCAGGAACATCACGTCGTAGCCCTGCATCCGCTTAAAGCGTGCCAGTGCGTCGCAGGCGACAGTGGTATAGCTGTGGCCGATGTGCAGCTTGTCGCTGGGGTAGTAGATGGGAGTGGTAATGTAGAATGTCTTGTGCTCACTCATAGGTTGATACTCTTCCTTTCCTGATTGGTAGCGACGAAAAAAGCCCTCATCCTGCCGGACATTGCCGGACAAGGACGAGAGCCTGAAACTTTCGTGGTACCACCTTGCTTCGCTGCACCCTTGCAGGCACAGCCTTTTGCCGGACACAGAACCCGGCGCAGCGCAGTAACGGGCGCACCCGTCGCAGGCTCAATTTTCACCTGCGCAGCTCCGAGACCATCTTCGGCATCGCGCGGCCTGCCCGGTTCCATCCTTCGGGCTTTCTGTCAGGCGCAGACGATGCGTACTCTTCTCTTCACAGCCAATTTACATTGTTATGCCTATAATACGCAAAAACGGTGGGTTTGTCAACATTAAATCTCGTAATCCAGACAGAACCGTGCCTTGGTGTAGGGCCGTACCTTGCCGTCGGCCACAGCCACATGGGCGGGATGGACGGAGTAGCCCTTGAGGGCTTCGGCATTTTCAAAGGTGGTGTCCAGCATCACATCGGCGGTGGAAGAGGGGAGACCGTGGATGTTGACATGCACTTCCACAAGGCCGGGAATTTTGCCTGCCAGACCTTCCAGCCCCTCCTTGATGCCTGCCTTGACGGCGGCTTTTTCGGCATCGGACAGCTCATCCTTCAGCTGCCACAGGATCACATGCTTGACCATAATAAAATACCTCCTGCGTTTTTTCCCATTGTAGCAGGATGAGAAAACGAACGCAAGAGGAAAGCTGCAAAGCATTATTTGGGTGCGAACAGCAGTACCACCAGAAGTACGGCACAGAGTACCGAAAGCACGATGCCTTCCAGCCGGGTGAGCTTGATGTATTTTTCTGTTGGTTCGGTCTGCGTATACCGCCCACGGTCATGCAGGGCAATGGCATCCTCCGGCTGCAGCGCCATAAAAATGCCGAACCCGATGCCGAAAAGCGCGACCAAGATCGATAAGATGACTTCCATTGAACCCCCTCACTTTTTGTCGTCCTTGCTCAAGAGATAGCACAGATGCGAGATCAGCAGAACAACACTGAACACGAGCGCCGCCACCATCAAAATGGAATTCAGCGGCTTCACCTTGGGCAGAAAAATGTTGACCAGATAGAGTGCACCGCAAAGGATCGACAGGATGCCGAAGGATCTGTGGAAGTGCTGCTTTTCGTCCTCGCTGCTCCAGCCGGTGCCGGTGCCATTGTACAGGTCCCGGATGCCGCGGTATAAAAACAGCACACCCAGCGCGGCGTTCAGCCAATCCCAGTCCGAAAGATTCAAATTCATAGTGGCCCCTTTCCGGCTGTCAATCCGCACTATGGTTCCAGCTTTCGTAGGCGACAAGATAAAGAAGGTCCCCCACGATGGCAATGCCGAAGAGGATACGGTAGATCAGCGATGTAACAGGTGTGAAGGCTAAGATCAGAAAGGCGATGCTGTTGAGTATGTAAAATACGCCGTTCTTTTTCTGCCAGAAGGCGCGGTATTCCGGGTCGCGGTGATACTGGTTGAACGGCAGATCGAGGAACGGGTCTTTGCCTTGAAGATCCCGAATGCCGGAGATGAACCAGATAACGGTCAGCACAAGGTTGAACAGAGTGGAAAACGAAAAGAACGACTCCATGGAATACACCTCCCATCTTTTTCCACAGTATACCACAGAAAAGTGCAAAAACAAAGGACGGTATTCAACCGCGCAGCTTAAAATTTGCACAAATCAGGCATCAACTGTTGGTTGAAAAAGCACAAAATAAAACCAGCCGGACGAGGCGGTTGCAAGCCTTCGTCCGGCTGGATACTTACTTCTTCGGAGTCATAAGCCTCTTCTCCTTGGGGTTCCTCATTTTCGGAGTAAACGTTTCATAGGGTGACTCTCCTTAGAAACTACTGGAAACTGAGAATCTATTTCAAGGGGACGAATTTACTTAGTACATTGGATTGACCCTTCTCTTAACTGATGGAGTGCGGCACCGAGATTCGGAAGATGAATTTCATATTACCACATTCTTTCGAGTTAGATTCGCCAGGGGCAAACTACTTAGTACATTGGTAGAACTCCTTTTTTGCTATTCAAATAATGTTCTCCGTACAAAAGATACCTTCATAGGAATCATCTCCGGCGGATCTATTTGAATCGCTGGGGGTTAAGTTTATCGACAGGTTGTCGTGTAATCGCATTTTTGATGCTCAAGACTGGCTCATTTTTGTTGTGTTTTTATACGGGGGAAACATCCCGTCTGTGGTGAGCCTCTATTTTGCTTCTCAGCGAATCCCGACAGCCTGTCCAAACTGTGCGGGTTCCATATCGACCATCGGTCTCGCTCCTTTCTGCTTCAAGTCAGCGGGATTAGCTCTCTCTTGAGCTTCTGCTGTACTTCTCTGGTTTCTGGCTTTATTATACATATTCCTGATCGATTTGTCTATTCGCAGAGTGCACAAGGATATAAACATATAATTGTGCAGTTCTTGAAAAATAGCAGATAGAACGTGCAAAATGCTGCTTTCTGCGCGGTGTGTCCGGGCGATCGGACCCTTTGGAGAGAAACTCTGTGCCCTGCAGGGAGGACTGCCGAGGAAGTCACGACGAAAAGCAGATGCTGTACTGCGGGCCGCTTGCCCGTGCCATCTTCCGGCTGGTGTTCCGCCGCGGTGCAAAACAGGCGGACTGACAGATTTTAGATATGCAGTTATAATAAATATGTATAGGAGCGGGTGTAATCCCAGACGAGACACCTATACGAATTTTATATATCGGGCATATAAAGTATGTACAATGGGGCATTTTTGATGGAAATATTTCCCGGAATGCCCTGAAAAAGCCATTGAAACCTAAGAATTGGCTAAGAAATTTGTGGAAAAAGTACATGCGAAGAGCGTTTTGTTGGACAAGATGCACAACTTTTTTAATATATCAATGCAGTAGAATCACCTAAAATGTAGAATGTGCACAAAGCCACTTGCCAATTTTCGTCAATCGTACTATCATACACAACGAAAAAAGACGAAGTGACCCGTGCAGGAGGGAGGGTGTGACCGGACAGAGCCGAACACCTTCCTTACTTTTTTCACAAAGCTGCGCCTTTCTTCGAGCGATAAGAAGGACGCTGTGCCGCACACCGGCATGGCACCTTGCCCCCAAAATCCCATTCTTCAGGAAGGAGGAAAAATAAATTGAGCAATCTGACCAAAGCCCTGATGGAAGAACTGACTGTCGAGTACGTCAAGGTCGGCCCGCTGCAGATCCCGGAATCCGTGGTCATCAGCTGGGTGATCATGCTGATCGTCGTCATCGGCTCGATCCTGCTTACCCGGAACCTGAAGGTGGACCATATCAGCAAGCGTCAGGCTGTGCTGGAAATGGCCTACACTGCAGGCAACGATTTCTTTGTAGGTCTGCTGGGCGAAAAAAATAAGTGCTATGTGCCGTATCTGATGACCGTAGCCATCTACATCGCCTTCTCGAACCTGATCGGCGTGTTCGGTGTCAAGCCCCCCACGAAGGATCTGGACGTGACCGCAGCGCTGGCGCTGATGAGCATCGTCCTGATCGAGGGTGCCGGCATCCGTGCACGCGGCGGCGTTGGCTTTCTCAAGAGTCTTGCCGCTCCCACCCCGGTCATGACCCCCATGAACATCCTCGAGATCGCCATCCGCCCCACCAGCCTGTGCATGCGACTGTTCGGCAATGTGCTGGGCGCATTCGTTATCATGGAGCTGATCAAGCTCGTGGTGCCTGTGTTCGTCCCGGCGGTGTTCAGCCTGTACTTTGACCTGTTCGATGGTCTGATCCAGACCTACGTGTTCGTGTTCCTGACTTCGCTGTTCATGAAAGAGACCATCGGCGATGAAGAGGAATAAACCAAAACTTTTACTTATTTCAAATGAAAAAGGAGATTTAACTATGAGCGGATTGGTTGCTCTGGGTGCTGGTATTGCAGCACTGACCGGCATTGGCGGTGGTATTGGTATTGGTATTGCAACTGGCAAGGCAGCTGAGGCTATCAGCCGTCAGCCGGAAGCTTCCAGCAAGATCCAGACGAACCTGCTGCTGGGCGCTGCTCTGGCAGAAGGTACTGCAATTTTCGGCTTCGTCGTTGCACTGCTGATCATCCTGTTCCTGGGTCAGTAACGGAGGCGCGTACGAATGCTGAAGTTGGATATGAACCTGCTGTGGACCGTTGTGAACGTCCTCATCATGTATGCGCTGCTGCGTAAGTTCCTGTTCAAGCCTGTTCAGGATGTGATCGCAAAGCGCCAGCAGATGGTGGATGCAAGCATGGCTGATGCGCAGGAAGCAAAGAACAAGGCACAGGCTGCCTTGAATGCAGCAGAAGACAAGCTGCACAATGTGGATGTGGAAGCTGCTGCCCGCCGCGAGGCAAGTGAGCAGCTGGCTGAGAAACAGAAAGAACAGCTGCTGGCCGACGCACAGCGTCAGGCCGATGCCATCGTGGCCGAGGGCAAGGCAGCTGCAGAGGCAGAGCGTGCCAGCAAGCTGCGTCAGGCCGATGCTCAGATCGCTGACCTGACCCGTACCGTGTGCGCCAAGGTGCTGGAACGCAACCTGACGCAGCAGGACGATGCCCGTTTGCTGGACGACCTGCTGCAGAAAGCGGGGGACAGCGATGGCAAGCGCAGCTGAGACCTTGAAAGCATATCTGCACTGCGCCCGCACTCCCTCTGAGGAGGCGCTGCAGCGCATCCGCACCCAGCTCAAAAAGCAGTACGGCGCTGAGGTGGTGATCACCGTCAGCGTGGAGCCGGAGCTGATCTCCGGCTATGTGCTGCAGGTGGGCGACCAGGTGATCGACAACTCTGCAAAGCATATGCTGGAGAACATCACCGCAGGCACCCCCGATCTTGCCACCATGCAGACCCGCGCAGAGGACTACAAGCCCGCTGCCGAGGCTTCTGAGGGCGGTACGGTCATTTCCGCCGCCGACGGCGTTGTGGATGTCAAGGGCATGGACAAGGCCGTTTACGGCGAGATCGTTACCTTTGACACCGGTGCAAAGGGCATGGTGGAAAGTGTGGAACCCGATCATCTGGGTGTCATGCTGTTCGACGATATCGAGAAGGTGGGCGTGGGTACTCTGGTGACCCGCAGCGGCAAGCGTGCCGGCATCCCGGTGGGCGATGCCTTCCTGGGCCGTGTCATCAGCCCGCTGGGCGAACCCATCGACGGCAAAGGCCCCATTGAAGCTGTGGGCTACAACCCCATCGAAAAGCAGGCCCCCGGCATTCTGGAGCGTCAGAGCGTGGATACTCCGCTCCACACCGGCATCCTCGCCATCGATTCCATGTTCCCCATCGGCCGCGGTCAGCGTGAGCTGATCATCGGCGACCGCCAGACCGGCAAGACCTCCATTGCCACCGATGCCATCCTGAACCAGAAGGACACCGGCGTGCTGTGCATCTATGTGGCCATCGGCCAGAAGGCTTCTTCCATCGCCCGCGTAGCAGGCGACCTGCAGAAGCACGGTGCCATGAGCTACACCACCATCGTGGCGGCAACTGCTTCGGATTCTGCTCCCCTGCAGTACATCGCACCCTATGCCGGCACCGCACTGGCCGAATACTTCATGTCCAAGGGCAAGAGCGTGCTGATCGTTTACGATGATCTGTCCAAGCATGCAGTGGCTTACCGTGCCATCTCTCTGCTGCTGCGCCGCTCTCCGGGCCGTGAGGCTTACCCCGGCGATGTATTCTATCTGCACTCCCGTCTGCTGGAGCGCTCCTGCCGCATGAGCGACAAGCTGGGCGGCGGTTCCATCACTGCACTGCCCATCGTTGAGACGCAGGCAGGCGATGTTTCCGCCTACATCCCCACCAACGTCATTTCCATCACCGATGGCCAGATCTTTTTGGAGAGCGCCCTGTTTAATGCAGGCAACCGCCCGGCTGTCAATGTGGGCCTGTCGGTGTCCCGTGTGGGCGGCGCTGCCCAGACCAAGGCCATGAAGAAGGCCAACGCAAACCTGCGTATCGAACTGGCACAGTACAAGGATATGGAGTCCTTTGCACAGTTCAGCTCTGATCTGGATGCAGAGACCCGCCGCCAGCTGGATCACGGCAAGGCACTGACGGAAATGCTCAAGCAGCCGCTGTACCAGCCCAAGTCCGATGCAGAGCAGGTGGTCACGCTGGTGCTGGCTTCCCACGGTATGCTGGATCAGCTGCCCACTGCCGAGCTGCGCGCCAAAACTTCCGCATTTGTGCGTCAGTTCCGCGCGGATGTGTCCGGTACGATGGATAAGATCACTGCTGCCGGCAAGCTCGAACCGGATATGGTCGATGCCATCCTGAACGCCTGGAAAGCTTATGCGGGAGGCGACAGCCATGCCGTCCAGTAAGCTGCTGAAGGAGCGCATTGAGAGCATTCAGGACACCATGAAGATCACGAACGCCATGTATCTGATCTCCTCGTCCAAGCTGCGCAAGGCGCGCAAGAACTACCAGAATGTGTCGCCCTACTTCAACCGTATGCGCGACACCATTTCCCGCGTGGTGCCCCACCTGCCGGAAGAGCCGGTGCATCCGTTCTTCCACGAGCGCAATATCGCAAACCCCAAGCGGGCCTACATTGTGCTGACGGCAGATAAGGGCATGGCAGGCGCTTACAACCAGAACATCATCAAGTTCCTCAAGGAAAATGCGGATGAGAACGACCGGTTCTATGTGATCGGTCAGACCGGCTACCGCGCCCTGTACCACAAGGACCCGCGTCTGGTGGAGGATTTCCACTACAGCGCTACCGAGCCTACGCTGCAGCGCGCCCGCGATATCACGGTGGATGCCATCGATGATTTCAAGACCGGCAAGCTGGATGAGATCTATCTCATCTATACCCGCATCGAGAATGCACTGACCAGCGAACCGACCATGGTGCGTCTGCTGCCGCTGGACCGCGCCCATCTTCAGCCCGCTCCCAAGGGTCTGGGCGACCCGAAGGGCGAGGTGGAGATGTTCCCGTCTGCATGGACGGTGTTCGAGCAGACCGCGCCCATCTACATGCACGGCATGATCTTTGGTGCCATGACCGAGAGCTTCTGCGCAGAGCAGAGCGCCCGCATGACCGCCATGGATTCCGCCACAAAGAGCGCCAACGATATGATCCGTGAGCTGCAGCTGGAGTACAACCGCACCCGTCAGGGCTCTATCACGCAGGAGATCACCGAGATCATCGGCGGTGCGGCTGCTGTGCAGAACCGGGCGGAATAAAACGTATTTACAAATTAGTATAGAGGCAATCGTATGATACAGGGAACTATTATTCGCGTAGCCGGCCCTGTGGTGGACGTGCAGTTCACCGCAGGCAGGCTGCCTGCCCTGCAGGAAGCGCTTACCGTGACCGCTGAGGGCACCGAGCGCACGATGGAAGTGACACAGCATGTCAACGAGACCACTGTGCGCTGCATCATGCTTTCCGCCAGCGAGGGTCTTGGCAAGGGCATGACCGTGACCGCTACCGGCCACGGCCTGACCGCACCGGTGGGCGAAGCCACGCTGGGCCGCATGTTCGACCCGCTGGGCAGACCCATCGACGGCAAGGGCTCTGTGGATGATGTGCCGCATTGGCCCATCCACCGCAAGGCCCCCAGCTTTGCGGAGCAGAAGCCCGCGACCGAGATCCTGGAGACCGGCATCAAGGTCATCGACCTGCTGGCCCCCTATGCAAGGGGCGGCAAGATCGGTCTGTTCGGCGGTGCAGGCGTCGGCAAGACCGTGCTGATCCAGGAACTGATCCATAACGTGGCCACCGAGCACGGCGGCTACTCCATCTTCACCGGCGTCGGCGAGCGCTCCCGCGAGGGCTGCGACCTTTGGGGCGAGATGAACGAGTCCGGTGTTCTGAATAAGACCGCACTGGTCTTTGGTCAGATGAACGAGCCCCCAGGAGCACGTATGCGTGTTGCCGAGACCGGCCTGACCATGGCAGAGTACTTCCGTGAGGAGACCCACAAGGACGTGCTGCTGTTCATCGATAACATCTTCCGTTTCGTGCAGGCAGGCTCCGAGGTGTCCGCTCTGATGGGCCGTATGCCCTCCGCTGTGGGCTATCAGCCCACTCTGGCCAACGAGCTGGGCGCTCTGCAGGAGCGCATCACCTCCACCAAGGAAGGCTCCATCACCTCTGTGCAGGCCGTCTACGTCCCCGCCGACGACCTGACCGACCCAGCCCCCGCCACCACCTTTGCACATCTGGATGCCACTACCGTGCTGTCCCGTAAGATCGTGGAGCAGGGCATTTACCCGGCCGTGGACCCGCTGGCATCCACCTCCCGCATTCTGGAAGCGGATATCGTGGGCGAGGAGCACTATCGCGTGGCCCGCAAGGTGCAGTCCATTCTGCAGCGCTATCAGGAACTGCAGGACATCATCGCCATTCTGGGCATGGACGAGCTGGACGAGAACGACAAGCTCACCGTCGCCCGCGCCCGCAAGCTGCAGAAGTTCCTGTCCCAGCCCTTTGCTGTGGCTGAGAACTTTACCGGCCTGAAGGGCAAGTATGTGCCCCTGCAGGATACCGTGCGCAGCTTTGCCGCCATTGTGGACGGCGAAGCCGACGACCTGCCGGAGTGGGCGTTCTTCAACGTTGGTACGCTGGAAGATGCCCGCCAGAAGGCGGCGGAAAAGCTGGCTGAGGAAAAGGGCGGTGCCGTCTGATGAACAAGTTCATGCTGAACATCACTGCGTCCAGCGGTGAGTACTATCAGGGCGATTGCGAAGACCTTGTGCTGCCCATCAGTGATGGCGTGTACGGCATACAGGCTGGACACAGCCCGGTACTGGTGGCCATCCACATGGGCATCCTGCACTTTGAGGTGAACGGTGAAAGCCGGGACATCCTGGTAGGCGACGGCATTGCCGAGGTGACGCCTGCCTACGTGATGGTGCTGGTGGACAGCGCCGAGCGCCCGGAGGATATCGACAAGAACCGTGCCGAGGCTGCCCGCATCCGTGCCGAGGAGCGTTTGCAGCATCAGCAGAGTATGCATGAATATTATCAGAGCAAGATCGCGCTCGACCGTGCGATGCAGCGCCTGCAGGCCGCTGCAAAGTACCGGCGCTGAGAAAGAGCCGCATCTGCCAGGACCAGATCTGCAAAAAGAGCATCATTTGTATCCATTGAGGGTGCAAAGTGATGCTCTTTTTTTGTTTCAGGCGGTTCCATGGAACGCAGCTTTCGTGTATAATAAGGTCAATGCAACCCCGCGTATTGTGCGGGAAAGGAGGAGGTTTTCCATGATCCAATTCGGCCTGCGTCTGCATGACGCGGAAAAGCTGCCCGTTGAACAGGTGCTGCCGCTGGTGCGCCAGAAAGGCTTTACCTGCGCCCATGTGGCTCTGAGCAAATCCTTCAAGGAGCTGCCCTGCACCCCCAGCGCCCTGACCCCCGGCTACGCGCTGTATCTGAGGCATCTGTTTGAGAAAAACGGCATCGACATTGCCGTGCTGGGCAACTACCTGAACCTTGCCCACCCGGATGCGGATGCCCTGCACGCCATTCAGGAAAAATACTATGCGCACATCCGCTTTGCAAGCCTGCTGGGCTGCGGCATGGTGGGCACCGAGACCGGTGCGCCCAACGCGGAGTACAAATTCTGTCCGGAGTGCCGCAGCGACGAAGCCCTTGCTACTTTTATCCGGAACTTCAAGCCGGTGGTGCGCTGTGCCGAGCAGTACGGCGTGACCATTGCCATTGAGCCGGTGGTCAAGCACATCGTGTACGATGCCAGACGCGCCCGCACCGTGCTGGACGAGATCGGCAGCCCGAACCTGCAGATCCTGTTCGACCCTGTCAACCTGCTGAACATGGAAAATGTGGACCGCCGCGAGGAAGTGTTCGCCGAGGCCATCGAGCTTCTGGGCAAGGACATCGCCATGATCCACTTCAAGGATTTTCTGCGCAAGGATGCGGGCGGCCAGCTGGCTGCTACGGGTGCAGGGCAGGGAGGCATGGAGGACTACCGCACCATCCTGCGCTTTGCAAAGCAGGAAAAGCCCTATATCTTTGCAACGCTGGAGAATACCACCCCGGAAAACGCGGTGGAATGCCTGAACTACCTGAAAAAGCAGTACGACGAGTGCTGAACACTCTATAACAAGAAAAACATCTGCAAGCTTTGCCCGGAATGGGGCAGCTTGCAGATGTTTTTTGTATCAGATGAAGTTTATGGCTCGGCCTTTTACAAATTGCAATTAAGAAATAGTTTTGCTGAACATGCCCAGAGCGAAAGCGGAGGACATTAAACTCATTCCAGATCCAGCTTATGCTCCATCAGCCAGCGGGTCAGCAGAAAGTATCCTACGGCAAAGGCGATGCTGACCGCCAGCCCGAACAGGGTGGTGAACGCACTGGGCGCAGCGATGGAAACATCTACACCGCCAAGGGTGGGATAGGAAACAGCCTGCAGCATGTCGGCACTGCTGACACCGGAGCTCAGCCAGTTCTGCAGGAAGGACAGCAGGAAAAATGCCAGAATACCGGCTGGGACCATGTGCTTTTTGAACTGGTGGCCGATCATGCATGCGGCATAGATGCACAGGATGCTGGACACCAGTGCCACCAGTCCGTTCAGCGTTTCAAAGATCAGCCAGAGCCACCCGGAGCTGCCGGTCATGCGGAAGATCTCTCGGAAGATCTCTACCACTTTCTGCCACAGCTCCGGCAGATGCTGCAGGGCTGCGCTGTTCAAAGACAGAGCCAGCAGCATCACCGCAAAGGAGAAAATACCCACGATGCTGCTGCAAAGCATCCAAACCACGCTGGAAATCAGCTTGGAAAGGATGAGCTGGCTTTCCGTCACCGGCAGGGTGTGCATCAGGTAGCCTTCGCGGCCCAGCAGATTGCGGGTGAAGCGGGTGACAATGGTCATCACGGACACCACTGCCACCGCAACGGCTACGACCATGTAGGCGAACAGCAGCAGAGATGCAAAGTCGTCCTTGGAAGAGCTGCGCAGGGAAAAGCCGCTCAGCACTGCCAGCGCAACAAGGGCCAGATACAGCCCGCCGTAGGTGCGGCCGGTGGCCTTGAATTCATATTTTAACAGCTGTTTCAACATTTGAATACCTCCCGGAAATATGCATCCACGCTCATGCCCTCGGTCTCGCGCAGCTCTTCGGCATTGCGGTGGGCGAACACCCGGCCATCCTTCAAAAAGACGGCTTCATCCAGAATGGGCTCGATATCGCCGATGAGGTGGGTGGATAGAATGACGGTCGCATCCCGGCTGTAGTTGTTCAGGATGGTGCTCAGGATATAGTCCCGGGCGGCAGGGTCCACGCCGCCAATGGGCTCATCCAGCAGGTAGAGCTTTGCGGCGCGGCTCATGGCCAGGATCAGCTGCACCTTTTCCTTGCTGCCCTTGGAGAGGGTCTTGAGCCGCGCCTTCGGTTCCAGTTCCAGCCGGGCCAGCATTTCGTTTGCCTTAGCGGGGTCAAAATCGGCATAAAATTCGCGGAACATTTCCACCAGCTGCTCCACACGCATCCAGTCCGGCAGCCAGTCGGCGTCCGGCAGATAGGACACGATGGATTTGGTGTCCGGCCCGGGGGTCATGCCGGCGATCCGGATGCTGCCTGCACTGGGCTGCAGCAGACCGTTCGCCAGCTTGATGAGGGTGGTCTTGCCGCTACCGTTGGGGCCAAGCAGCCCCACGATGCGGCCAAAGCCGATGTGCAGGTCTACATTTTCCAGTGCGGTCTTATCCTTCTGGTAGCACTTGGTCAGTGCTTCACAGCTCAAAAGTTCACTCATTGCGGTCCTCCTTTGCGTCCCAGTGTTCCAAAAGCGCGGCTGCCTGTGCGGGACTGTAGCCGATGCCGCGCATCTTTTCCAGAAAATCCGACGCCAGCGTCCGGGCGGTGTCAGCACGAAGCTGTTCGATCAATGCAGTATCCTCCGTAACATAGCGGCCTGCGGTGCGTTCGGTGCGCACCAGCCCCTCCGTCTCCAGCTGGGCAAGGGCCCGCTGCATCGTGTTCGGGTTCACCCCGGCGGCTGCGGCCAGATCACGCACCGAATCCAGATGCCCGCCCGGCGGGTAGGTGCCGGCCAGGATCCGGGCCTTCAGCCGTTCCACAAGCTGTGCATAGATCGGGCGGCTGGCATCAAACTGTTCGCCCATGGTATCATCTCCTTGTCTTGCTGTATTAAGCGCTTGATACAATAATACACGATTTGCTCTGTTTGTCAAGGGGAAAAAGAAAAAACATCATAAAACTGCGGGAAAATGGAAAAAGTGCCCATAAAACACTGCACATGTATAAAAATTTACAATAAATTCAAACAATTTCACATTGCAAAGTTTTTGACAATGTGTTATGCTGAAAAACAGAGAGTTCCGCCCGAAAAGCGGCGGAAAAGAGATTTGGAGGAAAAATAACTATGGCTGACCGCATCGTTCTGAATACCATCTCCTACCATGGCCACGGTGCCATTGAGAACATCGTTCCCGAACTGACCGCCCGCGGCTACAAGAAGGCATTCGTCTGCTCCGATCCCGACCTGATCAAGTTCGGCGTCACCAAGAAGGTCACCGACCTGCTGGATGCTGCAAACTTTGCCTACGCTGTTTACAGCGAGATCAAGCCCAACCCCACCATCGCCAACGTGCAGGACGGCGTGGCCGCTTTCAAGGCTGCTGAAGCTGACTGCATCGTGACCATCGGCGGCGGCTCCTCCATGGATACCGCAAAGGCCATCGGTATCATCATCAATAACCCCGAGTTTGCGGATGTCCGCTCTCTGGAGGGCGTTGCTCCCACCAAGAGGCACGCGGTGTTCACCATCGCTGTTCCCACCACCGCCGGCACTGCTGCTGAGGTCACCATCAACTACGTCATCACCGATGTGGAGAAGAAGCGCAAGTTCGTCTGCGTGGATACCAACGATATCCCCGAGATCGCCGTGGTCGATCCTGATATGATGTCCTCCATGCCCAAGGGCCTGACCGCCGCCACCGGCATGGACGCTCTGACCCACGCCATCGAGGGCTACATCACCAAGGGCCACTGCGTCATCTCCGATATGTTCCATCTGGAAGCCATCAAGCTTATCAGCCAGAGCCTGCGCGGCGCAGTGCAGAACACCCCGGAAGGCCGCGAGGGCATGGCTCTGGGCCAGTACATCGCCGGCATGGGCTTCTCCAATGTGGGTCTGGGCATCGTCCACTCCATGGCACACGGCCTGTCCGCTTTGTACGACACTCCGCACGGTGTGGCCTGCGCCATCCTGCTGCCGGTGGGTCTGGAGTACAACAAGAGCGTTGCCGGTGAGCGCTACCGCGCCGTGGGCAAGGCCATGGGCGTTGTGGGCATCGATGAGATGAACGATGTGGAAGCCGCTGACGCTACCATCGCCGCCGTCAAGCAGCTGAGCGCAGACGTGGGCATCCCCGCAAATCTGCACGGCATCCTGAAGGAAGAGGATATCCAGTTCCTCGCCGAGTCCGCATTTGCGGATGCCTGCCGTCCCGGCAATCCCCGCGACACCAGCGTGGAGGAGATCGTGGAGCTGTATAAGAGCCAGCTGTGATTCCGCTCTGTAAATTCAAGCTGTAATTTTGAGCCCTGCTGTCCTTCGGGATGGCAGGGCCTTTTTCTAAGATGTATCTGAAAACAAAGCGACAGGCTGGATCTTCGTCTTTTCAGAGATGCCCGGAGAGCCTGCCGCGTCGCAGAGTGACAAAATTTCTGCACGGCTCTTGTACACAGCGCCCAAAACAGGTACAATCAATGCAGTAAGAAAAAACTGGAAGCGAAAGGAACCTTATGACGCTGAACTTCTATACTCTGGGTGTTATTTATCTAGTATATTCCTTTTTGGGCTGGGTGGCTGAGACGGTAGTCGCGACCATCCGGGGCGGAAGGTTTGCCAACCGCGGTGCGGCGGCAGGCCCGTTCTGCTTTATCTACGGTACCACCGGCGTGCTGCTGGCCGTGAGTTTCAGCGACCTGCGCACCGAGCCGGTCTACCTGTTCTTTGCCTGTATGATGGCGGCAACGGTGATGGAATGGATCACCGCCAAGCTGCTGGAACGCCTGCACCGCCGCAAGTGGTGGGACTATTCCGGAAAAAAATTCAATCTGAACGGCTATGTGTGCCTGCAGTATTCGCTGCTGTGGGGTGCGCTGGGCACGGCAAGTGTGCTGTGGGGCAATAATGTGTTGCTGCAGCTGTGCGCGCATATCCCTGTCTGGCTGCTGCGCCCGGCAGTATGGGTCTCGCTGACGGTGGCGGTACTGGACCAGATCGGTTCGGCGGTGCTGGTGCAGCAGTATGCGGCCCGGCACCCGATGCTGGAGCAGCTCAACCAGAGACTGGGGGAGCGGTCGGACACGCTGCGCCGCAGGATCGCGCTTTACATTGAAAAACGCATCCAGTATGCTTACCCGGCTGCGGCCCGGCAGGAGCAGACTGCGCTCCGGAAGGGGGAAAAGAACTTTCTCAGCGTGTCCGACCTGCTGTGGCTGTTCGTGATCGGCGCGTTTCTGGGCGACATGGTGGAGACGGTGTTCTGCCGCGTGACGGCAGGCGTGTGGATGAGCCGCTCCAGTCTGGTCTGGGGGCCGTTCAGCGTGGTGTGGGGGCTGGCACTGGTGATGGCTACAGTGCTGCTGCGGCAGGAAAAGGACAAAAGCGACCGCTACCTGTTTGCCTTTGGCACCGTCATGGGCGGTGTGTACGAATACGTGTGCAGCGCCGTCACCGAGCTGCTGTTCGGCACCGTGTTCTGGGACTACAGCAAGTTCAAGTTCAATCTGGGCGGGCGCATCAACCTGCTGTACTGCTTTTTCTGGGGCATTGCAGCGGTGGCGTGGATGCGCTATGGCTATCCGCTGGTGGAAAAGGGCATGGCAAAGGTGCGCAGCCGCGTCCGCCCATGGATGACCGTCCTGCTGGCAGTGTTCATGGCGGTGAACATGCTCACCAGTGCGCTGGCCCTTGCCCGCTACGATGCCCGCACCAGCGGCGAAGCGCCCAAAAACAGCATCGATACGCTGCTGGATGCGCATTTTGACGATGCCCGCATGGAGCGCATTTATCCCAATGCCAAAAAAGTAGCCAAGGCTGGCTGAAATTTCAACGTTCCTCTTGCACTTTGGTGCAAAAACCGGTATAATACGTTTCGGATAAAAGGGAGTAAAGGGCGCTCGTTTTGCAAAAACGGTGCGCTGTGGCGCAGCGACATCCCGGCAGAAATGCCCGCTGTGTCACCGGATGCTTGAGACTTTTATTACACCTTCCCATTTCTGGGCAGGATGTAATAAAGGTCTCTTTTTTATTGCCGCTCTGCCAAAAACAAAAGGAGAAAAACTATGCTCATTCCTGTTTTGCTGTTCATCGTGGGCCTGCTGTGCCTCATCAAGGGCGGTGACTGGTTCGTGGATGGTGCCACGGGCATTGCCCGCCGCTTCCATGTGCCGGAGCTGCTCATCGGTGCCACCGTGGTGTCCATCGGCACCACCCTGCCGGAGGTGATGGTCTCCACCACCTCGGCCTTTACTGGCCACGGCGAGATCGCCTACGGCAACGCCATCGGTTCGATCATCTGTAATGCATCCCTCATTGCGGCTATCACCATTGCGGTGAAGCCGGGCAAGGTAGACCCCAAGAGCCTGCGCACGCCGGTGCTGTTCTTTTTTGTGGCAGCAGCCTTTTACGCGGGCGTGGCCTATACCACCGGCTACTACTCCCGCCCGGTGGGCCTTGTGCTGCTGGCCATGTTCGCGGCCTACATCGTCTGCAACGTGATGGCCATGAAGAACGCCCCCGCCCCGGAAGAAGAGGAAGAACCGGAAGAAAATGGATCCTTTGCCAAGGAGCTGGGCCTGCTGGCCGTGGGCGCTGTGCTCATTGCCGTGGGTGCCAACCTGCTGGTGGACAACGGCACCCTGATCGCACAGGCACTGGGCGTGCCGGAGTCGGTGATCGCGCTCACCTTTGTGGCACTGGGCACCTCGCTGCCGGAGCTGGTAACGGCCATCACCTCGCTGGCAAAGGGCCACGGTGCACTTTCGCTGGGCAATGTCATTGGTGCAAACGTGTTCAATTTGGTTCTGGTGAGCGGTGTTTCCGCCGCGGTGGCACCCTTCACCATCCCGCAGAACTCCCTGCTCTTCGGCCACAATGCATCGCTGGTGCTGGAGTTCCCGGTCATGTTCGCCGTGATGCTGCTGCTCACCCTGCCCGCCCTCTTCAAGGGCAAGCTGAGCCGCCCGCAGGGCATTGCGCTGCTGTGCATCTACGCTGCATTCTGTGTGGTGCAGTTCACCATCTGATAAAACGGCAAAAGGCCGACGCAGTGCTGCGTCGGCCTTTTGCCGTTTTAAGGGTTACTTTTTCAAATGGGAATCCCAGCCGGAAGAGGTGATGACCTGCTGATCCGGTGTGCACCACATGGCTTCCACGCCGTCCAGACTTTCCACGATCTTCATCCCGTCCTCCAGCGGCTGGCAGAACAGGCCGGTGGTCAGGCAGTCGGCAAGGCCGGAGTCGCTGCACAGCACGGTCACGCCGTTAAAGTAGGCAGCGGGGAACAGGGTGCTCGGGTCGATCAGGTGGTGGTAGCGCTTGCCGTCCACCACGTAGTAGCGCTGGTAGTCGCCGCTGGTCACAAGGGCCATATCGCTCATGTTGATGGCACCGTCCAGCATGGAATCCGAGGTGTATACATCCGAAGAACTCCACGGGTTTTCCACGCCGCCGGTCCACTGGCTGCCGTCCGGTTTTACACCAATGGCGCGCAGGTTGCCGCCCACGCTCACCAGAGCGCTGGTCAGGCCGCGGGCCTCGGCAGCCTGACACACCATTTCCACGGCGTAGCCCTTGCCCACGCTGCCCACATCCAGCGACATTTCCGGGTCGGCCAGATAAACGGTCTTGGCATCCGCGTCGATGATCACGTTGTTGATATCACAGTGCTGGGCGGCTGCTTCCAGCTCTTCCATGGTGGGCAGCTTGTTGTCGGCATCCGTCTCGGCGGCTTCGGCAGCTTCGCGGTAATTGTGCCAGATATTCAGCACGCTGCCCATGGCAATGTTCAGCTTGCCGTTGGTGGTCTGGTACATCTGGTCGGCCAGCTCCAGCATGGAGAGGATGCGGTCGTCCACCTCCACCGGAGCGCTGCCGGCATTGTCGTTGATGGTCTTGACGTTAGTCACGCCGGGGTAATCGTTGTAGATATCATACAGCTGATTATAGGTAATAAGGTCTGCGTGCAGGGCATCCATCTGGGTATTGAATTCTTCCTCGCTCTCGCAGTAGGCGATCACCTGCGTTACGGTATCGAACACATCATAAAAAACGGTGGAATAGCGGGTAAGCTCTTTCTTTTTGGAGGCACAGCCTGCCAGCAGGCTCAGGCAGAGCACCCCGGCCAGCAGGGCGCTGACGAAACGTTTTGCGCGGGTCTTCATACGGTGTGGTTCTCCTTTGCGGCGGTAAAGGCGGCGTGCTCCTCCTGCAGGTGGGCCAGCAGATCGCCGAACACCCAGCTGCGGTTTGAGGGAGTTACAACGGCCTTGAGCGGAATGGTGACCTGTGCCTGCTTCATCAGATCCAGCAGGGTGTCCACATCCTTCTCCTTGAAGTGGGCCAGAACCACTGCCGGCGGGTAGGCACCCGGCTCCAGCACCAGCGTGCGGGCGGCCTTGGTCTCCACCTCGCCCAGCAGCTGTGCCACGGTCTTGCCCGCATCGGCAGGGGAGACGGGCAGCAGCTTCATGCCAAAGGCAGGAGCCATGCCTTCCAGCTTGCCGCGGTCGGCGGGGGAAAGGTTCCAGCCCAGAACCAGCGGGACACCGGCGTTCTGGTTGCGTGCGATATGTGCTTTCATAATGATACCTCTTTTTAAAGGACAGATTCAAAATACACTATAGTATACCATAAATAAGAGCAAAAGAAAACAAAAACTCCCCCAGTCATCGCGCAGCAGACTGAAGGAGTATGTAAAATGCCTTAGTTCAGCTTCTTGCCAAAGAACTCCACCTCTTTGCCGATGAACTGCATCAGCTCGTCGAACTGGTCGGGGGTCAGGCTCTGGGCACCATCGCACTTTGCCTTGGCGGGGTTGTTGTGCACCTCGATCATCAGGCCGTCGGCACCGGCAGCAACAGCGGCCTTTGCCAGCTCCGGCACCATCCATGCGTGGCCGCAGGCATGGCTGGGGTCCACAATAACGGGAAGGTGGGTCATCTTGTGCAGCATCACCACACCGGCAAGGTCGAGGGTGTTGCGCATGCTGGTCTCAAAGGTGCGGATGCCGCGCTCGCAGAGGATGACGTTCTCGTTGCCCTCAGCCATGATGTACTCGGCGCTCATCACGAACTCTTCCAGCGTATTGGCAAGGCCGCGCTTGAGCAGCACCGGCTTGTTCTGACGGCCAACGGCCTTGAGCAGCTCAAAGTTCTGCATGTTGCGGGCACCCACCTGAATGAGGTCTACATTCTCGAACAGGGGCAGGTGCTCGGTGTTCATGATCTCGGTCACGATGGGAGCACCGGTGGCACGGCGTGCCAGCTTGAGCAGGTCGAGGCCCTCGCTGCGCATACCCTGAAAGGAGTAGGGCGAGGTGCGGGGCTTGAATGCGCCGCCGCGCAGCAGGGAAGCACCCGCAGCCTTTACGCGCTGTGCGCAGTAGGTGATCTGTTCCTCGCTCTCAATGCTGCAGGGGCCGGCGATCACGGCAAAGCTGCCGCCGCCGATCTTTACGCCGTCCACATCGATCACGCTGTCGTCCGGGTGGAACTTGCGGTTGGCCTTCTTATAAGGCTCGGTCACGCGGCGGCAGGTCTCCACCACCGGGTTTGCCAGCACCCAGCTCTCGGCCACGGCCTTGGTGTCGCCGATCAGGCCCAGAATGTGGCTCTCACTGCCCTTGGAATCGTTGATCTGCAGGCCCATATCCTGCAGTTCGTGGCAGAACTCGCGTACCTGTACCTCAGGTGCGTCCTGTTTGAGTACGATGATCATAGTGTTTTGTCTCCTTTGCCTTATCGTGTGAAACGGCGAGGGAGACCGGCTCCTTTGCCGCAGCTTGCAGTGTCAAACTTCATGGTCCTGAAGTGTGTGACGCTATGATATCACTTCAGGAAACTGAAGTCAAGAGAATTTTGAATTTTTTTGAAGAAAGTGGTAGAATAGAAAAAACTCCTTCAGTCCCGCATACGCTCGACAGCTCCCTCTGAGAGGGTGCCCTTGGCAAAACAGGAAACGTTGCGTGGGCTGCCAAAGCCTCCCTCAATGAGAAAGACTTCCCCCGGCCGGGACAGATTCTCCCCGCGCCGGGGAGAAATGTCACCACAGGTGACAAAGAGAGGAACAGATGTCACGCAAGTGACAAAAAGGGGAGCAGTGGCATCGCGTAGCGATGACGGAAGGAGTCTGTTTAATGCAATCAGAAGGGGATATCAGAGATGGGAAAAGAAGCAAAAACCAATGCCATGCGCATTCTGGAACGTGAAAAGGTGCCCTACACCGCCCACGAGTACGCTCATGAAGAGGGCGTTGCCGTGGCAGGTGTGGATGTGGCAGGCAGCATGGGCGAAGACCCTGCCTGCGTGTATAAGACGCTGGTAACGCAGGGCAATAGCAAAAACTATTTTGTGTTCGTCATTCCGGTGGCAGCAGAGCTGGACCTGAAAGCCGCTGCCCGCAGTGTGGGCGAAAAAAGCGTTGCCATGATCCATGTGGCCGATATCAACAAGGTCACCGGCTATGTGCGCGGTGGCTGCAGCCCGGTAGGCATGAAAAAGCAGTATAAGACTGTGTTCGATGAGAGCGTGCTGACGCAGGAGAAGGTCTATGTCTCCGGCGGGCGCATCGGCACGCAGGTGTGCTGTGCCCCGGCGGACCTCATCCGCGCTGCACGGGCAATTACAGCAAAAATTATTTTTTAAAAAAGTCCGTCTATTGTACAAAAAGTTAACGCATCCTATTTACATAAAATATACTTAAACTATAAGTCATACTTAAAAAGAAAAACAATGTCGAAACTGCACAAAACTTTTGAAAGTTTTTTGACGGCATGAAAACACAAGGTAGAATTTGTGGGAACACTCTTTTCAAAGATGTTTTTTTGCCGTAAACTGTATGTAGTACAGGGACGGCGGCCCGCAGAAAGGGCTTTTCCGCCGCCTGAAAACGCAAGCACAAGGAACTGCGGAGGAGAACTTCAATGATGAAGATGCTGCCGGGTCTCATGGGTCGAAACAACATTCGGGCATGTCAGGGGCATCGTGCAACTTTGTGCAAAGCGTCGGGAGAGCATACGCAGAATTAAAGGCCGTGGTACGGGTGTACCGCAGCCTTTTTTGTTTGTCGGTTGAGAAAGAGAGGTTTGGATATGGTTCGTAAAGTGGCTGTGATCATGGGTTCTGACAGCGATTGGCCGGTGGTAAAGGGCGCATGTGCCCAGCTGAAAGCGCTGGACATCCCTTTTGAGGCGCACATCCTTTCGGCACACCGCACCCCTGCCGGGGCAGCGGAGTTTGCCAAAAGCGCCCGTGCCAACGGCTTCGGCGTGATCCTGTGCGCAGCAGGCATGGCAGCACATCTGGCGGGTGCCTTTGCTGCCAACACCACCCTGCCGGTGATCGGCATTCCCATGAAGGGCGGTGCCATGGACGGCATGGATGCCCTGCTTGCCACGGTGCAGATGCCCAGCGGCATCCCGGTGGCAACGGTGGCTCTGAACGGTGCCAAGAACGCCGCATGGCTGGCTGCGGAAATTCTGGCTTTGAGCGACGACGCTCTGGCCGAAAAGCTGGCAGCAGAGCGCACCGCCATGGCCGCACAGATCGCTGCCAAAGAGGAAAAGCTGCAGGCTGAGATCGCCCAGCTGTAAAGGAGAACCAATGTCTGATTTTGCATATCCGCTGCACGAAGAATGCGGCGTTTTCGGTATTTACGACCGTGCCGGTACCGAGGATGTGGCCGCTGCGGCCTACTCGGCTCTGTATGCCCTGCAGCACCGTGGTCAGGAGAGCTGCGGCATCGCCGTGAACGATGATGGCGTAATCAACGGCCACCGCGACCTCGGCCTTGTGAACGAGGTGTTCACCCCGGCGGTGCTGGCAAGCATTTCCAAGCCCACCGCGCATATGGCGACCGGCCATGTGCGCTATGCCACTGCTGGCAGCCGCGTGCGGGCCAACGCACAGCCCATGATCGTGCGCCATGGCCGCGGCACCATGGCACTGTGCCACAACGGCAACCTGACCAACGCCATCGAGCTGCGCCGTCAGCTGGAAAATGAAGGTGCCATCTTCCACGGCTCCTCCGATACCGAGGTGATCTGCTACCTGATCACCCGCAACCGCCTGCGCATGGGCAGCATCGAGACCGCCATCAGCAAGACGATGGATGTGCTGGAGGGTGCCTACAGTCTGGTGATCATGTCGGCCACCAAGCTGATCGCAGTGCGCGACCCCCGTGGCTACCGGCCCCTGTGTATCGGCACCTTGCCCGGCGGCGGCTATGTGTTTGCCAGCGAGAGCTGTGCGCTGGATGCCGCTGGTGCCACCCTGCTGCGGGACGTGGAGCCCGGCGAGATCGTGGTGGCAGACGCAAAAACCGGTGAGTTGCGCAGCATCAAGGATCATTGCGGCCGCCCGGACACCCAGATGTGCGTGTTCGAGTTCATTTATTTCTCCCGCCCGGACAGCATCATCGAGGGCAGCTCGGTGCACGAGGCCCGCAAGCAGGCCGGCCGGTTCCTTGCACAGGAACACCCCGTGGAAGCGGACGTGGTCATCGGCGTGCCGGATTCCGGTCTGGATGCCGCTCTCGGCTACTCGCAGGAGAGCGGCATCCCCTATGGCATCGGCTTTATTAAGAATAAGTACATCGGCCGCACCTTCATTCAGGGCAGCCAGAAGCAGCGCGAGAACAGCGTGCGCATCAAGCTGAACGTGGTGTCCAGCACCGTCAAGGGCAAGCGGGTGGTGCTGGTGGATGACTCCATCGTGCGCGGCACCACCTCTGCCCGCATCATCAAGCTGCTGCGGGACGCAGGTGCCACCGAGGTGCACTTTATGGTGTCGGCACCGCCGTTCAAGTACCCCTGCTACTTCGGCACTGACATCCCGGATCAGAAGCTGCTGGTGGCCACCGGCCGCACGGTCGAGCAGATCAATGAAGTGATCGGGGCCGATACGCTGGGCTACCTTTCCACTGAGCATGTTGTCCAGCTTGCAAAGAACGCAAAATGCGGATTCTGCACCGCCTGCTTTACCGGCGAATATGCCGTGAAGCCGGACGAGGTGCTTTCCACCGATATTCACGAACGCCACCTGAACGACCGTCCCAAGGACGAGAAAAAGTTAGGAGAGTAAGACCATGGAAAAAAGCTATTCTGAAAGCTATGCAGCCGCCGGTGTGGATATCACCGCCGGTTATCGCTCTGTTGAACTGATGAAGCAGTATGTGGCCCGCACCATGAACGAGCACTGCATTGGCGGTCTGGGCGGCTTTGGTGGCCTGTTTGAGCTGGACTGCACCGGCTACAAGCACCCGGTGCTGATCTCCGGCACCGACGGCGTGGGCACCAAGCTGAAAATTGCCATGATCATGGACAAGCACGATACCATCGGCATCGACTGCGTGGCTATGTGCGTGAACGATGTCATCTGCGCCGGTGCAAAGCCGCTGGTGTTCCTGGATTACATCGCCTGCGGCCGCAACATTCCCGAGAAGATCGCAGAGATCGTCAAGGGCGTGGCTGAGGGCTGCGTGCAGGCCGACTGCTCTCTGGTGGGCGGCGAGACTGCCGAGCACCCGGGCATGATGCCGGAGGAGGAGTACGATCTGGCCGGTTTCACCGTGGGTGTCGTGGATAAGGAAAAGATCCTGAGCAATGAGACCATGGCAGCCGGTGATGTGATTCTTGCCCTGCCTTCCACCGGTGTGCACTCCAACGGTTTCTCGCTGGTGCGCAAGATCTTTGACATTGACGCAAACCCCGATGTGCTGCACACTGCCCCTGCAGAGCTGGGCGGCAAGACGCTGGGCGAGGCCCTGCTGGCTCCCACCAAGATCTACGTAAAGCCTGTGCTCAAGGTGCTGGAAGAGGTGGATGTGAAGGGCATTTCCCACATCACCGGCGGCGGCTTCTACGAGAACATTCCCCGCAGCCTGAAAAAGGGCTGCTGCGCACGCATCAACAAGGCAGATGTCCGCACCCCGGCTCTGTTCCAGCTGATGCAGAAGACCGGCAATATCTCCGAGCACGATATGTTCAACACCTTCAACATGGGCGTTGGCATGGTGCTCACCGTCCCCGCAGAGCAGGCCGACAAGGCGCTGGACATCCTGCACGCAAATGGCGAGCCGGAAGCTTACCGTCTGGGCGTCATTGCAGAAGGTGAGGGTGTGGAGCTGTGCTGAACATTGCAGTTTTAGTCTCCGGCGGCGGCACCAACCTGCAGGCTCTGCTGGACAGCGAAGCCCGAGGCGAGAACCCCAACGGCAGGATCACCCTTGTGGTGGCCTCCAAGCCCGGTGTCTATGCGCTGGAACGGGCCGCAAAGGCCGGTGTGGAAGGCTGCGTGGTGCGCCGCAAGGATTACGCCAGTAGTGAGGATTTTGACGCAGCTCTGCTGAAAACGTTGAAAGACCACAACATCGATCTGGTGGTGCTGGCAGGCTTTCTGTCCGTGCTGGGGCCTAGTGTCATTGAAGCGTATCCCCGCCGCATCCTGAATGTGCATCCGGCACTCATCCCGTCTTTCTGCGGGCCCGGCATGTACGGTCTGCGTCCGCACGAGGCGGCTCTGGCCCGGGGCTGCAAGGTGACCGGTGCCACCGTCCACTTCGTGAACGAAGAGTGCGACGGCGGGCCCATCCTGCTGCAGAAGGCCGTGGACATCCTGCCCGGCGACACCCCCGAGGTGCTGCAGAAGCGTGTGATGGAGCAGGCCGAGTGGAAGCTGCTGCCCAAGGCCGTGGCTATGGTGTGCAGCGGAGAAATCGAGTAAAAAGATAAACTGGCTCGCCCTCTCAGGCCGCTTCGCGTCCAGCTCTCCCAAAGGGAGAGCCCTTGGCAAAACCATGAACTTTGTGTGGACTGCCAAAGCCTCCCACTTTGGGGGAGGTGGCAGCGCGTCAGCGCTGACGGAGAGGGCGAGGGCGTTATCCGTAAAGGAGAACAACAATGGAAAAGATCAACCTGAACGAGTATCTGGCATCCAACGAGTATCCCGGCCGCGGCATTGCTGTGGCAATGGCTCCGGATGGCCGTCAGATGTTCATTGGCTACTTTATCATGGGCCGCAGCGAGAACAGCCGCAACCGCGTGTTTGACCCCGTGCCCGAGCGCGGCGGCATCTGCACCATCGCAGCGGACCCCGCGAAGCTGGAGGACCCCAGCCTCATTATTTACAATCCGGTGCTGACGCTGGGCAAGACCCATATCGTGACCAACGGCGACCAGACCGATACCATTTATGACCTGATGAGTCAGGGCAAGAGCTTTGCCGATGCCCTGCGCACCCGCACCTTTGAGCCGGACGGCCCCAACTACACCCCCCGCATCTCCGCTGTGGTGTACGCCGACGGCAGCTATCAGATGAGCATTCTCAAGTCTGCGGACGGCAATGGCGACAGCGTGCAGCGCTATTTCTTTGATTACCCGCAGCCCGTTGCAGGCGAGGGTCATTTCATCAGCACCTACAAGCACAACGGAAATCCCATCCCCAGCTTTGAGGGTGAGCCGCTGCGCTTTGCCTGCCCCCGCACCATCGGCGATTTTGCACAGGGTCTGTGGAGCAGCCTGAACCCGGACAACAAGGTGAGCCTGTTTGCCCGGGTCATTGATCTGGACTCCGGCGAGACCGGCGACATGATCTTTAACAAGTACGATGCCGTGTGCAGCGATCTGGATGACCCCGAGGAGCCGGAGCTGCTGCCCGAAGAGCTGGAACTGCTCAAAAAGCTTGACGCAGAGGAAAAACAGGACTAAAACAATAGAGAAATAAGGAGGATGCACCAATGAACGAACTGGCACTGAAGTACGGCTGCAACCCCAACCAGAAGCCCAGCCGCATTTATATGGAAGATGGCTCTGACCTGCCGGTCACTGTGCTGAACGGCAAGCCCGGCTACATCAATTTTCTGGACGCGCTCAACTCCATCCAGCTGGTCAAGGAGCTGAAAGCTGCCTGTGGTCTGCCCGCAGCAGCTTCCTTCAAGCACGTTTCCCCGGCGGGCGCGGCTCTGGGCCTGCCCCTGACCGATGTGGAACGCAAAATGTACCACATTGCCCCGGATATGGAGCTGTCTCCGCTGGCAAATGCCTATGCCCGTGCACGCGGTGCGGACCGCATGTCCTCCTTTGGCGACTGGATCGCCCTTTCGGACATCTGCGATGTGCCCACCGCAAAGCTGATCCAGCACGAGGTGTCCGACGGCATCATCGCCCCGGGCTACGAGCCGGAGGCACTGGCTATCCTGTCCGGCAAGAAAAAGGGCAACTACAATGTGGTCGCCATCGACCCGGCCTATAAGCCCGCTCCCATCGAGCACAAGCAGGTGTACGGCATCACCTTTGAGCAGGGCCGCAACGAGCTGGTCATCAACGCCGACACCATGCTGAACAACTGGGTCACCGAGAACAAGGACGTGACCGAAGAGCAGAAGCGTGATCTGGTCATTGCACTCATCACCCTGAAGTATACTCAGTCCAACAGCGTGTGCTACACCTACCACGGCCAGACCATCGGCGTGGGCGCAGGCCAGCAGAGCCGCATCCACTGCACCCGTCTGGCAGGCCAGAAGGCCGACAACTGGCAGCTGCGCCACATGGATAAGGTGCTCAACCTGCCCTTCCGCGACGATGTGGCAAAGCCCAACCGCGACAACGCCATTGATGTTTACATTGGCGATACGCCCGAGGATGTGATTGGCGACGATGTGTGGGCCGAGACCTTTACCGAGCAGCCCGCCCCGCTGACCGCTGAGGAAAAGAAGGAATATCTGAGCAAAGTGACCGGCGTGTGCCTTGGCTCGGATGCCTTCTTCCCCTTCGGCGACAACATCGAGCGTGCCCGCCGCTCCGGCGTGACCGCCATCGTGCAGCCCGGCGGCTCCATCCGCGACCAGCAGGTCATTGACACCTGCAACAAGTACGGCATCGCAATGGCCTTCTGCGGCCTGCGGCTGTTCCATCACTAAGGGGAACGGGCTCGCCCTCTCCGTCATTGCTTGCGCAATGCCACCTCTCCCAAGGGGAGAGGCTTTGGCAGTACGGTAAAGTTTCCGGTTTTGCCAAGGGCTCTCCCTTTGGGAGAGCTGGACGCGAAGCGGACTGAGAGGGCAAGGCAGCTGACGGAAAGAACGAAAGTTTAGGAGAAAACGATATGGCTGAAAAAATTCTGGTGGTTGGCGGCGGCGGCCGCGAGCACGCCATCATCAAGGCACTGAAAAAAAGCCCTGACTGCGGCGAGATCTGGTGCGCACCCGGCAACGGCGGCATCAGCTATGACGCAAAGTGCAAAAACATCAAGTCTACCGATGTGGACACCATGGTGGGCTTTGCCGTAGAAGAAAAGTTCGATTACGTTGTGGTGGCGCAGGACGACCCGCTGGCTCTGGGCATGGTGGATGCGCTGGCAGCAGTGGGCATCCCGGCCTTTGGCCCGGATAAGGCCGCTGCCCGCATCGAGGCCTCCAAGGTGTTCTCCAAGGACCTGATGAAGAAGTACGGCATCCCCACCGCAAAGTACGAGACCTTTGACGACCCCGCCAAGGTCATGGAGTACATCAAGGCCGAGGGCAAGTACCCGGTGGTCATCAAGGCCGACGGTCTGGCACTGGGCAAGGGCGTGCTCATCTGCGAGAACGAGCAGCAGGCTGCGGACGGCGTGAAGGAGATCATGCTGGATAAGAAATTCGGCGCATCCGGCAACCATGTGGTGGTGGAGGAATTCCTCACCGGACCCGAGGTCAGTGTGCTGAGCTTTACGGACGGCAAGGTGGTCAAGCCCATGGTGTCCAGCATGGACCACAAGCGTGCCAACGACCACGACACCGGCCTGAACACCGGTGGCATGGGCACCATCGCTCCCAACCCCTACTACACCCCGGAAGTGGCCGCTGAGTGCATGGAGAAAATTTTCCTGCCCACCATCAAGGCCATGAACGCCGAGGGCTGCCCCTTCAAGGGCTGCCTCTACTTCGGCCTGATGCTCACCCCGGACGGCCCGAAGGTCATCGAGTACAACTGCCGCTTTGGTGACCCCGAAACGCAGGTGGTGCTGCCCCTGCTGGAAGGCGACCTGCTGCACATCATGCAGGCCTGCACGGGCGGCACGCTGGAAAACGAGGAGGTCAAGTTCTCGGACGGTGCTGCCGCCTGCGTCATTCTGGCTTCCGGCGGCTACCCGGTGGCTTACGAGAAGGGCAAGCCCATCACAGGCCTTGTGGACGGCCAGCTGCCCGACGAAGAAAACGTGACGGTCTACCACTCCGGCACCGCCATCACCGAGGACGGCACCCTTGTCACGGCCGGCGGCCGTGTGCTGGGTGTCACCGCCACCGGCCCGCGGCTGACCAATGCGCTGAGCCATGCCTATGAGGCGGCAGAGAAGATCAGCTTTGAAAAGTTGCACAAGCGCAGCGATATCGGCCTGCGCGCCCTGAAGGCACTGGCAGAAAAGGAATAAATGGCTCGCCCTCTCCGTCAGCGCTCACGCGCGTCCAGCTCTCCCAAAGGGAAAGCTGGACGCGAAGCGGCCTGAGAGGGCGAGGACGCTAGATAAATTTTAGAATCATAAGGGGGAACCTACCCAATGGTCTATCGTATTTATGTGGAAAAAAAGCCCGGCTTTGATGTGGAAGCCACCGGCCTGAAAAATGAGCTGACCAGCCTGCTGGGCATCCAGTCGCTTACCGGTCTGCGTCTGCTGAACCGCTACGATGTGGAAGGCATCGACGAAGAACTGTTCAACCAGTGTGCAAACACCGTGTTCAGTGAGCCGCCGGTGGATAACACCTATGCCGAGCTGCCCGCCAGCGACGGCGTGTCCTTTGCAGTGGAGTATCTGCCCGGCCAGTTCGACCAGCGCGCCGACTCCGCTGCTGAGTGCATCCAGCTCATCAGTCAGGGCGAGCGCCCGCTGGTGCGCTCTGCCCGCGTCTATCTGCTGGAAGGCACCCTGACCGACGAGCAGGTGGCCGAGATCAAGAAATACGTCATCAACCCGGTGGAGGCCCGCGAGGCTTCGCTGGACACCAAGCAGACCCTGAAAATGGAGTACCCCGTGCCCGCCCCGGTCAAGGTGCTGGAGGGCTTTAACCAGCTGGACGAAGAGCAGCTGAAAAAGTTCATTGCGGACAACGGCCTTGCCATGGATCTTGGCGATATCGAGTTCTGCCAGAAGTATTTCCGCTCTGAGCACCGCGACCCCACCATCACCGAGATCAAGATGATCGACACCTACTGGTCCGATCACTGCCGCCACACCACCTTCGGTACCATTCTGGACGATGTGCAGATCGACGATGCCATCGTGCAGAAGGCCTTTGACCGCTACATGGCCATGCGCGCCGATCTGGGCCGCGAGAACAAGCCCCGCTGCATGATGGACCTTGCCACCATCGGCGCCAAGGAGCTGAAGAAGCAGGGCATCCTGAAAAATCTGGACGAGTCCGACGAGATCAACGCATGCACCGTCAAGATCAAGTGCGATGTGAACGGCAAGGACGAGGACTGGCTGTTCCTGTTCAAGAACGAGACCCACAACCACCCCACCGAGATCGAGCCCTTCGGCGGTGCGGCTACCTGCATCGGCGGTGCCATCCGTGACCCGCTGTCCGGCCGCAGCTACGTCTATCAGGCCATGCGCGTCACCGGCGCAGGCGACCCGCTCAAGCCGGTCAGCGAGACTCTGCCCGGCAAGCTGCCCCAGCGCAAACTGGTGACCACTGCTGCCGCAGGCTATTCCTCCTACGGCAACCAGATCGGCCTTGCTACCGGTCAGGTGGACGAGATCTATCATCCCGGCTATGTGGCAAAGCGCATGGAGATCGGCGCCGTTGTAGGCGCTACTCCCGCTTCCCACGTCCGCCGCGAGTGCCCCGCCCCCGGCGATGTCATCGTTCTGCTGGGCGGCCGCACCGGTCGTGATGGTGTGGGCGGTGCTACCGGCTCTTCCAAGGCCCACAAGCTGGACAGCCTTGAGCACTGCGGTGCCGAGGTGCAGAAGGGCAACGCTCCCATCGAGCGCAAGCTGCAGCGCCTGTTCCGCCGCGAGGATGCCTGCAGGATGATCAAGCGCTGCAACGACTTTGGTGCAGGCGGTGTGTCCGTTGCCATCGGTGAGCTGGCCGACGGCCTGTACATCGACCTGAACAAAGTCACCAAGAAGTACGAGGGTCTGGACGGCACCGAGCTGGCCATCAGCGAGAGCCAGGAGCGCATGGCTGTGGCGCTGGCCCCCGAGGACGTGGACAAGTTCATTGCCCTCGCCAACGAAGAGAACCTTGAGGCCACTCCTGTAGCAAAGGTGACGGCTGAGCCCCGCCTGAACATGGTGTGGAACGGCATGTCCATCGTGAACATCAGCCGCGAGTTCCTGAACTCCAACGGTGCCGAGAAGCACCAGAAGGTCCATGTGGAAAAGGCCACGGTCTGGCAGCCCCAGTGGGAGGGCCTGACCTTCAGCCAGAAGATGAAGAACATGGTGGGCGATTTGAACATCTGCAGCAAGAAGGGCCTGTCTGAGCGGTTCGACTCCACCATTGGTGCCGCCACCGTGCTCATGCCCTTTGGCGGTGCCTATCAGCTGACCCCGCAGAACGCCATGGTGGCAAAGCTGCCGGTGGACGGCGAGACCAGCACCTGCTCCGGCATGGCATGGGGCTTCAACCCCTTCCTGATGAGCGCAGACCAGTACAAGGGCGCTCAGATGGCTGTCATCGAGAGCGTTACCAAGCTGGTGGCCTCCGGCTTCCGTTATGAGGATGCTTACCTCACCTTCCAGGAATATTTCGAGCGTCTGGGCACCGCCCCGGAGCGCTGGGGCAAGCCGCTGGCCGCTCTGCTGGGTGCACTGGATGCTCAGATAGGTCTGGGCATTGCATCCATCGGCGGCAAGGACAGTATGTCCGGCTCCTTTGAAAAGCTGGATGTGCCTCCCACGCTGGTCTCCTTCGCCACGGCCATCGGCAAGGCAAACAAAGTGGTGTCCACCGAATTCAAGAAGCCGGAGAGCACGGTAGTGCTGGTACGGCCCATCATCGATCCCGAGACCGGCTGCCCCAACTTCTTCTCCCTGAAGGCCAACTACAAGATCGTGGAGGACATGATCGAAGAGGGCATGGTGGCATCCGCCTGCTCTGTGGGCTACGGCGGCATTGCCGAGGCTCTGTTCAAGATGGGCCTTGGCAACCACATCGGCTTCAAGATGCGTGCGGACAAGACCACCCATGAGATGTTCCAGCCCATGTACGGCTCCATCATTCTGGAAATGGTGTCGGATTCTCCCGCCGGTGAGATCCTGGGCGAGACCACCAAGGAATACGTCTTTGAAGCCTGCGGCGAAAAGCTGGATATGGCCCAGCTGCAGGAGATCTGGGAAGGCAAGCTGGAGCCGGTGTACCCCTACCGCAAGGCCGGCCCCACCGTGGAAAAGATCAACGGCAAGCTGACCGCACCCGCCGCACCCAAGATCGGCGTGGCAAAGCCCAAGGTCATCATTCCGGTGTTCCCGGGCACCAACTGCGAGTACGACACCGCCAAGGCCTTTGCCCGCGCCGGTGCCGACCCGGAGATCCTGGTCATCCGCAATCTGACCCCCGCCGATGTTGCCGAGAGCTGCAAGGCACTGGTCAAGGCCATCGATAACAGCCAGATCGTCATGCTGCCCGGCGGCTTCTCCGGCGGCGACGAGCCGGACGGCAGTGCAAAGTTCATTGCATCCTTCTTCCGCAACCCGGAAGTCACCGAGGCGGTGCGCCGTCTGCTGCAGCAGCGCGACGGCCTGATGCTGGGCATCTGCAACGGCTTCCAGGCCCTCATCAAGCTGGGTCTGGTCCCCTACGGCGATATCCGCCCCATCACCGCTTACGATCCCACCCTGACCTTCAATACCATCGGCCGCCACCAGAGCATGCTGGTGCGCACCCGCATTGCATCCACCGGCAGCCCGTGGCTGTCCAAGTGCGAGGTGGGCGAACAGTTCACCGTTGCCATCAGCCACGGCGAGGGCCGCTTCGTGGCTCCGCAGGAGGTGCTGGACACCCTCATGAAGAATGGCCAGATCACCACCCAGTATGTGGACATCGAGGGCAACCCCACCATGGACCAGCGCTATAACCCCAACGGCTCTGTGCTGGCGATCGAAGGCATCACCAGCCCGGATGGCCGTGTGTTCGGCAAGATGGGCCACTCGGAGCGCAGCGGCGAGTACCTGTACAAGAACGTTACCGGTGACAAATATCAGCCGATCTTTGAGGGCGGCGTGGACTATTTCAAGATTTGATGGTAGAATAGAGAAAAACTCCTTCCGTCATCGCGGATGCGATGCCGCCTCCCTCGGAGAGGAAGGCTGAAAGGCCCCCTCCCCGAGGGGGCTGTCGCCGGAAGGCGACTGGGGGAGTCACTTTCAGGAGGAAACAATCAATGTCTCAGCATGATCGTTATATCAGCCCCTTTTCCACCCGCTATTCCTCGGACGAGATGCAGTATATCTTCTCGGACGATAACAAGTTCCGCACATGGCGCCGCCTGTGGGTGGCGCTGGCCCGGGCCGAAATGGAGCAGGGCCTGACCAACATCACCCCCGATATGGTGGCTGAGCTGGAAGCCCATGTGGACGATATCAACTATGAAGTGGCCATCGAGCGCGAAAAGCTGGTGCGCCACGACGTGATGAGCCATGTGTACGCCTACGGCCAGCAGTGCCCCAAGGCTGCCGGCATCATCCATCTGGGTGCCACCAGCTGCTATGTGGGCGACAACACCGACATCATCGTGATGCGTCAGGGTCTGGAACTGGTGCGCAAAAAGCTGATCGGTGTGTTGGCAAAGCTGGGCCGCTTCGCCGAGGAATACAAGGACATGCCCTGCATGGCCTACACTCACTGCCAGCCCGCTCAGCCCACCACTGTGGGCAAGCGCGCCACCCTGTGGGCCAACGAGCTGGTGATGGACCTGCAGGAGATCGACCACCGTCTTGCTGTTCTGCAGCTGCGCGGTGTCAAGGGTACCACCGGCACGCAGGCTTCCTTTATGGAGCTGTTCAAGGGCGATGCCGATAAGATCCGCGCCGTGGATGCTTCCATCGCCAGGGAGATGGGCTTTGCGCCCGAAGCGGTCATCCCCGTGTCCGGCCAGACCTACAGCCGCAAGGTGGATGCCTTCATCCTGAATGCTCTGGCCGGCATTGGCCAGAGCTGCATGAAGTTCGCCACCGACCTGCGCCTGCTGGCCAACTTCAAGGAGATGGAGGAGCCGTTTGAAAAGAACCAGATCGGTTCCTCCGCCATGCCTTACAAGCGCAACCCCATGCGCTGCGAGCGTATCTGCGCACTGAGCCGCTACCTGATGGTAGATGTGCTGAACCCCAGCTTCACCACCGGCACCCAGTGGTTTGAGCGCACGCTGGACGACAGCGCCAACAAGCGTGTCGCCATGGCTGAGGGCTTCCTTGCCACCGACGCTATCCTGAACATCATGCTCAACGTCACCGACGGCATCGTGGTGTATCCCAAGGTGGTGCGCAGCCGTCTGATGGCAGAGCTGCCCTTCATGGCCAGCGAGAACATCATGATGCAGGCTGTGGAAAAGGGCGGCAACCGTCAGGAGCTGCACGAGCGTCTGCGCCAGCACGCCATCGCCGCCGGCAAGCAGGTCAAGGAAGAGGGCCTGCCCAACGATATGGTGGACCGTATCGCTGCCGACCCTGCCTTTGGCCTGACCCGCGAGGAGATCGTGGCGGGCCTTGTGCCGGAGAACTTTGTGGGCCGTGCACCGCAGCAGGTGGAGGAGTTCATCGCCAATGTGCTCAAGCCCATCTTCGATGCTAACCCCGATGCCGTGGAGCAGCACGCATCCCTGAGCGTGTAATAGGGCAGGCCATCAGGGAGCTTTCTCCGCGAACAGCGACGGGTTGCGGCACCCAGCATCCGCTTCGCTATCGCTTGCGTCTTGCTGGCCGCTGCCCCAACAGCTTCTCCCTGTTTTCTGCCGCGGGCAGCGGTCGTCGCTGTTGCGAGACTCCAGTCCCGCCCTACCGCCTGCGGCGGCAGGGTCCCACCCCCAGGACATTCGCTGGAGAAACTTCCTGCCGTCCTGCCGGGTAGCTGCAGTAAATATTAAAAGGTCGTCGCCGAAGGGCGGCGGCCTTTTTGTTTGCAAAAGGGATAAAGTGTGATATTATAATTAAAACAAAGTAAAAAAGTATTGCGTTTGCGGAGGAAAAAATGAAAAAGAAATCTAAAAAAGAGCTTTTGATGGCAGGAGGGCTTGCATTGGAAATACTGGTGGTGCTGCTGTTCCTGAATGCACGAATAAACGCCCTGCTGGATTCGGATATGTCCAGCGAAATGGTTCTGGCCCAGCTGCTTGCAAAAGAAAATGCAGCCCTCAGTACACATTGGTACTATTCGACCGAACTGCGTGTACTGAACACACAACTTCTTTATGCCTTCTTTTTTAAGCTGAGCAATAATTGGCACTGGATCAGAATGGCATCAATTATATGCTTGTGGTGTATTATAATTGGTATCTATTATTTCTGGGCTTGTGCGGAAGGCTGCAAAAAGTATTTCCTGATTACAGCACTCCTTTTACTGGCACCGATCTCCGAAGACTATTTCCGATTCGTACTGGCGGGTGTCTATTATATTCCTCATATTGCAATTGCGTTTGCGGCGCTGGCAATGAATGAGCTTTATATGAAAGCGCAGAGGGGAAGCAGAAAGCTGTGGCTGGTGGTTTCTGTGCTGCTTGCTTTTGTGGCAGGCTTGGGCGGCCCGCGAGAAATCATTGCGCTATACGGGCCCCATTGGCGTTGCCGCAGCGGCAGAACTGCTGAATAAGAAAAACAAAACAAGATGGCAGCAGTTCATATATGCGACGTTTGTGGGCGCAGCAGCACTGCTGGGTTATGCACTGAATATGTTGGTTTTGGCCAGAATTTATCATTTTGCCACTTGGGGATGGCTGGGCTTTCAGCTTGCAGACGGCAGCAGAATGGTAGAAATCTTCAGTTCCTTCCTGCAGCTGTTTGGAGCACGCGGCACAGGAACAGAATATGTTTTCACCTGTGCAGTGAGTGTGATGTGGATTGTGCTGACGATTGGATGCATCGTTTATGCTTACACGCACGAAGTGTCCGATGGGTACCGCCGTCTGGCAGATTTTACAGTGGCAGTGTATCTACTGTATTTTCTCCTGTACAGCGTCACAAATATGCTGTTCTCGGCCCGCTATGGAATTCTGAATACAGTTTTGTCCATCCCACTGCTCGCAATGGCGGCAAATGAAGTACATCTGAATGAGAGCAAAAGGCAATGGTTGCTTGCTGTAGTCGCTACAGCGACTATTGCGGGTGGGGCATTGGTACTATTCAGGATCGCTGGAGAAGATCAGACCACTGCACAAAGAGATGTGACAGAAAAGCTGCTGGCAGAAGGGTATGTGAACGGATATGCGACTTTCTGGAATGCGAATGTTCTGACAGAACTTTCGGACGGAAAAATTGAAGTCTGGCAGTGGTGCGGCGGACAGGATCTGCCGGAGCATAGTTCTGATATAGATGATATGACTCAGTGGTTGCAGCTTGCCAGCCATATGGTAGAGCACCCGTCCGGAAAGGTGTTCGCGCTGTTTACGAGAGAAGAATTTGAAAGCAATCCGTGGCGGAAAAACCTACACCCGGAAGATGTGATCTATGAAAATGAGGAATACATTGTGATGAGTTACCCAGATCATGATACGATGAAAGCAACTCTGGAAAAAGGCCTGTGAAGGCACGGAAGATATATATGCGATTGGATAAATATTTGGCCGAGACGGCCCAGTGCACCCGCAGCGAGGCTAAGGCACTGCTTTCCAAAGGGCGGGTGCAGGTGAACGGTGCTGTCTGCAAAAAAGGGGACACCCAGCTCAGGGAAACCGATACGGTGGCCGTGGACGGCAAAGCCCTGAATTACCAGCAGTTTGTGTACCTGATGCTCAACAAGCCCGAGGGCGTGGTGAGCGCTTCCACCGACAAGCGTGACACCACCGTGGTCGATCTGGTGGGGGACGCCTATCCCCGGCGGCAGCTGTTCCCGGCGGGGCGGCTGGACAAGACCAGCACCGGCTTTGTGCTGCTGACCGATGACGGCACCTTTGCCCACGAGATCCTTGCTCCAAAGCGCCATGTTTCCAAGACCTACACTGTGGTGTTGGACACGCCGCTGACCGAGCAGATGCGCACCGGTTTTGCGGCGGGCGTGACCCTTGCCGACGGCACGGCCCTTTCGCCTGCGGAGGTGACGGCCCTTTCTGCCGATGGCTGCACGGTGCGGGTGGTGCTCAAGCAGGGCGTATACCACCAGATCAAGCGGATGTTTGGCGTGTACGGCGCAGGCGTGAACGGCCTGCACCGGGATGCCATCGGCGGCCTTGCACTCGACCCGGCCCTTGCACCGGGCCAGTGGCGGGAGCTTTCTGCCGAAGAAGTGTCAAAAATTTCCAGCTGACAGGGTCGGCTTTTCACCCGATTTTCAAAAAAGCAACACATTTTGCCGGTAGAATAGGGAACAGAACCACGCAAAAAGGCACTTTTTTGGTTCAGAATGGCCCCCAAAGATAATATTCACAAGAAAAAACTATCTTTTTTGTTGAAATATGTTGCAAAAGTAAATTCTTTTGTGTAAAATATAAAATGTAATGCAGCTAAATTGTTGAAAATCACGACCGGCTGCCGCTGCGGTTTGCACAAACGAGGAAAAGGGGTATCCATTATGGCCAATAGAGTATTTCAAAGCGTGATCTACCAGATGAAAGACGCGATCAACCGGGTGGTCGGCGTGGTGGATGAGACCGGCGCTGTTATTTCCTGCTCGGAGCTGAACCTGATCGGCGAGGTGCGCGAGGGCTTCATGGCGGAGCGTCTGACCGCAGGCGACCGCTTTGTGCGCGATGGCTACACCTATCAGCAGTTCTCCAGCGCCAAGCATAATGATTATGCAGTATTCGTGGAAGGCGTGGACGAGACGGCTGGTCAGTTTGCCGCCATGCTGTCCATCAGCCTGCAGAGCATCAAGCAGTACCACGACGAAAAGTTTGATAAGTCCAACTTTATCAAGAATGTGGTGCTGGATAACATCCTGCCCGGCGATATCTATGCCAAGGCCCGTGAGCTGCACTTTGCCACCGATGTTTCCCGCGTGGTGTTCATCGTGCGTGTTACCAGCGGCGGCGATATCTCCGCCTACGATGTGGTCAGCAGCCTGTTCCCCGACAAGCAGAAGGACTTTGTGTTCAATATCAGCGAGACGGATACCGTGCTGGTCAAGGAGATCCGTAAGGGCATCGACCGCACCGATATGGAAAAGCTGGCTGCCAGCATCGTGGATACCCTGTCCGGCGAGCATTACATCAAGGCTGTGGTGGGCATCGGCACCCCCATCTCCAACGTGAAGGATCTGGCTACCTCCTTTAAGGAAGCACAGATCACCATGGAAATGAGCAAGGTGTTCGACACCGAAAAGCAGATCATCCGCTACGATAATCTGGGCATTGCACGCCTGATCTATCAGCTGCCCACCACCGTGTGCGAGATGTTCCTGCGCGAGGTGTTCAAGCAGGGCAGCATCGAAAGCCTGGATCAGGAGACCCTGTTCACCATCCAGCGCTTCTTCGAGAATAACCTGAATGTGTCTGAAACCAGCCGCGGCCTGTTTGTGCACCGCAACACGCTGGTGTATCGTCTGGAAAAGATCAAAAAGCTGACTGGCCTGGATCTGCGTGAGTTCGACGATGCTATCGTCTTTAAGGTAGCACTGATGGTCAAGAAGTACCTGTCCAACAATCCGGCCAAATACTAATAAGCTGCAGGCTCTGCCTGCAGTGCAGAACCGGCCGCTCGAAACCGATGCTGGCCGGTTCTTTTTGCTGTGAAAACAGATTCTAATGTCAGGAGCTAATATTACCCTATGATCGATTTAGAACACGTTTCCAAGGAATATAAACGGGGCGGACCGCTGGCACTGGACGATATCAACCTCCATGTGGACGACGGCGAGTTCGTGTTCCTGCTGGGCCATTCCGGCGCAGGCAAATCCACCCTGCTCAAGCTGCTGCTGCGCGAAGAGCTGCCCAGTGAGGGCAAGGTGACCGTGCTGGGCAAGGATGTTGCCTGCCTGCACCGCCATCAGGTGCCGTATCTGCGCCGTCAGATGGGCATTATCTTTCAGGATTTCCGGCTGATCCCCACCATGACTGTGTACGAGAACATCGCCTTTGCCATGCATGTGACCAACGTCAAGCGCCGGGAGATCAGCGATCGTGTGGAGTACATGCTGGAGCTGGTGCATCTGGAGGATAAGGCCAAGGCCTATCCGGATACCCTTTCCGGCGGTGAACAGCAGCGCGTGGCTGTGGCCCGCGCCCTTGCCCACGGCCCCAAGCTGGTCATTGCGGACGAGCCCACCGGCAACATCGACCCGGAATTGAGCCTGGAAATGATGGAGCTGCTGGAGCGGGTGAGCGAAATGGGCATCACCGTGGTGGTCGTTACCCATGAGCACGAGCTGGTGCGCCAGTTCCACCAGCGCGTCGTCACCCTGAAAAAGGGCCGCATCATTTCGGATGTGCCTGCCGACAAGGAAGCCATCCGCGCACGCGCAGAGCGCAAAGAACGCCTGTTCGAGACCGAGCTGGAACCTGCTGACACCGCAGAAAAGGAGGCGGCCACCGTATGATGAGACCTTCTACCTTCTTTTTTCTGATCCGGCGCGGCATCCGCAATCTGGGCAAGCACTGGGCCATGACCTTTGTGTGCATCCTGTCCCTCAGTGTCTGTATGACCCTGAACACCTTTGCAAGCCTTGCCGAGGTGAATGTGGACAGCATGGTGAACTATCTGGGCAGCCAGAACGAGACCGTGGTCTATCTGGACCCGGAGTGTGATGATGCCACTGCGCAGGCCGTGGGCGAAAAGCTGGCGGCAATGCCCGGCGTGACCAATGTGCAGTTCGTCTCCAAGCAGGACGTGCTGAACACCTACCGCAATTACATGGAAGATTACTCCTCCCTGTGGGATGAGTTTGAAAATGACAACCCCTTCAAGGCCAACTACCGCGTTTCCATCGCGGATCTGAGCCAGATGGAGAGCATGAGCAAGCAGATGCAGGCCATTCAGGGCGTGTACAGCGTTACCGCCCCGGTGGAAATGACCAACGTCTTTGTGCAGGTGCAGCGCTCTGTTACCAAAGTGGGCCGCGGCATCGTGCTGGTGCTGATGGTCGTCAGCATCATCACGGTGGGCAGCACCATCCGCCTGAGCGTGTTTGCGCGCCGCCGCGAAATTGAGATCATGAAGTACGTGGGTGCCACCAACGGTCTGGTCACTCTGCCCTTCGTTGTGGAAGGTCTGGCCATGGGCCTGATCTCCGGCGTGCTCACTGCAGCGATCAGTCTGGGCGGCTACTCCTACATGGTGCAGGCCTCCGACGGTCTGGGCGGCGTGTGGGAAATGATCATGGGTCAGGCACTGGTGCCGGTGAGCGCCGTCTGGTCCACTATCATCCCGTACAGCCTCATCGGCGGTGCCGTTGTGGGTGGTCTGGGCAGTATGTTCTCCATCCGCAAGCACCTGAACGTGTGATCGAAAGGAGCCGCACATGAAAAAAGCACTTCATGCAAAGCCCTTCCGCCTGCAGATGCCCGGCCATACGCCGCGCCATGCACGGCCGGAGCCTGCCCGCAGCAAGCTGCTGCGCGGCGTGAGTCTGTGCCTGGCGGCGGTATGCCTTGCGGCAAGCGTCAGCTTCCAGCCGGCCACGGCAGCCACCAGCATGGCCAGCCTGCAGAACAAGCTGAACAGCCTTTCCAAATCCATCGACCAGCACAAGAAGGAGCTTTCGGACGCAAAGAAAAAGGAAGCTGCTGCAAAAGCGCTGGAAACGGAGCTGAAGGATCGCGTGGGCATCATTCAGTCTCAGATCAGCGTGCTGAGCACCCAGATCGCTGCTGTGCAGAACAACATTGGCCAGACCGAGCAAAAGATCACCGCCAAGGAAGGCGAGATCACCCAGAAGCAGGCCGAGATCGACAGCCAGTGGGGTGATTTTAAAAAGCACATGGCTGCCATGCAGGAGCTGCGCGACGGCGGCAGTGTGGCCATGCTGAGCGCAGTGAACGACCTGTATGAGCTGCTCACCTTCAACGAGGTCATGCAGGATATCTCCATCAAAGATACCGAGATCATGGACAACATGAAGGCGGCCAAGTCTGAACTGGAAGCGGACAAGGTGGAACTGGAGGCCCAGCGCAAGGAACTGCAGAGCCAGAAGGCGGAGCTGGATACCCAGAACTACCAGATGAAGGCAAAGCAGAGCGAGCTGAACAGCAGCATTTCTGCGGCGCAGCTTTCTGCACAGGATGCCCAGAAGGCCCAGCAGACGGCACAGGCCGCTATTGAATCGGACGAGCTGAACTATGAGGCCGTCAAGAAAGAGATCCAGAAGCTGATCGCGGCCGCTGCATCCAGCAAGCCGCAGCTGAGCTTTACCGGCTTTGCCTGCCCGCTGAAGAGATATACCCGCATTTCCAGTGAGTACGGCTGGCGCAAGAACCCGGTGTCCGGCGTGAACAGACTGCATGCCGGCATTGATCTGGCTGCGCCGGGCGGTACCCCCATCTACGCAGCCGCAAGCGGCTATGTGCAGGTGGCGGGCTGGTCCAGCGGCGGCTATGGCAACTATGTCATCATCTACCACGGCAGTATGTCGGACGGCAACGCCTACAGTACCCTGTACGGCCATATGAAGTCGGTAGCCACCAGTGCGGGCAAGTATGTCAAGCAGGGCGAGCTGATCGGTTACGTTGGTTCCACCGGCAACTCTACCGGCAACCACCTGCATCTGGAGGTCTGGAAGGGCGGCAGCAAGGCCAATGCGGTCAATCCGCGCGGTTATATCCCGTTCCCGCACAACTGAGTGTATTTATAAGGAGTCTGGTATTCTATGAACGAACAAAAACATAAGCGTTTGCTGCGCATCGGCTGCCTTTTGCTGGCAGGCGTGTTTGCACTCTCGCTGCTGGGCAGTGTGCTGATGATGCTGCTGTTCTGACAGGAGGGAGCAAGGCATGAACCGTAAGATCTCTGTGGGCATGGCTGTCACCATTGTGATCCTTGCCATGACCGTGACCTTTTCCATTACCATGCTCATTGCCATGCGTCTGTTTGACAGCACAGTGAGCAGCGTGAAGGAAAAGGAGAGCATGTACAACAAAGTGGCCGAGGTGGACCGCTATGTGCGCAGCAACGACTACTACACCATTGATGAAACGGTGCTGTACGACCGCCTGACTGCAGGCTACCTGCTGGGTATCGGCGACAAGTACGCCCGTTACTACACCGCCAACGCCTACACCGAGCTGATGAACCAGCAGAGCGGCAAGGTGATGGGCATTGGCGTGGAGCTTGGCATGGACCAGACCGGCTATGCCAGAGTGACCAGGGTGTATGAGGACTCGCCTGCGCAGGAAGCCGGTATCGTGGTGGGCGATTACATCACTGCTATTGACGGCACCGATGTGAAGAGCCTTTCCGGGGTGGATGCCGTGCAGTCCCGCCTGCAGGGCGAAGCCGGCACCATCGTCAATGTTACATGGCTCGACAGCAAGGCTGCTTCCCGGACGGCGGACCTGACCCACTCCGGCTACACCAGCACGACTGTGGACTACCAGATGCTGGACAGCGTGGGTTACATCAAGATCCGCCAGTTCGACGGCAGCACGCCCAGCGAGCTGGACTATGCCATCCGGTCTCTCACTACCAGCGGCGCCCAGAGCCTTGTGTTCGACCTGCGCGATAACGGCGGCGGCGTGTTGGATGATGCCATCAGCTGCATCGATCTGATCGCCCCGGAAGGCGCTGTGGCCTATGCCGAGGATAAGAACGGAAACCGAACCATCATTGGCAGCAGCGACGATGAGAGCAAGGTGGAGCTGCCCGTCGTCTGTCTGGTCAACGGTAACACCGCCAGCGCGGCAGAGCTGTTTGCTGCCAGCCTGCGCACCATGAACGGCGCACGTCTGGTGGGCACCACCACCATGGGCAAGGGCACCATCCAGAGCAGCCCGCAGCGCCTTTCGGATGGCAGCGCCGTGAGCATCACGGTGGCAAAGCTCATCTGCGGCGACGGCTCCTGCTTTGATGGCACCGGCCTGAGCGTGGATGTGGAGCGTGCCCTCAGTGCCGAAGAGACCACGAATTTCTACGATTATACCCCCGAGGATGACCCGCAGATCCAGCGTGCGGTCAGCGCAGCACAGCAGCTGAGCGGTACCACGACTCTGGGCGGTGTCAACGAAGCAGCTTCTTCGGCTGCT
>UMKV01063862.1_pt1 | contig 59352 bp, 48 predicted proteins | sample 1966381 | NCBI WGS metagenome assembly UMKV01 (sample SAMEA4836182, study PRJEB28245) | human gut metagenome | biome: gut microbiome; material: fecal sample | place: Denmark | collected 2008
ATTTGCTCTTTTCAGTATACCAAAAATATGGAGGTTTGTAAACTGTTTCTTCAAGCAAAGCCTGCCGGCAGGATTTGTTAAGGATTTGTTATCGTCCAAATTCCGCGAGCACAAGCCCCGGGTTGCGCTCTTCGGTCATGCGGATGCTCCAGGAGTTTACCCAGATGAGCAGCGGTCTGCCCTTGAGGTCCTGGATCTTCTTCATGTCGGAGGTACCGGTCAGCTTGTTCATGTCGATATCCTCATTCTCGATCCAGCGGATGTATTCGTAAGGCAGATCCTCCATGCGGATTTCCACATTGTATTCGTTTTCGAGACGGTATTTCAGCACCTCGAACTGCAGAACGCCGACTACGCCGACGATGATCTCCTCCATGCCGGTGTTAAATTCCTGAAAGATCTGGATGGCGCCCTCCTGCGCGATCTGCGTAATACCCTTAACAAACTGCTTGCGCTTCATGGTATCGACCTGGCGCACGCGCGCAAAATGCTCCGGAGCGAAGGTCGGAATGCCCTCGTAGGCAAATTTTTTGCCCGGCATACAGATGGTATCGCCGATGGAATAGATACCCGGATCAAATACACCGATAATATCCCCCGCATATGCCTCATCCACCACATGACGCTCCTGCGCCATCATCTGCTGCGGCTGTGAGAGGCGCTGCTTCTTGTCGCCCTGCACATGGTAAACCTCCATGCCGGCGTCAAATTTCCCGGAGCAGATGCGCATAAAGGCAATACGGTCGCGGTGCGCTTTGTTCATGTTCGCCTGGATCTTAAAGACAAACGCTGAAAACTCCTCCTTCATCGGATCGATCAGCCCGATATCCGCCTTGCGCGGAAGCGGGGAGGTCGTCATCTGCAGGAAATGCTTCAGAAAAATTTCCACGCCAAAGTTGGTGAGCGCCGAACCAAAGAATACCGGAGAGAGCTTTCCCGCACTCACGAGCTCCTGATCAAATTCCGCGCTGGCACCGTCCAGCAGCTCGATTTCCTCCAGAAGCTGCTCCATATTTTCCGCTCCGACAAACTCCTCCAGCTCCGGGGAATCGATCGGAATCTCGCGGCTTTCCCCCTCTTTCGTACCTTTTTGTGTATCGGAAAACGTCGTCACCTTTTTGCTGCCGCGCTCATACACGCCTTTAAAATTTTTCCCGGAACCGATCGGCCAGTTGATCGGGCAGGTGGCAATGCCAAGCTCTTTTTCGATATCGTCAAGCAATTCAAACGTATCGTTCGCATCGCGGTCCATCTTGTTGATAAAGGTAAAGATCGGAATATGACGCATCACACAGACCTTAAACAACTTTCTCGTCTGCGCCTCCACGCCCTTCGAAGCGTCGATCACCATCACCGCAGAATCCGCCGCCATCAGCGTGCGGTAAGTATCCTCCGAGAAGTCCTGGTGCCCCGGCGTGTCCAGAATATTGATGCAGTAGCCGCCGTAATTAAACTGCAGCACCGAAGAGGTGACGGAAATACCTCTCTCCTTCTCTATTTCCATCCAGTCGGAAACGGCATGGCGCGCCGTTGCCTTTCCCTTTACCGAACCGGCAAGATTGATCGCGCCGCCGTAGAGCAGAAACTTCTCCGTCAGCGTTGTCTTTCCGGCGTCCGGGTGGGATATGATCGCAAATGTGCGCCGCTTTTTTATCTCATCTGTAATATTACTCACTGTAATTCCTCCAAAATATGTTTTAACGTTCAGTTGTCCCTTGACCCATCCATATTAGCAGATGCCGGAATCGCTGTCAACGAGGCTTGTAAAAAAAGGAACAGGGAAAGCCCACTGCACGGCCTGCAATGGGCTTTCGTCCTATTCCCCGCTCACCGGGGTGATGACTATGTTCTCGCCGGAGATCTCTGTTTTCCGTTTTACGATATCCTCGATCTGCGCGCGCTGGGCGTCGGTGATCTCCGCCATATTAATGACCACATCGACACTGCCGTCGGTGATGCTCACGACGCTTCCCTCAAAGCCCTTGGCGTCAAGCAGAAGCTCCGCCGCCGCTTCCCGCTCTGCATTCTCCGTCAGCGAGGTGATGCTGTCGATCGCATTCTGCTTCTGCTCCTGGGTGATGCTTTCGTTATTAATAACCTCCAGCAGCGTCTCCTTATTCTGCGCGCGAAGCTGCTCCCGCGTGAGCTTCGCCTCCGCCGCCACTGCGGAACCCGTAAGGCTGGTCAGAACCGCCTCGCCCGGCGTATCCGTCACCTCCGACGACGTGGCGTCCGCCGTGCTGACGCCGTTCTCCATAAGCACCTGCTCCTCCGACACCGCGCTCTGCACCACCGCTTCCTCCAGCTTCGTCCCCGAGTAGTTTAAGTAACCCGCCACCGCGATCATAATAGCAAGCGCCGTTATGATGATCTGGTTCTTTTTCATGATCTGTTTCACCTTATCCTCTCCTTTCAATTCATCTTCATTACTTTGATTTTATGCGCCTCCAGCCCGAATAATGCCATCACTGCGTCAGTTATGTCCTTTTTCACCACCGCGCTGTCCGCGCCCTGCGCGAGCACCAGCACTCCGGCGATCTGCGGGGTCAGCTCCTTTGTGACGTAAGGCGTCTCGCTCCCGCCGCTGCTTTTTCCGTAAACCGTTTCCGGGCGCGCTTCCTCCTCCAGCGTGCTGCGCGCCGTCCCGTCGCCGTCCTCCTGCGTCGTGCGGCTGACGGAGGCGGTATCCTTCTCCACGATCTTTTCCCCCGAATCCTGCCAGTGGATCATCACACTCACCTTTCCGGCGCCGTCAAGCTTTGAGAGAATGTCCTCCAGACGCCGTTCCATCTCATAGACCGACTCCTGCGTCCCGCCCTCCGCCTCGGTCTCTGCCTGCGCCTCCTCCTCTGCGCCGTTTTCCACCGGCAGCGAAATGACGATCAGCAGCACACCGGCAAGCAAAAGGACGATCCATTGATCCCGCCGCACATTTTTCAGTTTTTCCAGCAAATGATATTTTTTATTCATCCCTGCTCCTTTACCGACACCGTAACAGCCTCTCGCTCCACTCCATAAACTGCGGAAATCTCCGTCCGCAGCTTCCCGATCTCCTCCTGCTGCCGCTCCTTCGCCGCCTGCGCGCCCTCTGTATCGCCCGGAGCGCTTTTTGCAGAAGCAAGCAAAACAGAAACCCCGGTAAGCAGTGCCGCGCTCTCCTGCTGCTCCTCGAGCCGGAGTGTCACCGAGAGTGGCTGCTGCCCGTATGCCTTCACGATCTCCTCGATCTGCCGCTTCAATTCTTTTTCATAGGCCTCGGAAATTTTCTCGTTCTGCAGCCCGGAAAGCGCCTCCTGCGAAACGGTAAGCTCGCGCGCCTCCTCTGCGGCGAACGCCTGCCGCAGTTCTTCCCCAAAGGTCTCCCCCAAAGAAAATATTTCCGCAAGCGGCGAGATTACCAGCATCAGCACGAGCAGACCGCCAAAGAAACGGATATACCGGCGATAATCCTCATTTCGCACCAGGTGACAGAACAACTCCAGCAGACAGAGACAGCAAATAAAATTTCTTGCCCAGCGATAAACAATCTCCATAACTTCCTCCTAAACGCCGCGAATTGACGCCGTCACCATTGCCAGTGTGATCAAAAAAATCACGCCTGTGACGGATATGGTCTTTAAAAGCAGCGCCGCGCCCTCTCCAACGCCGCTGATACACTCCGTAATCCGCCGGTCAGAAATTGGCTGCACCGCCGCCCCGACCGCCTTATACAAAAAAGTACACACCAGAAGCCGCACCACCGGGGCAAGGCAGATCAGCACGATCACCAGAAGGCCCGCCACCCCGACTGCATTTTTCAGAAGCACCGCTGTTCCAAGAACCGTCTCCGTGACAGCGTTCAAAGTATTTCCAAGCACCGGAAGCGCCCCGGTCGCCTTCGTCCAGACGGAATTTTTTAAAGAGTCAATTGCCGGAAGCAGCAGCGCCTGCACGGTCTGGATGCCGACCACAAACGCCAGCAGTGTTTTCATAAGCCAGGAAAGCGCCAGATGAATAAGCTCTGCAAGCTTGGAAAAATGCTCCTCCTTTCCCAGGTGGTTCAGCAGCAGAAACAGAACGTAAAAGCGAATGCCCGGCAGCACGACATATGTCATCAGCACCTGTACCGCCGCAATGAAAACCAGCGTCAGCTCATAAAATGCAATCGCCGTCAGAGAACCCGCCGCCAGCGAAGCTACCACCAGGTAGGTCGGAAGGAGCAGCTTCATAAAATGAAGCATCTGCCGCAGATGCGTCTCTGTCATGCGCCCGAGGTCGCCAAATGCCTTCATTAAGATCACAAACAGCAAAAGATAGATCATATAAAACGCGATGTCAGAAATCTGATTTTTTTCGAACACCTTCACAAAATTCGAAAAAACAGCGGCGGCGATCGCCAGCACCATAATCTGAAATACCATGCTTTTCTGATTAGAAAGCTCAGCGAACGCCGCTTCCTTTAGTAATTCCTGCAAGGTCTCCCTGCTCAGCGGAAGCTCGCCTTTTAAAAGCTTCAGAATGCTCTCGCGGAAATCAAAATCATACGTTGGGAACATCTCGTCGATGCTGTCCTGCAGCTCCCCGAAATCCAGCTCGTCCAGATAAGAGCCGATCAGCTCCTCCGTCTCTTCTGCCTGCACTGCCGTGCCGTCCGAAAGCAATAGAAATATAAAAATCACGGCAACTATCCATGCCCGCTTCATTGCAGGTACTCCGAGATAGTATTTAAAAGCGCCAGCACGATCGGCGTGCTGACGGTCAGCACCGATATTTTTCCGGTCAGCTCGATCTGCCCGGCAACCGCCGAATAACCGGCATCCCGGCAAATGCTGGCGGCAAAATCGGCAATATAGGCAATTCCGACGATTTTCAGCAGGATTTTCAGATAGGCTTCCTTCACGGTAAGATACTGCACAAGCTGTGCGATCACTCCGGCAAGCGCCTGGATCCTGGAAATTGCGCAGAAAAAAATCAGCGTGCAGGTCGCAATACTGATGAGCGCGGAAAACTGCGGCTTCCACTCCCGCACAAAGAGCGACAGAAAAACGCCCGCGATCCCGAGAACCCCGATTTTCAGCATGTCCATATCCTTGTCCTCCTATCTGCCTACAGCGCAAACAGACTTTTGATCGTATCAAACAGTTCATAGATATAGGGAAGCAGCCAGAACAGCACAAGCACCAGTCCCGCCAGCGAAGCGAGGGATGCCTGGTCCTCCCGTCCCCCGTGCTTTAAAACCTGGCTGATGACCGACACCAGAATTCCGACCGCCGCAATTTTGAAAATAATGTTTACGCTCATGAGCCACCCCTTTTATACCAGCAGCAGCGCGCAGAAGCAGCCGCCCAAAAATCCCAGGCTCCGGTACATCTTCGCCTTCTGCCGGTAATCCTCCTGCGCCTGGGCGCGCGCCGCCGCAAGCTCCTCCTGGTAGAGCCGTATCGCCTGCACCTGCATTTCCCGGTCAGAATACCCCAGCCGCCTGCCAAAGCGTGCCACTTCCTGGATGTCCCTGTGGTTCAGCCCGGATATCCGCGAGAGCCTTTGCGCCTGTTCCTCAAAAATATCCCCCATGCTGCTGCCGCTTCGCTGCTCCATCGCCGCTGCTATCCCGGCAAAAAAAGCGCTCAGATTTCCTTCCGTCCTTTTCGACAATTCCGAAAAAATTTCCGGAAGCGGCGTCGCCGCATACTGAATCTCCCCCTTCAGCACCTGCATCAGACGCTCCAGCTCCGAAAGCCATTTCACGCGCTCCGCCAATTCCCTGCTCATTCCGGCTCCAAGCGCGCTGCTTGCAATGACAATGAAAATCATTCCCGCCGCTTTCAGCATAGCGCTCCCCCGCCGTGATAAATATCCGTTCCGCGGTCGTCGAAAATCTCTTTCACCTGTCCGATTTTTCGATGGTTATGTAGCACAATATAGCGCTCGAACACCCGCTCCTGCACAAGCTTCTGTAAGAGCGGCTTTCGCTGTACGTCCTCCATGGAATCTCCGTGGACGGTTGCCAGCAGCTTGCAGCCGCAGTGTATCACAGATTCGATCGCCCGGATATCCTGGTAATCCCCGATCTCATCAACCGCGATCATGCGCGGCGACATCGCCCGGATCAGCATCATCATGCCCTCCGCCTTCGGGCAGCAATCCAGCACATCCGTGCGGATTCCAAGATCATTCTGCGGCACACCAAGGTAAGCGCCGCCGATCTCCGAGCGTTCATCCACCACCCCGACGGTAATGCCCGGAAAATAAGATGTTCCATTTGATATCTGCCGGATCAGATCGCGCAGCAGCGTCGTCTTTCCGCAGCGCGGCGGTGAAATGATCAATGTGTGGCATACCTCGTCCCGCTCAATCAGATACGGCAGAATGTTGTCCGCGCATCCCTTTCTCTGATGGGAAAGGCGGATATTTAAAAAAGAAATATGCTTCACGCTTTTGATCTTCTCTCCCTCCATGATGATTTTTCCGGCGATCCCGATGCGGTGCCCGCCCTGAATGGTGAGAAAGCCCTGGCGGATCTCGTCCTCAAAGGCATACAGCGAGTAGTGTGCGATGTACTCCACCGTCTCCAGAAGCTCCCGGCGCTCCACCAGGTAGCCCTCCTCCTCTTTGTCCGTGATCTCACCCGTCGAACGCACAAAATATTCCCGCCCGTCCCAGGTGACCAGCAGCGGCTGCTCCACCCGCATCCGGATTTCCTGCAGCTTTTCAAAATCCACGTTCAGACGCTCCAGAACACGGCGCAGATTCCGTGAAAAAATTTTTAAAAATTCCTGTATATTTCTCATAACAACACTCCTGTGATATTTCCGTTGGCATTGCTTCGTTACTGTTCTCTCCGTTCACAGCAACACTGCTTCTTCTTTACCGGTAAGCGCCCGGCCTGTGCCAGCAGCTGCCATACTTCAATATATGAGTCTGTCCAAAAAATATGCCTGTGGATTGCTTGCAATTTTGCCACAGGCGTTGTATCATAATTCTACAGCTGCTGCCTGCTGCGGGGCATTTAACTCAGGAGCCTTTGCGAATGGCACGGATGAACTGCAGCGGAATAGGGATATATGCTTTATATTTAAGAATAAAGAGAGGTATTTGCATTATGAAGAAGAAAGTTGTTATCGCACTTGGACACCGTGCCCTCGGCACCACCTTCCCGGAGCAGCAGATCGCGGTGAAAGAATCCGCAAAGGTGCTTGCTGATATGGCGCAGGCGGGCTGCCAGCTTATCATCACGCACAGCAACGCGCCGCAGGTGGGCATGATCCACACCGCAATGAATGAATTTGCTCATTTTCACAGCGACTATACCGGCGCGCCCATGTCTGTCTGCTCCGCCATGAGCCAGGGCTACATCGGCTACGACATCCAGAATGCCCTCCGTGCAGAGCTTGTAAAACGCGGCATTTTCAAGACCGTCAGCACGATCCTCACGCAGGTGCTGGTCGATCCGTATGACGAGGCATTTTATCATCCGGTAAAGGTGATCGGGCGTTATCTTACAAAGGAAGAGGCAGAAAAAGAAGAGGCCAAGGGAAATCATGTAGTTGAGGAAAGCGGAAACCGCTACCGCCGGATCGTGTCGGCGCCGAAGCCGCAGGCGATCATCGAGATCGACGCCATCAACGCACTTCTGGACGCAGGGCAGTTTGTTATCGCCTGCGGAGGCGGCGGCGTGCCGGTGATGGAACAGGGAAATGTGCTGAAAGGCGCCAGCGCGATTATTGAAAAGGATTACGCGGCCGGAAAGCTGGCAGAAATGACAAATGCAGATGTGCTGCTGATCCTCACCAATGAGGAAAAAGTAGAAATCGACCGCGACAGCGCGCAGCCGACTGTTCTGGAAACGATCATTGCGGCAGAGGCGCGGGAGCATATCGAAAAGAAACAGTTCGGCGAGACGGCAATGCTGCCGAAGATCCAGGCTGCTGTCGACTTCGTCTCCGGACATGAGGGACGCGAGGCGATCATCACGAACCTGGAGCATGCGCTTGAGGCGATCGAGGGAAAGACAGGGACGCATATCACCTGCTAGATGAGCTTCTGCGCGGTAGGCGTGCCCGCAAGCCCGCCCCGCGCTGTCTCTCTCAGATCGGGATGCATCTGGTTTCCCACGCTTCTCATCGCGCCGACTACTTCATCGAAAGGGATCAGGCTCCTGATGCCGGCAAGCGCCATATCGCAGGAGAGCACCGCATTTACCGCTCCGATCGCGTTGCGTTTTACGCAGGGACATTCCACCAGTCCGCCAACCGGATCGCAGACCAGTCCCATCACATTTTTCAGAGCCATCGCTGCCGCGTGCAGCACGGCAGCAGCGTCTGCGCCGCACAGCTCGGCAAGCGCTCCCGCCGCCATTGCCGCCGCGCTTCCGGTCTCCGCCTGGCAGCCGCCGGAGGCTCCCGCAATGCTGGCGTTCTGCGCGATGATGCGTCCGATCGCTCCCGCCGTAAACAGTCCGCGGCAGATTTCGTCCTCATCAAACCCCTTCTGACCGCCGCAGATGATCAGCACTGCCGGAAGGATCCCGCTCGCCCCGGCTGTCGGAGCCGCCACGATCTTTCCCATCGCAGCGTTCCACTCCACGACCGCCATCGCAGCGGCAGTCACCTCCGCCAGATTTTTTCCCATATTACTCTGTCCGGCAAATTTCATCAGTTTCGCCGCATCCTCGCCGGTAAAAAATCCGCGCTGCGTTTTGTCCTCCCGCAGCCCCTCCCGGATGGATTCCTGCATAACGGAAAGATTCAGCTTCATCTCATCGACGATACTCTCCCGCGTCCGCTCGCTTTTTTCCATCTCATAGCGCAGCATGATCTCACTGATCGGAAGCCCTTCCTGTCTGCTGATTTCCTCTAACCGGGAGCCGGAATGAAATTCATACCTCAAAGCGCGCACACCTCCATGATATCTGTCAGATTTTTCTTTATGCTCTTTAAAATATCCTCTTCCACCGCTTCATCCGTCTCCAGCACCATACAGGCGTTCTGCCGCCGGGAGCTTCGGAAGCAGCGCATAAAGGCAATATTGATTCCCTTCTGCGCCAGCATCCCTGTCACCTGGCTGATCACGCCCGGCATATCCCGGTGGAAGATCAGAATGGTCGGATATTCGCAGCCAAAGGATACCTCCATGCCATTAATTTCCTGTATCTCAATATTCCCTCCGCCCACGGAGGCTCCCACCATATTGATCACATGACCGTTTTCGTCCTCAACGATGATTCTGGCGGTATTCGGGTGCTTCATGCTCTGACCGGAAAATTCCAGGGAAATATCCTTTCCCTGCTCCCGCGCCAGCACAAGCGCATTTCGTATCCGGCTGTCATCCGGCTCCATTCCGAGAAGCCCGGCGACGATCGCCCGATCCGTGCCGTGTCCCCTGCCGGTATCGGAAAAGGATCCGTACAGCGTCACCCTTGCCCGCTTCACTCTGCCGCCGGACAGACGGTACGCCACGCGCCCGAGCCTTGCGGCTCCGGCAGTGTGGGAGCTGGACGGTCCGATCATCCGCGGTCCGATAATATCAAATAGTCCGTACTCCTTCATCAAAATCCCCGCTCATTTTATTTAACAGATGGTAATCGTATAGGAACGCTCAAATACTTCGCCCGGCTCTGCCGTATTTCCATATTCCCGTTCTTCCAGTGTTCCGTAAAATTCGGTGCTGTCGCTTCTGCCATACCAGGGCTCGATGCATATGAACGGCGCGTTTTTGCCCGCCGGGGACCATACGCCAAAGAGCGGCGCATCAAATTCCACACTCACATACGGCCTCTTGTCCGGTCCTGCCAGCCACATTTTTCCGGTCTGGTGATGCTCGATCACGAGCGCATCCAGGTCGAATCGATCCTTCTCAATTTTGTGCAGCCCGTTCTCCAGTGTCATAGGATACTCCTTCGGGTCGATCAGATTACAGCTCAGATCGATCAGACGATACCTGAGCTCCTCCTTATCGGTTTCAAAGCCCATATAATAATCGGTCTGCTCTCCCGCTCCGTTTAGCGGGCACATAAATGCCGGATGTGCGCCGATAGAGAAATACAGTGTCTTTTCATCTGTATTTTCCACCTTCCAGAGCACCGAAATTTTACTGCCCTCCAGACGGTAGCCAATTTTCAGGCAAAAGTCGAACGGATAATTTTCCTTCGTCTCCCTCGTCGCTGAGAATGCAAACCAGATTTCCTCCTCCGTCTGCGAAAGCAGGTCGAACTCCTGATTTCTGGCGAAGCCGTGCTGGTTCATCGTGTAGGTGTTACCCTGATACGTATATTTTTTGTCCCGCAGACCGCCCACAAACGGAAACAGCACCGGGGATGTCCAGCCCCAGTAGCGGCTGTCGCCGTTCCAGAGATATTCTGCCCCGTTTTCCTTTTTTATAATCGAAATCAGCTCCGCGCTTTTGCTGCGGATCGTCACCTTTAACTGCTCATTTTCCAATACGTATGTCTGCATCGTTTTTTCTCCCTTCCTACTATTTCTCCAGATGATTTAAAATGTGGTTGCGGATCATTTCCATCGCGACCTGATTGTACCCGCCCTCCGGCACGATGATGTTTGCGTTTTTCTTGCTCGGCTCCACAAACTGCTCATGCATCGGCTTGACCGTGTGCAGATACTGGCTGATGACGGAATCAAGGCTGCGGGCCCGCTCCATTACGTCCCGCTGGATCCTGCGGATGATGCGCAGGTCGGCATCGGTGTCCACAAAAATACGGATATCCATCAGCTCGCAGAGTGCCTTGTTTTCAAAAATCAGAATTCCCTCGACAATAATTACCTGTCCGGGATTGATGATCACAGTATCCTTGCTGCGGTTGTGCACCGTATAGTCGTAGACCGGGCACTCCACCGATCTGCCCTGCCGCAGCAGCTTTAAGTGCTCGATCATCAGCTCCGTGTCGAATGCGTTCGGATGATCATAATTCAGCCTGCAGCGCTCCTCATACGTCATCTCGTCGTGCGCTTTGTAGTAGTCATCATGCTTGATGACTGTCACGCTCTCCTTCAGCTGCGCCGCGATCTGGTTTGTCAGCGTCGTTTTCCCGCTCCCGGAACCACCCGCGATCCCAATTACCAAAACATCTCCCATCGTCTTCTCTCTCCTTTATGCTTCGTATATGATCCGCTATCTTTTCAGTCTCCCGATCGAGCACTGATGCTCCCATGCAGATGGATATCTGCGCTCCTTTTTCTGCTCTAATCGTACCATAAACTGCCCTGTTTATCAAGCGTCCACTCCGCTCCCTTTGGGATTTTGCACAGCCGTCTACACTTTTTTGTAAAAATACTGTAAAAATATCTGTTTCCTGTCGACATTTTCATAGCAACGGTGTAGGATATAAGAACAGGCTATATTTTTATTATGACAAGGAGATTTTTATGAGACGCAACAGACGAAAACGCATAAACCGGCAGCGACAGGAAAAAAAACGTGCTTTCCGAAAAAAAGCGCTTATTTTCACTGCGGTGGTCGCCGCGGTTACTGCCGTTGATTTATTATATGTAAAACTGATGGATGGTCGTTTCTATCACCACACGACCCTGAACGGCTACTCCGTATCCGGCATGACCGCTGCGGAAGCCGTGGAATATCTGAAGAAGCCCTACAACGAACTTACCCTCCGCATTGATGAGCAGGGGGAGACGGTTCTGAATATCCCGTTCGACGAGATCGGCTATGCAGTGGACGAGCAGGCGCTTCTCAGTGCAGTCGAAGAGCTGATCGACCGGCAGAGCACATTTGTGTACCCCGGACTTCTTTTCGGCGACCGTTACGGAGCCCGCGTCCCCTTTACGGTGGATGAGACTGCATTTTCCTCTGCGGTCTGCGCGGACAGCCTCACAAAGCCGCGCGTTGCCACGACGGACGCCACGCTTGTGGAACAGGACGGCAATTTTGTGATTCAGCCGGAGGTCTACGGAACGGACTTCGCGGACAGCGACCTGCAGGCTCTTGTAAAAGAAGCAATCGACAAACAGCTCTCCGACGGCTCTGCAGACACTACCGTTACCGTGGAAATCCCGGAGAGTATTTACTACGTGCCCGCGATCACCCAGGATGATCCGGACCTTGCAGACACCATCGCGCTTTACCAGCGATACTGCAATGCCGAGATCACCTATACGTTCGGCGAGGTGACGGAGGTGCTCGACTGGAATACGATCCGCGACTGGATTCTGCCGGATCAGCCGGACAATCCGATCGACACGGAAGCGGTGTACAATTATGTGTACGCGCTGGCGGCAGAGTACGACACCTACAGCCTGCCGCGCACCTTTGAGAGCACCAACCGCGGCACCATGACCATCGAGTACAACAGCTACGGCTATGAAATAGATATCGACCAGGAAGCAGCGCAGCTGATAGCTGATATTGAAGCCAACACCGCCACCACGCGCGAACCAATTTACTATCATGAGGGCTACAACCGCAACGGCAAGGACGATCTGAACGGCACCTATGTTGAAGTGGATCTCAGCAATCAGTATCTTTGGTTCTACAAGTATGGCAGTCTGGTGGTCGAAAGCCCGATCGTCTCCGGTCTGCCCACAGAGGAGCGCGCCACACACGAGGGAGTATTTACCATTCCCTACAAGCAAAGCCCGGCAAACCTTGTCGGACAGGGAGAAGGCCCAGGCGAAACCTGGGACGTTGAGGTGCAGTACTGGATGCCGTTCGATGACGGTCAGGGACTGCACGACGCCACCTGGCAGTACAGCTTCGGCGGAACCGTATACCAGACAAACGGCTCCCACGGCTGCATCAATCTTCCGCTCGATGTAGCGGCTGCGATTTATAACGAAATGGAAGAAAATGTTTGTATTCTGATTTATAGCTAGAAATGTCTGAGCCGCCCGGATTAACCGGACGGCTCAATTTTATCTACGGAAGTGCGCTCAGATCCACCTCAAACAGCTGTTTGTAACGTTTTTCTCACTTTTTCAGGCGAGATTGTAACATTTTTCTGTCCCAGAAATAGTACTCCTTATCATACCCGTTTACTTCCCGGAGTATCAAAGCTTTTGCGTTACAGCAGTGCGCCCGGCAGGCAGGACGATTAAAATTTCCCCGCCCGGCAGTGAATGCTTTCAACTCACTGCAAAGCGGGGAGCTTTTTTCAAGAGCAGTATTTTCACTGCATTAAGACATTTACCTTTAAATAACTGCCCGGATTTTTTTCTATATCTATTACCGTTTCCGGCACCTCTTCTATAGATATTACCTTCGTAAGAATTGCCTTCGCATTGATTTTATTGTTATAAATCAAATCAATCGCTTCTTCAAATTCTCCGGCGCTTGTCCTCGCTCCACGGATATCCAGTTCTTTTTTCGTAAACATTGCAGTGTCCAGTTCCGTTGCTGCTTTGGGCCAGCCGGTAAGAATCACTCTTCCGGCGTTGGATACCATATCGATTGCACTGCGGACAGCAGACTGTGCCCCGGATGCTTCCATCACCGCTTCCGGTCCTCTGCCATTCGTATACTCCTTCACTTTTTCCAGAAGGTTTTCCTTTGCCGGATTTACCGTATAATTTACTCCCAGCTCTCTTGCTTTTTCCAGTCTTTCATCCACCGGATCAATCATAATCGGCTGCGCGCCATAATGGAGCGCTATCATTGCCGCGAGAAGACCGATCGGTCCTGCCCCGCTTATTGCAATGTGTTCGCCTGCCTTTAATTTTGCACGATGAATTCCGTGAAGCGAGATCGTAACCGGTTCTGCAAGTGGAATTAATTCCCACGGCATATCCGACGGTACCGGAACCAGCATATCGGCGGGATGCGTAAAATATTCTGCAAACCCTCCATCTACATGTACTCCAAGCACCTTTAAATCTGTGCAGCAGTTTGTTCTCCCAATGCTGCACGGATAGCATTTTCCACAGTACAGATAAGGATCAAGAATTACCTTATCACCTGCCTTCAGCCCCTTTTCATTTTGCGGGATAGAAACAATTTCTCCCGCAATCTCGTGTCCGATAATTCTTGGATAGCTTACCAGTCCGTTCGTTCCCCGAAAAGCTCCAATATCTGAACCGCAGATGCCGGCAGATCTTACCTTTATCAACGCCTCTCCTTCTTTCGGTACCGGCATTTCCCCTTCTTCCATGATAATCTCCCACGGCTTTACCAGCTTAATCTGTTTCATTTTTCTTCCTCCACAGGTGTTATTCTAAACGTCTTGATTTCAAATGGTCTGAACATACAGGAAAAATTCTTCCTCTTTCCTTTTTCCCCCTCAAGTTCTTCCTCCAGCATGTTGCACTCTGTTACACACCACCCCGGTATGACTCTCATATCTGCGTGCTGCCTGCATCCAAAGCCTTCATAGCATCTCGCGATCAGCCCGTCACCGTCCTCCGCCGGTTTCAATGTTTCCATAAATACTCCGGGGCAATCACAAACCATCGGCGCCTGGTAAGCAGGCTTCTTTGCTTTCTTTGCTTCTTTTCCGCTTCCCCATGCGCTGATAAGCGGCCGGTTCAGATCGTACGCCTCCTTCTGAATTTCCGCCCTGCGGTAATCCCCTTTATGCGGCATAAATGAATACGTAAATTCGTGAATTCCCTTATCAATATCATTCGGGAAAGACGGTGAGCGCAGAAGCGTTAAACGAATCACACCATCATGAATATCGTATCCGTATTTACAGTCATTCAGCAGCGCTGCGCCGTAGTCCGGCTCCGATAAGTCTGCAAACCGCTGTGCACATGTCTCAAATTTTTCTGCATCCCAGGAAGTGTTCGTATGCGTTGGTCTCTGCACCGTACCGAACTGAATCTCATAAGTAGCCTGGTCTGCCAGAACATCTGCCGGAAATGCTGCTTTCAGCAAAATGTGGCTTTCTCTCCATTCTATAATTGTGTGAAAGTCAATTCTTTTACTGTCACTATAAAAATAGATATCCTGACAAATTTCAGAGGATAAATACTTTCTCTTCTGGCGGACGCATGCTCTGACCGGACCCATCTCAACCAGCTCCGAGGAAGTAAGATCGCTGCAGCAATACATCTTTTCCCGGTAATACGGACTCAGCTCCCACGCGTCATACTGATACGGTCTGTCTTCATATGTTTCCAGCACATTAGCAGGCGCAGATAAAACCTCCCGCTGTTCTTCCTTATCGAATATAGATTCCAGGGTTCCGTCATTTGCAAATTTTACACGGATATACGCATTTTCGATAGTCTCTCCATCCCATTTCCATGGATTTTCCGTCTCATTCTGCACTTCCTGCACATCAAATAGACTGATACTTCCCGCCGGTACATTCCTGATACTGGTCACATAAGAGTTTTGCCCTGCGTTCTGCGCATAGAACGACGTTCCATCCTCTCCGTTTAATCTAAGAACCGGCGCTTTCGACTGACAGGAAAATTCCAGTTTTCCGTTTCTGGAAAAGCCAAGTGTATTGATCACTGCCAGTTTTCCTTCCGGAACCTCCTGCATCAGCCCTTCCAGTGCATCCTCCGCATTTTTCCGGAATACCTGGAATATCTCCCTGTAAATACCTTTCACATCGTCGTATACTGCCGTGATCGAGGAACCCGGTAAAATATCGTGAAATTGATTGGTCAAAAATGCACGAATCGCTTTTCTCCATTCCTGTTTATCCCAACAATATCCTTTCTGACTGTATTCCGCTGCCGACATCAAAAATTCTGCACACTGCAGAAGATTTTCTGCTTTTCGGTTCAGCCGCTTTATAATTCCGGCCGTCGTATATGTGCCTCTGTGGAATTCCAGATAAAGTTCCCCGTTCCATACCGGCAGCTTTTTCTCGTTTATCACCTGATCCTCCAGCTCCTTAAAAAACTGCAGAACAGTAGAAAACTTTACTTTCGGACAACCGGGAATACCGCGCTCCATGCGCCTTCCTTTTTCAATCATTTCCCTGGTTGTACCGCCGCCGCCGTCTCCGTATCCATATGGCAGTAAAAATTCCGTATTCAGCGCTTTCTGACTGTAGCGCTTCCATCCGCCCATTACGTAATCCGGTTCCAACACTCCATTATAGGTCGTAATATGCGGACTTCTTGCAAAGCCAAATGGATTATAATTCACAGCATCGAACTGCTTTGCCGGGGCAAAATGTGTCAGAATCTCCGTACCGTCGATTCCCTTCCACAAAAATGTGTCAAACGGAATTTTATCCACCTCATTCCAGCTGATTTTCGTGGTCATGAAATAATCTATCCCGCATTTTTTACAGATCTGCGGAAGCGCCGCCGAATATCCAAAAACATCCGGCAGCCACAAAACCTTATTATCTGATCCAAATTCTTCCCGGAAATACCTTTTTCCTTCTAAGAACTGGCGAATCAGACTCTCTCCGGAGGTCAGATTGCAGTCTGCTTCCACCCACATACCACCCTCCGGCTCCCATCGTCCTGCTTTCACATACGCTCTCACCTTTTCAAATTGCTCCGGCTGCGCTTCTTTCAGATATTCGTAAAGCTGCGGCTGTGATGACATAAACACGTATTCCGGATATTCTTCCAGAAGCTTTAAAGCCGTATCAAAACTTCTCTGTGTTTTCATCCGTGTATGTGAAAACTGCCACATCCATGCTACATCGATATGCGTGTGTCCAATGCTTGCTGCGATGGCATTCAGCGATTCTCCATCCGCATACAGCATTTCCTGCAGAATTTTCTCCGCACACTCTGCGGACGCAAAAAACTGCCTACTTCCCGGCTGACGCATATCAATCGCATTCACTGCCGCTGTCAGCGCATCCACGATTTTCAGCCCCGCATCGCTCTCACGTCCCACATATTTTGCTGCTTCATAGGGGGTTTTTAAATCATAATAAAGCTTATTTATCAGTGGTTCTACGGAATAAAAACGGATTGAAAACATTCCCTTTCTGTTTTCCTTATCACTCCAGCTTCTGTCTCTGATCGACATGCCGGACCATGCATCAAAATCAAGGCACAGAGTTTCTCCTGCTCTGGCACATTCCCGCAGCATGCACTCTTCGTGATAAATATCCATGCCCTGCACTGGCTCTCCATTACACCAGAGCAGGAACTGAGGATTCTGGGCGTACCAGTCGCGCTTATCCTGCGATATTTCAACCCACAGTGAACGTCCCTCATAAATTTCCGGAACAGTGAATTCACAGCGGAACCACCCGTACTCATCAAATCCTCCCCAACTGTCAAACGGATAAAAATCGACGAGTTCTTTCTCCCGTTCCGGCTCCATCTTCCCTGCACGATATTTTATTTTTTCCGGAATGATAACATGCGAAATCGTACAAGCTTTCAGATCGGATATTGCCTGACTGATTCGCTCCAGTTCAAAAGCATCTATCTGATTCATTCTATATCTCCTTTATCCCTTCGCCGCTCCTGACAGACTAAAGCCCTTAGACATATAGTTCTGTGAGAGAACGTACAATAAAATAGAAGGCAGTGTATAAATAATGGAATATGCTGCCAGCGGACCATAGTCAATCAGTCCATACTGTCCGAAGAACTGATACAGTTTCACAGATGCCGGCAATTTATCAATGGAACTGAGCAAAATAAACGGAACGAAAAAGTTGCCCCAGCTCTTAGAAAATGTGTAGATAAATACCGTGCAGATTCCCGGAAACATCAATGGGAGAACAACTTTTGTAATAGATTTCATTGTTGTTGCTCCATCAACCCTCGCAGCCTCCTCCAATTCTGCCGGAACTGCATCCATAAAGTTCTTCATCAGCCAGATCCCATATGGAAGCGAGGAAGCTGCCAGATACAAAATGACGCCCCAGAGACTGTCCAGCATGCCAAGGTTCAGATACATTTTGTACACCGGTACGATAACGGCAATCATTGGAAGCGCTGTCATAAACAGAATCACATTCATAAACACCTTTTTATAGCTCAGACGGTATCTTGAAAGCGGATATGCCGCTAATGCCGCCAGAACCACTACCAGAAAGGATTCTGCAAAAGAAATAATAAAGCCAATACCGTATGCTCTTAAATTATCCGTATTGGTAATAACACTTATATAATTTCCCAGTGTTACAGATGCCGGAATTTTCAATGCATCACTCGCATTTGGGTCAAATGAGGCAATTACGAGCCAGACCAGCGGAAGCAGGAAGGTAAGCGCCATAAAAGATAAAACAATATAATGTAATCGGTTCACTCTTGTTTTGTCCATAATATCCCTCCTAATCTTCCGTACGCAGCAGCTTTGTATAAATAATACTGCAGATAACGCCAACAAACAGAATCAGCATACCAATCGCGGTACCGAATCCAAGCTGCATACCTTTTAAGCCCTGATTATACATATAAATCGGCAGCGTCGTTGTTTTATTTGCCGGACCGCCTCCGGTCATCGCATAAATCAGACCGTATACTCCCAGGGTAGAAAGTGTATTCAACATGATATTCGTAGCAATCGTATCCTTGATACATGGTATTGTGATGAATCCAAGTACCTGAAGCCGGTTCGCACCATCCACTCTTGCAGCTTCTTCAATATCACCAGAAACATTATCCAGCGCAGACTGGAAATTCAGCATAGAAAATGCCATGCCATGCCAGACATTGGCAATAATAACGGAGAGCATCGGATGCTCATATAACCACGAAATATTTCGGATTCCAACTACTCCGAGAACCGCATTCAACGTCCCGTTCTCTTTAAAAAACGCCATAAAGCACAATGACACAACGATTTCCGGCATAACCCATCCGACAAGGAAACATGGTCCGACAACACTCCGGAAAGCTCTTGATTTCTGTTTCATAAAATAAGCAATCAGAAATCCCAGTATCGTCTGTCCCGCCAGACTTCCCACCAGAAAAATCAGCGTATTTTTAATACTGGTAATTGTACTGGGGTCTGTAAACATTCTTTTATAGTTTGCCAATCCAACAAATTGCAGGTTCTGGGCGTTTGACCCGCTCAGTGCAAGATTCGTAAATGAATAATAGATTGTCAGTATGATCGGAATCACAAAGAAGCATAACAGCACAATGACGGCCGGAAGCAATAAAACGGATTTCTTCAATTCATCGACAATCCCTGATTTTTGTTTCACAAGCATAGTCCTTATCCTTTCATAAAAAATGTGGAGGGCAGTCCGAAAACTGCCGCTCCACGCATAGACGAACTTATTTTTCTACTACGTTTTCTTCTCCAACTGTACGTGTTACATCAGAAGCGTACTGAGCCATTGCATCTTCCGGTGTTCCGCCGGATACAACCGACTCAACCATAGATTGAATATAAGTTGTTACAACAGAATACTGTTCATTCTGTGGTCTGAAGAAAGCACCTTCCAGAAGCGCTGTACCTTCTGCCTTAAACGGCTGTGCATTGTATTCTTCATCTTCCGCTGCATCTGCTCTTGTAACGATGTTCCCCTGAGCGATCACAGATTGTGTATATACAGGCGGCTCCATCATTTCTTTAATGAAGGAAAACGCTGCATCTTTTTCATCAGAAGCTTCCGGTACAGAAAGTGTCCATCCACCGGACATTGTTACTGTCCCGCCTCCGTTCTGCTTCGGCATTGCTGCAAATCCCATAATGCTCTGATAATCTGCCCACGGAGCAGCGCCATTCTCTGTCCAGTTCGAGCTGATCCATGCACCGTCCATCAGGATTGCAAGTTTCTGCTGCGGAAGATATTCTCTTCTTGCTGTATTGGTAGCCTGTCCGTTCAGTACCAGTGAAAGTGATGGTCCATAGCCGTTTGTATAAATATCGCTGATGAACTGAAGGACATCCTGAATCGCCTGGCTCTTTACAATCCATTTTCCGTCATCATCAACCAGCTTTTCTCCTGTTCCGTAAAGCAGCATCTCATAGGTCTGCATGGAAGTTGCCTCTCCTGTTGCAACACCGGAATTGCACCAGAAAGGAATCACATCCGGAACATTTTCCTTAATTGCAGCGCATGCATCCAGAATATCCTGCCAGTTCTCCGGCTGCCACTCTTCCGGGAGCCCCGCCTGCTTAAAGATTTCCTTATTGTACCAAATACCTCTTGTATCGGTGCAGAACGGTACGCCATATACAGAGCCATCTGCTGCAATAGAACCTGCTTTCATTGAATCATAATAAGTGCCGTCGTTCCACGCTTCATAATCTGCAAGATAAGAATCCAGATTTGCGAGGTATCCTGCACTTACATCATTTGGAAGCTGGAAAGTATCTTCAAATACAACATCCGGGCAGGTATTTGCGTCTGCAAGCTGCAAAGCTACCTTTGTGTAATAATCCGACTCGGAACCTGTAATCGGAGCAATCTCCAGTTCATACTGATCTTTCAGCTCCCAGTTCTCGTATGTACTGTTAATCCATACATACCACGGATGATTCTCCCCCTGTCCGTCATCCTTAAAAGTCACTGTCAGTTTCTGTTTTTCGCCTTCTGCTGAAACAGTAACAGAAACGGCCGCAAATATGCCGGAAACCATTGCTGTTGTCAGAAGGGCACTCATTAATTTACGTTTCATAATCTCTCTTCTCCTTTGTTTTTATGGTGACATCATTGTAGCAAAACTGTATCCTGTCTGTATATTCTACTATTTTAAAAAAAGGATACTATTTTAAACTCAACGCATAATTGCAACACGCACATCATCCTGAAGACCGGAAAGAAGACTGTCTGCATTCACATTCCGCTTAACCAGAATATTATACTGGTAAGCTGCCAGAATGCTGCTGACTTCAAACCAATTAGAATTACTTCCCGGAACACTTCCTTTTTCTCTGAATATATCATCCAGAATCTGTACATCATCTGAAAGTGAAATTTCTGCTTCCGACAAATATAATGGCAGAGTACCGGTTTTTTCTATAATTTCTCTGCGGTTATTCTCTTCAAATAAGAACTGCAGAAAATCGGAAGCCTGTGTGCCGGCAGTTTTTAAAATACCAATTGCATTCCCGGTTACAGCATGTCCGGTTTTTACACCTTCCGGTATAGGATAAATGCGAAATTCTGTACTCTCCATTTTTGTTTCCAGACAGCCCCGGATACTAAGCGGAGCCAACAGCATCAGCATTTTTCTTTCAGCAAACTCATATGCGGCATCCGTTGGTGTGCAATTAACCACATTTTTATTTATACACCCGCGTTTCTTTAATATATCCAGTAATTCCAGCGTATTCTTTCCGCCTTCCGAATCCAGCGCATAATAATTTCCGTCAAAAGTATATAGTATGGCATCGAATAAATCGGCTGCATCCCCTGTCCTTTTCACGCCAAACCCCAGACCGGATATTCCTGTCTCGCCTGTTTTTTCGCAGATATCCAGCAGTTCTTCCCAGGTCTGCGGATATGCGCTTTGTTTTCTTTCAAAATAGACTGTATTACAGAACAATACATATGGATCCAGTGTAAATGGAATTCCATAATATTTGCCCTCATCACTGAACTCTTTCCATAATTCCGGATACAGCAGGGTTTCCCGAAACTCCTGGTCAGCAAGCGCTTCCGGAACCTCCTGCAGCACTTCCATATCCATCAGTCCGGTCACTTCTCTATTACTGCATATCACAAGGTCAAGCTGTTTTCCTGCATCCACGCTGAGACAAACTTCTTTTTTCAGATTTTCACGGTCAATCCATTGAAACTGCACATCTACTCCATCACATTGCCGCTCATATTGCTCTGCAATACTATTTAACAGCTCCTGTTCGCTCTTCATCTCATAAGATGCAAGTATCCGGATAACGCTTGTACTATTTTCTGTTCGTTCGTACCGATTGCCGTTCCCGCTCTGAAAGGTCAGATATACAAGAATAAGAGCCGCAAGCAGCCCCGATATCAGCAGAAAAAAGATTCCCTTTATTTTCACGTTTTGTATTCCCTCCTGTATTCCGACGGTGTCACTCCACATAATTTTTTAAATATCTTTACAAAATATTTTTGATCGTGAAATCCAACCGCTTCTGCCACTTCGTATACCTTACAGTTTTCCGTAAGCAACATGCGCTTCGCAATACTGATCCGGAAATTCTGAAGAAAGTGGCTGAAATTAATTCCAGTCTCATTATAAAAAATTTTACTGAGGTATTCCGGCGTCACGCGACAGATTCTTGCCAGATCAGAAAGCGCGATTTCTTCGCTGTAGTGCTCTCTTATATACGAAATCGCATTCATAACAATTCCATTTTCAACCTCAAGCTCCTGTTTTTGTTCCCGCACAATAGTATGGAAAAACTTTTCCAGCTGATAACGCACTTCTCCTCTTGTCTCGCTGGAAATCACCGCTTCCACAAAATATTTAATATTCTCTTCCTGCGCAAAATACTCTTTCATCTCTTTTGCTACATGCAGGACATTGGCAATCAGACGGATCGCATACTCCTTCATTACATCTGGTTCCGCCTCACTGTTAATGATTTCTTCGATAAAACTTTTTCCAAATACATCTATTTTCTCCCGGTGACCGCTCCTCATTTCCCGGATAATTACGTTTTCCAGACTCTGCGGATATGCCAGTTCACTGTATTTAACAGACTCCACGCTTTCCCGGTCGATAATTGTGTGCTCCGGCAGAGAAAACGCAAAGGGCCGCATTTCATTCATGCATGCCACAGCGTCTACCAGGCTTTTGATCCCATAAATGCGCTGATATACACATGTACAACCCCCGATTTCTTCCAGCTCCGGAAGTACCCGCATAGAAAATCTGTTTTTCAGACTTTTGTTTTTTTCAGTACCAACAATTAGCGCCATAATCTGTTTTTCACCCGGGATCTGAAAAATATGCGCATTTTCAATACATAAGCTTCTCATCAATTCTTCCAGGCACCGCCCATACTCTTTGATATGCTCTGCAAAAATCTTACGGGGCGATATCAAAAACAGTGTAATTTCTGTTTTTTCATTTACATGAAGGCGTTCACTCAACAACTGCTCATCTGTCGCCTTCTCTCCTTTATTCGCGAGATAATTCGCCAGCAGCTGCTCTACCGACACATGTGAACTGCGAATATTAGAAATACGGGCCTCAACCGCATCCAGATTTTTTAAAAATTCTTCCGCATCCAGCGGCTTCAATAAATAATCCAACACCTGAAATTTCAGCGCTCTTCTTGCATATTCAAAATCTGAATAACCTGTCAGTAAAATGGTATTTACCTGCAATTTTTCTTTATGAAGTTTTTCCAGCATTTCAAGACCGTCCAACACCGGCATTTTTATATCGCTGATCAGCAAGTCCGGTTTCTCTCTTCTGACAATCTCATACCCTTCTTCCCCATTTTCCGCAACCCCTACAACTTTATGTGCCGTATACTGCTGAATCATATGAAGAATCCCATTTCTTGTTTTCTTTTCATCCTCTGCCAGAACAATTCTCATAACTTTACTTTTCCTCCTACTCTGCCGGGATTATAATCTGTATGGATGTCCCTGCTTCATCAGAACAAAATCGGATATCCCCCTGTTCACCATAGTACAGTTTCACTCTCGTAATCACATTCCGAATGCCGATACTTGTTTCGATTTTATCCTTTCGGTAATCATAATGATTCAATTTTTCAATCTGCTCTTCGTCCATTCCGACACCATTGTCGCTGACCTCAATGAAAACTTTCCCTTCTTCCAGATACTGCACTGCTATTCTGATTTCTCCCTGATGATCCAAACCGGAAAAGCCATGAATAATCGCATTTTCTACCAGCGGCTGCAGTAAAAGTTTATGTATTCTGTGCCCGAGTGCACGTTCCTCCAGATCCATTGTACAGTCAAAGCTATACTCAAAACGCTGTTGCTGCAAATAAATATATTTTTTCAAATATTCCAGTTCCGTTTCTATAGACACAATTTCGTTGCTGTTATAAATTGTATACCGCAGTATTTGCGCCAGCTTTGTCACCATCTGACTGATCTGGAACTGCTGTTCTTCAATTGCAAGCCAGTTAATTGTATCCAGCGTATTATAAAGAAAATGAGGATTGATCTGCGCCTCCAGAGAACGGATCTCTGCATTTTTCTCCCGCACAAGAGATTCCCGCTCCTGCTCATTCGATTTCTTAATCTCTGAAAGCATCACATTAAAATGCTGTGATATTTTCGAAAACTCATCATTTCCCTCTATTTCGATCTTACTGTCCAAATTACCCCTGTTCGCCTCGTTCATCGCATTTAATATTTTCTTTACGGATTTATCTATATCAATCGACATGTAAAACACAAGCACAAAACAGATGACGCCCACCAGCGCCGCAACCAGACATATCATAATTAACAAATACCGCAATCTTTGCAGTGAATAATCCAGATCCTGAATATTAACGATATAGAACTCTCCGTCCAAAATGCTTACCGCATTCGTATCCAGATTTCTGGCATGGAAATACGATATTCCCTCTGCAAACAACGATGCCTGATGTTCAAGCTCATCCAGACTCTCCTTGTCCAGCGGTTCCGTAAGTGGCTCTCCAAAAATATTAACTCCGCTATATCCCTCCTGGTAAATAGATACGATATTTCCGTAACTGTCTACTACGAAAGAGAGATTATTTTCTTCCATCCCCTGGCTGTATGCTTTTCGGAATTTACTTTCGTCAATACACAGAAGCACACACCCAACTGCCCCTTTTTCATAGTTATTAAAATCTGTTAGCTGATGCGCGATATAAAAAAAGGAGTGCGTACCATACCGGCTGTCCTCCCTGGTCAGCAATCCGGAGTATACACTGTCCTTCTGTTCCATTGCCTGTTTTGCCAGCGTATGATGAAGCGTCTCATCATCAAAGCACAGGCTTTCCTGCCCGGAATGTGTAATATTATCATAAAAGCATTCATCTCCGTATTTTCCCACAAGTGCAATCCCGAGAATATCATCATTCAAATAAATCAGGTCCTGCATCTTGCTGCCCAGGGAGTGCATTGACAAATAATATTCTTCTCCATCCCACGAATTAATAATATCTAAATCCTCCACATAGGAAGTGTTTGTATATATTTCCTGTATAATACTATCATATCGTTCAAACGCAGCCTGGATGCTTCCTGCACTTTGTCCAAGATTTTCATCAATCAATTCCCTTGCCTGTTCTGTAATAATTGTTGCACTTAAGTGGTATGCAATCAACAAAATCATTCCGATCTGCAGCAAAGAAATAGACAACAAAATGGCAAGTATCTTTTTGGCCAGTTCCATAGACCGGTATCTTGCAATTAATCTTTTTTTCAAATTCATACCTACACCTTATCTATCATTTGATGTTGACGTATAGAATCAGCCCTCGTCTTGCGACGAGGGCTACTTCTTCCGGGATTTCTTTTTAAGGTGCTACCCTGCACCATATCTTCATCTTTCGACTCACTTTCATTATATGTGAAATCAGCAAAAACCGCAAGACAATCTCCAAAAATTTTTATTCAGCCTCATTCGCAAGTATGACCCGGCAGCGCTTTTTATAGCAGGCAATTCCATATTTTAAGATATGCTCTGCGCCTTCTTCCCTAAGCGCTTCTTCATACCGGTTCGCTTCTATCTGTTCGAGTGCTTCCCGGCAGCCCTCCTCCAGCCTGCCGTTTTGGGCGTATTTTACTTCAATTACAATGCCCAGCTCTTCCTCGTCCATGTAAAGCAGAATATCGCTGTAGCCGTCTCCCGCTTCCCGGTTTGAGGATACAATCCAGGCATGATAGCTGCCAAGGATTCCAAGTAAAATACCATGATAGAAGTTTTCTTTTAATTGCTTTTTTACGAAGGTATCGCGGATGCTGATTGTCTTTTTTAAGAACTGCGAAAACTGCTTTTCCACTTCTTCCGCATTTCCTTCCTGCAGCGCACGGCAGAAATCGTCCACCGTCTCCCTGTTTTTCCGGATATCCTCTTTAAAAAGCGTCATAATCTGTTCTGTAAAGATTTCACGGATTTCCATATTGGGAATGGCAAGGCTGAAAAGCTTCTTTTCCGGTTTTCCCCTCTGGGTAAGATATCCTGTCGTAAAGAGGACGCTCCACAGATTCTCAATCGAGCTGTACATATCCTGATAGGTCAGCTCCTGATGAATCTCCTTTTTGATTGTCTCTCCGGCAATCAGCCGTTCAATCTCCTGCTTTGTCGGTTCCATATCCGCCTGCTGGATGAATCGCTTTACCGCATCATTGCTGCTGGTATTTGACCAGTAATTCTGAGGCTGCGCCTCAGAATCCGCCCTCAGCGAATCACAATAATTGAGCACATCCCAAGGGCAATATACGCCCACATCTCCGAACTGATATCCGTCATACCACTCTTTTGCCGCCTCATAGCTTCCGGATAATCCGTAATAGTCTAACAATTCCCTCACTTCTGCATCTGTGAACCCAAAATATTCATCAAACCGCACATCTGCTATGGACAGCACCCGCAGATTATTCAGCCCGGTAAAGATACTTTCTTTTGAAATCCGCATACAGCCAGTCAGCACCGCGAACTGCAGATTTTCATTTGTTTTCAGCGTCTGTTCAAACAGATTGCGGATCAGCACTATCATCTGCTCATAATATCCCTGGCTGAACGCTTTTGCCAGCGGAACATCATATTCATCGAGCAGAATTACCACTTTCTGACCGTAATGCTTTCTCAGCAGTCCCGATAATTCACGCAGACTTCCAAAAAGCGTTGCATCGTCCATTTTACGGCTCAAAAGATCTGAGAATTTCTCCTTATCGTACTGCGTAAGCCTGTCACTTTCCAGAAGATACTGCATCCGGCTGGCTTCCTCATTAATCGTCCATACTGCCATAGCCCGCGCAGTTTCATAATTCCCCGCGTTAATTCCTTTTAAAGATACGGAAATCACCGGAAATTTCCCCATATATTCCTCGCAGAGCGCTGTCGCCTCCGAAATTTTCAGTCCGTCAAAAATGGATTTATCCGTATTCAAATCGAAAAAATATTTCAGCATACTCATATTTAAAGATTTGCCAAATCTTCTCGGACGGGTAAAAAGATTCACCTTCGCCCAGTTTTCAAGCAGCTCCCGAATCATTTCCGTTTTATCTACGTAGTAAAAGCCTTCCGTCCGGATTTCCTGAAAATCCTCAATCCCGATGGGGAGTTTCTTTTTCCTCATTTCCATGCCATCATCACGCTCCTGTCCCTGTCTCCGGACCGTTTTGCCGGTTTCCCTGATTTTTCACCTGCTTCTTTTCTTCATCTTAGCATGAAACAGAGGTTACGGCAAGCAAAGCTTTTGCATCAAGCACAGCAGCGCGCCTGCCAAACTGGACGAATTACAATTTTTTCTGTCTTATTGACCGGAATATATCGACAATCCTCTGCAATATGTTACAAACTTCTTAAAATAGAAAGTTTATAGAATCGATACTACAAACTTGTTTTTTTCTGAAATTTATGATACGATTTTCCATGAAAGGTGGTGCTATCTTTATGCAAAAAACAACGCTGCGAAAACGTGACCTTTATCTGAACCGGCTTATTGCATTCCAGGATACGGAAATGATTAAAGTCATGACCGGTATCCGTCGCTGCGGTAAATCCAGTCTGATGAAGCTGATGGTGAAGCATTTGCGGGAAACCGGTATAAAAGATGACCAGATTATCGAAATGAATTTTGAATCCATGAGTATTCCGGATATGGACGCGAGAGGATTTTATGAATATGTAAAGGCACGCATCTGCCCGGATAAACGGACGTACCTCTTTTTCGACGAGGTTCAGAAGGTGCCGGGCTGGGAAAATGCCGTCAACTCTTTCCGGGTAGACTTTGACTGCGACATTTACATTACCGGTTCCAATGCTTATCTGCTTTCTTCCGAGCTTTCCACTTACCTGTCCGGACGATATGTAGAAATCCGGGTGCTGCCACTATCCTTTAAAGAGTTTCTGGATTTTCACGGCTATACACTGACAGAGCGGAAATCGCCTGCGGGCGATATCCGGAAACGCATTACTGATGAAGAAGGTGAGGTCTATGACGTCAGAGAGCTTTTCGACGCTTACGCCAGATTTGGCGGTATGCCCATGCTTGCCGATATCGGTCTGGAAACCGACCGGGTGACAGCCGCTTTAGACGGCGTATATTCCGCTGCCGTAATCAATGACATTCTGGAACGGGACAAGAGAACAGGACAGCGGCGCATCACAGATCCCATCCTGCTGAGGAAAATCATTTTGTTTCTGGCAGACAATATCGGAAATAATACCTCGGCTACTTCTATCGGGAACACGCTGGTTGATGAAGGACTGCTTGAAGGCGGAACGCGAAAAACAAAGCCCGCTGTGCAGACGATCCAGGCTTATATTGAAGCTCTGACAGAAGCCTATATTTTCTATGAAATCAAACGCTTTGATATTAAAGGAAAGGAATATCTGCGTACACTGGGCAAATATTATATTGTGGACATTGGTCTGCGCAATTACCTGCTGGGCTATCGTGACGGCGACAGCGGACATATTCTGGAAAATATTATTTACTTTGAACTGCTGCGCCGCGGCTATGATGTGGCTATCGGCAAAATTGACAATCAGGAAGTCGACTTTATTGCCACCAAAACAGATGAGAAAAAGTATATCCAGGTTACCGAATCCATGACGGCTCCCGAAACGAGAGAGCGCGAGCTTGCGCCTCTGCGTAAAATCCGGGATAATTACGAAAAGCTTGTCATTGCTCTGGAATGTAATCTGTCCCGGACACAGGACGGCATTAAGATTGTAAACGCTCTGGATTTTCTTCTGGAATGACGCAGCCCCGGCAGTCTGGAGGAACAGATGCGCAAAGAAGAATGCTGGGACAGGAAAGCTCCCCGCCCGGCAGTGAATGGTTTCACTCTCTGCCGGGCGGGGAACTTTTTTTCAGAATCTGTATTCCGGCGCTGTTTATGAATCTGCCGTCATACTCTGCAGCTTTTTATTATGCTTTGCCCGGTGAATAAATGCCAGTACGCCCCACAGAAGCAGCAGCGCAGCCACGCCGATATCCAGCCAGAGCAGATATCCATGCCACAGCGGCGGATTATATCCGATTACTTCCGCATTCATGGCGTTTGAATTTACAAAGGAGTACAAAATATTTTTCGTTGCATTTCGCAGTACGATTGCATCGCCATTTTCGGAGGTATCGGCATCTGTCCACATACTGGTTTCCAGGGTCGCCAGGTCAAGGTCGCCGCCTGCATAGAACATCTGACGCGGTACCATGTATTGCGGAATCGTATTGAAATCGCAGATAACAGTTCCCCTGAAGCCCCATTCATCGCGCAGGATTTCTGTCAGCAGACGATAGTCACCGCCGGTCCAGCGCGCGCCGATGCGGTTAAAGGAGCTCATGATACCGCGGCTTTCTCCATTCTTGACAGCCAGCTCAAACGGCTTCAGATAGATTTCGCGAAGGCTCTGCTCCGTAACCCAGGAAAGGTCTCCTCCGATGGAACGGTGTGTCTCCTGCTCATTTGCCGCAAAATGCTTCAGCATGGGAACGACACCCTTTGCCTGCAATCCACGGATCTGTGCGGATGCCATCATACCGGAAATATACGGGTCCTCGGAATAATATTCTGAGCAGCGTCCGCCAAACGGGCTGCGGTGAATATTTACGCCCGGCGCATAAATGCTGGAATATGGCTGGGAAGTTGCTTTATCGCCAAGGATACCTTCCTCTCCCATTGCTTCTCCGATTTCCTCCAGCAATGCATCATTCCATGTCGCCGCCATTACCGGCTCGCTCACGTACTGACAGGTACCGTTCACCTGCTCGCTGTTCATAAAGCAGGTAAAGCCCGCCGGGCCGTCGCCGTGTATCGTGGCGGGCAGTCCCACCGTTTCCAGCGCTTTCGTGTGATACGCGCCGTTGTTAATCAGCTCCAGCATCTCCTCTTCACTGCAGGCATCAAGGATTTCTTCCCAACGGTCATCATCATAATCAACGATCGCATGATAGTCCGCTGCAGGCGTTTCCGGCAGCAAATCACGCAGAACGCTGATCACATCCTCTCCGAACCAGGGCGCATCCTCTTCCTCAAAGTCGGTCGGATTATTGGTTTCAATATCTTCGATCTGGGCAAGCAGCTCTGCGCTTCCGGCATGTGTTTCGTCCGTCTGTGCTGTGGGCCAGGTTCCCTCCCAGTCTGCACGGGAAAGCACAGTGTCCAGCTGCCAGTCGCTGTCCAGATTATCCTCTATGCCCGTATAGCGGTTGACGACCTCATTGCCTGTCACCAGATCTTCTCCAATCTGAATATCCTCAGGCAATGTCAGTGTAATCGCGCTCTCTTCCTCATGCGCGTTGCGGGATACATACAGGGTATATTCGCCCGCCTCCAGTTCATATCCGCAGAAACCATTCTCGTTTGCATCCCGGTAATCATAGCTGGCTGCAGAATACGGTTCAAAGGAAACCGTCACAGTTTCACTCTCCCCCGGCTGCAGAAGAGATGTTTTCGCATATCCTGCCAGCACCTTATGGGCTTTTTCAATGCCGCCCTCCGTATATGGAGCAGAAACATAAAGCTGGACCACTTCCTTACCCGCCGTATCTCCCGTATTTTTTACCGTTACCGGAACCGTAATCACAGACTCCAGGTCAAATTCGTCTGCAGATGCCTCGCCTACATTCCACTCAAACGTCGTATAGCTTAATCCATAGCCGAAGGGATACGTCACATTTTCCTCGTACCATTCTTCTCCGTCCGTCAGCCCGCGTGTTTCATAATAGCGGTAACCAACGTAAATGCCTTCTTCATAATCAACAGAATAATACATACCGGCATCATATTTATCCGTCGTCTGGTCCGTATGCCCGGTTCCAAAATTCTGGAAGGAAGGATTCTGTGTGAAATCAGACGCCCAGGTGTCCACCAGACGTCCGGAGGGATTCACTTCTCCATTTAAAATCTCTCCCAGCGCCGTGATTCCGTTGGAGCCGGTAAAACCAATCCATACGGCTGCGTCAATCTTATCCGCAAAAGCAGCATAGGCGCTGTCTTTTAAAAAGGTTGCCTCAAAGCTGGAAGGCACGTTAAATACTACGACTACATGCTCAAAGCCTTCCTCACATACAGCAGCTAACAGATCGCGTTCATTCTGATCCAGCTCCAGATAATGACTGTCCGCACTCACCGCTCCCTCTGTCGTTCCCTGATAACGCGGCAGGTCAAAGCCTTCGCCTCCTATACGTGTAATCACCACCAGGGCAGCATCTTTGTAAGAATCATAGCTTGCCTTTACCGTATCCGTATACTTGCTCTGGGGCGTTTCCGCCGTTGCAATGCGCTGATTATCACCGCTGTCCAGGTCGCTGGAGTTTGCGGAACGCGCCGGACCGGACGCCCCGTTGTCCTCATAAAATTTTTTAAGCGTCTGGTTAATATCAAATCCTGCATTCTCCAGACTGTCATACAGATCCTGGTTATTGCTGGTATCAAAGCCGCCGGAACCGGACCCGCCATAAGACAGATTTACGCTGTTTTTTCCAAAAACGCTGATTTTTGCTCCTTTTTGCAGCGGCAATGTTTCCGCCTCATTTTTCAGGAGCACAAAGCCCTCCTCTGCCGCGCGCAGATTCACCTCCTGCGCATTCTGGAACGCTTCTTCCTTTGAGGAAGCATTTGTTGCCGGATACATGGATATCACATCCGTATTATAAACAGGGCGCACCCCGCCGAACACGGTATCTGCAAGGCCGCTGAAGGAATGATAGGCAAGGTAATTGCCCGCACCAAGGGCGCTGCCGATCAATACCGCCGAAATCCCCCACGCCAGTACCGCTTTCGATTTTTTCATTTTTTTCGTCTTTGCAGACATTTTCTTCACCTCTCATAATCACACGCGGCATATGCCGTGCGGATTCTGCCGCCTCTTGCATATGCCGCCATGCCCTTTTACAATTACTTCTGGTAATTTTCCGTCATCGGCAGTCCGTGATTTTCATCCCAGATTACCACTGCAGTCGTTGTGATCTTAATGCAGTCAACAATCGGTGCATTTGCCTTAAAGGTTGTACCCGAAACAGCATTGTTGTTGTTTGTCACCAGCTGAATCAGATTTTCGCCTTCCTTCAGGCTGACCCCGCTGATTTTGATAAGATCATCACAGGGTGTAATCGCTGTTGCTGTATCCGCCTCAACCGTCACCTGCGGGAACGTCAGAGCTTCGCCGTTTACAAGTACCTGATAGTCATTGCTGTCATAGCTCATGGTGACATATTCGCCGGCAATGCGGACCGTAAGCTCTGCATCATCCACATCCATATCGGAAGCCACATAAAATTCCAGTGAAATTCCCGACTCATACAGATAACCTACCATACGGTCATTGCTTGCTTCCACACTGTCATTGAAAATAATCATGCTTTCTTCCTGCGCGGAACCGGAATAACTCGGTCCGATTTTTCCGGAAAGATCAGTATCCTCCGCCTCAAACACCCAGGTCTGCGCATCCGTCGCTGTCTTTGTCCACTGCGCTTTGATCGTGGTATCGGCGGTAACCGGAGCGGAGAAATCAAAATCGTTTCCATCTTCGCCAACCCATTTTTCAAAGCTGTAGCCTGTGCGCTCCGGCGTATTGGAGGGCTGTGCCACACACGCCCCGCTTTCCACCGGATAGGTGTACTGGCTCAGCGCTGTTCCATAGTAATCATAATCAAACGTTACATTGACAAGCTCTGCTCCATCCTTCACCCACAGTGCATAAACATTTTCATCCTCCTGCACGCCGGCGCTGAAATCATACAGATGGGTATAATCGTTGTCTGCATACCATCCGGAAAATACATATCCGTCTCTTGCCGGTTCCTCCGGCTCTTTGGCAGTATCTCCCTTTGAAACCTCCTGCACCTGGTCATCGCATCCTTCTGCAATGAAGGTCACATTGCACATGCCGGCAACTACCTCCACCTTAAAGGTCAGCTTTGCTCCTTCATATTTCATCTGCACATTTTTCGTATTTACGCTTTTCATAGCAGGCGCTTTCATGGTAATCGCTTCATCCGTCATGGAAATGTAGCCTTCGCTGCCATCCTCATAAATAATTTTGACGATACCGCCCTCTGCACTGAATTCTTCTCCTACAAGATAGACCGTCTTGTCCGGAAGCTGATAAACTTCAAGCTCCTTCACCTCTTTGGAGGTATCCGGTCCCGGCAGCTCATCCGCCGCCATCGCAAAAGACGACATCATACAAAGCACTGTTACAAGCGCCAGACCAGTCCGGCTAAAAGCCTTCAAAAATTTCTTCATACCTTTTCCTTCTTTCTTGATTTTCAAACAGTTGTGACGTTTGGATTCCAAAGGTCATGTTTTTCATGCAGGCATGACCTTTAGATCCAGTATCACAGTTACTCAGCGATTGTAAGCGTTACGGTCGTCGGAATCTGTACAAATGCCGGTGAGCAAACATTTATATTATTCGGGAAAGCAGAACCAAATCCGCGGGAAAGCGGCAGATTTAAGGTAACGCCAAATTCAACCGTTCCCGCCTGAGCCGGTGTGCCGGAAATCTTCAGACCGGTATTTACGTCATAGCTGTAACCGGAATCCGTCATGACTTTTTCTAAAGTAAGACCGTATTCCGCCAGCTTCGCGATATCTTCGTCTGATACCGTATAGCCGTATTCAAACGCCTTGTAATAATTGCCAGCCGCAATATCCGCCAGTTCAATCATACGGGTATCTGTGGACTGTGAATTTGTGGACGGGATATGTCCCACTGCTTCATAGCCGTTTGCTCCATAAGGCTGCTCTGCGTCAACCCAGTACCAGTTAATAATATTGAAATCACCGCTTACTGCATCGCCGGTACCCGGAATTTCTACCGGACCGCCAAAAAGCTCAGCCGTTGCCGAAGGCACTCCGTTTCCATCGTTATCGATAACACCATTCGTATAATTGCCGAGCATCGTCACCAGTGCCTGATACGGATAAGACGGGACATCAATCGTAATTTCTGCCGCTTCACCCGTTTTCAGTTCTGTGGAAGACACATGAATCGGATCAATTACCTTCACATCTACATTTGCTTCCATCGTAATATAGCCATCAATGCCAGTGAGAACAACGCCTACCGTGAATTCCGAGATGTCCTGGGAACCGTCCGCTGTGATAACTCCGCCCTCTAACGTAAAGCCCGCCGGGAGCTCTGCTCCTTCTGCCAGACTTACCTCTGTAAAGTCAACACCTTCAAAGTTAATTGCCAGAGACTGTACTACATGAGCGTCAAAGGTCATTACCGCATCATCCAGTGTCGTATAACCATTGCGGATAGCATTTCCATTGCTGTAATTCCACAGCATTTCCTGCGCGCTCTTACGAACCGCCGCGTAATGTGTCTGGGAAGCAAAGGTACCTTCGCCGCCATCAGAAACCAGTACACAGTTATCCTCTGCGCTCCAGGTTCCCACCTCAAGGTCAACTACCGGAAGGGTCGAACCGGAACCAAGGATCTGGTTATTTCCCTGACGAACCATTAAGTCGATCGGGCAATAGGTTCCCTGCCATGCGTCCGTTTCAAAAATCGCCCGGTTATCCCACTCATCACGAACCAGCGCTTTCACAGCCGGATTAAGCTGGGAATTGATATTTCCAAGACGGTTGAAGGAACCCATAACACCGGTCGCATTTCCTTCCTTCAGAGCAGCTTCAAATGGTCTTGCATAAATTTCACGGATTACCTGCTCCGTTGCCCAGGTGAATACGCCGCCGTTAAGGTCGCGGTAGGATTCCTGGTCATTCAGCATCATATGCTTGATTTCACAGGTAACACCCTTAGAGGTAACGCCCTTTGCCACTGCAGCCGCAAACGCGCCGCCGTGCATACCATCCTGGCTGTAATACTCTACGTTACGTCCGGAAAGCGGGCTTCTGTGAATGTTCATTGCATTGCCCTGCCAGTAGGAGCAGCCCTTAAACAGCGCTTCATTACCCATCATAACACCAACGCGCTCCGCCAGCTCTACATTAAAGGAGGCTGCCAGAATCGGCGGGCACGCCCACATGGTTCCGCCTGCAAGCTGCAGCGGTGTTTCGTCAGCGCCTGCTCCTTCTATACCGGCAAACGGAAGAGAAACTACGCCTCCGCCATTGCGGACCATATCCGTGAGTTCTTCCCAGGTAAACTGATTCATAAAAGCTTCCCATTTCTGAGAACCTTCGTCATCGCCCTGTACTACCGCTCCGTCTTCCACATCCAGCGTGAAATCTATACCCGTCATATCCTGGATGGTAATTTCCGCTTTATCTTCCTCGCCGCGCGCGGTCGCCTGCGTCCAGGTGGACGGGATGCCGCCCTCGTCTACATACCAGTCTTCATAGCCCTGGTCCATGTATGAGCGGTACGTGTACTGATTATCTATCATTTCCAGATAATCGCTGTCGATGGTGCGGTCTTCCACAGAGGAAACCTCCGGCTGGACCATTCCCGTTGCTCTGGAAATGGTATGATCCAGAAGAGAATCGTTTACGGTCGTCCAGTCATCTACAAACAGCGGGGTAATCTCGTTGCCGGTCGTATAATCATTGGTGCAGAGGATGCCTTCGTCAACAGTGTATGTTTTTTCCAGCACTACATCGTGAGAATTGCGGCGCGCCGTAATTTCATAGCTGCCTGCCTCCAGCTCGTAGCCAGCAAATTCGTTTGCGTTTGCGTCGTTCCAGTCGAAGGACGCCATATCCTGTGCCACCCACTCTATCGTAACAGTCTGACTTTCTCCCGGCTGCAGCAGGTCTGTCTTTGCAAAGCCAACCAGATTTGCGGAGGCTTTCTCAATTCCGCCCGGTGTATACGGCGGATTTGCGTAAATCTGGACCACATCCTTGCCAGCCGTATCGCCGGTGTTTGTCACCTTTACCTGCATCGCCATCTTCTGCCATGCGTCAGAAATGGTGCTTTCCTCATTATCAACCAGCTCCCAGTCGAAGGTCGTGTAGCTTAATCCGTAACCGAAAGGATACAAAACATTTTCATACGCTGCATCTTTTTCTTCCTCCGCCGCATCGTCATAAGCAGTTTCATAATACTTATATCCCAGATAGATGCCCTCGCGGTATTCCAGATTGGCATAAATCGTAGCATTTCCATCCTCTGTATAGAAATAAGCATCTGTGCCGTTCTGCTTCTGCTGTCCGAAATTTGTCCAGGTCGGACCTTTTGTGAAATCTTTTTCCCACACCTCTACCGTATGTCCGCTGGGGTTGACGTCTCCATTTAACAGTTGTCCAATCGCTTCAATCGCATTGTTTCCGGTATTTCCAACCCAGAAAATTGCGTCAACGCCATACTCTGATTCTGCCTTTGGCGCCGCCAGCTCCGGAATCTGTAAAATGTTGGAAGAGTTGATCAGCACGATGATCGGCTTGTCCGGATAGTTTTCCTTAACGTGCTTTACCAGTGCTTTCTCATTGTCGTCCAGCATCATCTCATGGTCGGCAGGGTCCGAGTGACCGGCTACATTGCTTGCCGCTTTATCAATAGCTTCTGAACCAGTCCGCGAGAACACCAGAATCGCCGCATCGCCATAGCCATTGTAGGTACTTACTGTCGCGTTCGAGTAGTACTCCATCGGAAGCTCATTGTCCGTGGTGCCAAGCGCTTCGTGCTTCGTGTAGAGATCCACCAGTTTGGGGTTTACCTTAAAGCCCGCCTGTTCCATTGCCATCTGCAATGTACTTTCCTCCAGACCGTTCGCTCCGGTAGAACCGGCGGCTGAACCGACCGTGGACGCTACCAGATTCACAGAATGCATACCGAATAAGGAAACATAGCCGCCCTTTTTCAGAGGCAGTGCATTGTTCTCATTTTTCAGCAGGGTAAAGCCTTCCGCCGCCGCTTCGATTGCCAGCTCGCGCGCCGCAAGCTGCTCATCTTCCAGTGTCGCATAATCTGTATAATACTTGCCGCCTGTGCCGGCAAAACCGTAGGTATTCCCCTCCGGCACTACTGTTTCTGCCATAACCGCAACCGGATTTGTCATCATAACGGCTGCTGCCAGAACAGAAATCTGTTTTCTCATTTTTTTCATTCTCCCAGAACTCCTTCCCCATTTTTTATTTCTGTTTAAAAATCAGCTTCATGATCGGGTAAAATACCCAGAAGGAAATCGCACAGTTGATGATCATTGTGACGATATCCGCCAGCGTCGTGCCGGTGCCGCTTCCCCTCCGTTCTATCAGGAACCGGTACAGCGGCGCTTTATAGACGCCCTGCAGAGCCGCCGCGCCGATGGTAATGATGACATATGCCAATACGTACCACGCCGCTGCCTTCCAGACATTTCCCGTCGCCTTAAAGGTCACTTTTCTCTGTGTGACAAAATTAATTACCTGGGCAATCGCCATTGTCAGCTCCACCGCCGCAAAGTAGGCGAGACCGCCGCCTCCGCCCTCCGCGATGGACCCGGACGCATAGTCGAAGATGTAATAGGGCGTCCCGTTTACATTCTGCCCTACCTGCAGCACCTGGAAATTCACATCCACCATAGAGGTCATTCCGAATATCCATTTAAAAAACGGCATCAGGATAAGCTGCAGCACTGTCACGCCATTGCAGACGATGAAAAACATCAGAAACTGCGCGATGCCCGGATGCCGGCTGTCAAAAGACCGCCAGGCTGTTTTTACGCTCTCCATAGTTCACCCCCTCTTTACCAATTCATGTTTTACGGGTTCCAATGTCATGTTTTTTCACGCAAGCGTGAAACACATGACCTTTGAACCCTGGGCATCATATTAATTCCAGTTCCAGGAAATCCAGCGCGCCCTCGCCGCGGAAACGGAAATACAGGGCGCTCACGCCGTCCTCCGTCGCTGCGGTTTCGGAGAAGCGGTGCCAGTCGTTTGTGCGCACCAGAACCGGTATGCTGCAGATCAGCTTCTCAAATCCCTCGTCCGCGGCAACCTCCATGCAGCCTTCCGCGTTTCCACGCACATGAACCGCAATCTGCTCCAGACGCCACAGGGAAAAGTATTTAAATCCTGCCACGGCGCCGTCCCGCATATTTGCAATATACTGGCGCGCTGTTTTGTCGCCGTCCTTTTCATCCTGCGTAAAATACGGATGAGCCTTCAGCCTTTTTGCCGGACTGCTCCCGTCGTATCTTCCGCAGCCTTCCGCCGACCACAGATTGCAGGCGATTCTTGCGCCATAGACGCCTCTTCCGCGCAGGGGAACACCGTTCAGGCCGCAGCTTGTCATCTCCGCCTGCGCAAAACCGCCGTCCGGAAGTCTCTGCAGACGCTCCGCGCATGCCTGCCTCGCATAGGAACTGCGGTTTGTCTGCCGGTGATAGAAAATATAAAATTCCTCTCCGATCCGCAGCATCCCGCCGTGCGTGTTACCGAGATAATTGCGCGCGCTGCGCTCATCCTCCCGCCCGTCCAGAAAGACATCCCCGTTGCTTACCAGCGTGCCCCCGAAGGCAAAGCCACCGGTCGGACGGTCGCTCACCGCATAACAGAGCTCATGATTATGCCTGGAAGAGTAGACGAAATAGTATTTTCCGTCATACTTCCGCATGGAGCTTGCCTCAAAAAACTCATGGTCTTTGAAGGATCCTTCCCCTTCCTTCGGAAAAAGCAGCGTCTCCGACACCTTAATCGTTACCATATCGCGCTCCAGCTCCAGCACGTACCCGCCCTCAAAACGCAGCTTCCTGCCGCCAGTCACAATAGATGGAACCGGGGTATAAAATCCCGAATAGAGATAGATTCTTCCGTCTTCATCCACGAAAACAGCCGGATCAAATGGAAAAGAATCCCCCTTCCTGCGTCCCCATATTGTGCCGTCGGCATAGTGGACATGCCCGTAATATGCGTATGGTCCCTGCGGCCTGTCACTTACTGCAACCCCCATGATTCCCATAAAATCAAAGGCATAATAAAGATAGTACCTGCCGTCCGGTCCCGCCGTCACATCCGGAGCAAACAGAAGGCGCAAACCCAGTCTGTTTTTCGGATCCTGATTCTTCCTGTAGATAACGCCCTCATACTGCCAGTCACTCAAATCCTCAACCGGAGCCGACCAGCAGACGTAATCATTCATGCAGAACATCGGAGCTCCAAAGCGGTCATGCGAACCGTACACGTAAACGCGATCTCCGAAAACGTACGGCTCTCCGTCCGGTATGTATTCATATTCCGGAAGATATGGATTCACTGCCTGTCTTTTCACATTATCCCTCCCTTCTTTTTTGGTTTCTGGGAGTATCTTACCATACATTTTCCGACGTGAACCGCGCGTTGCATAATCGGTATTTTTATTTCCCAAGCGGCAGCATCACCTTTAAAATAAACCACTGTTCCTCCACCGCCGCCATCATGGACCCGCCATATTTCTGCGCCAGATAACGGATACTTTTCAGCCCGAAGCCATGCTCGTCGCGGCTTCCCTTTGTCGTTACCGGAAGTCCGTTGGCAAACCGCAGGCTCTCCTCCAGATAATTTTCCACGCGGATCAGCACAAACTGGTTCATTTCCGATACAGAAAGGTGGATCAGACGTTTTTCCTCCGGCTCAATAAACAGCTCGCACTCGATCGCATTATCCAGCGCATTGCCAAAAATCGTGCAGAGATCCATCACAGAAATTCCCTCCAGCAGCCTCCCGTCTGCCACGCAGGTCAGCGTAATTTTATGCTGCGCGCAATACATGCCCTTTCCGGTAAGAATCGTGTCCAACACACCATTTCCGGTCTTATACTGCATCTCATAATCCCGGATCTCACGCTCCAGCTCATCCAGATACGCGTTCTTTTTCTCCTGATTCTCTTCGCTGCGCAAAACTGCTATCTGATGCTTCAGATCATGATATTTCCGGTTGATCATATCAATGTTCTCGCGCGACTGCTTATACTGTGCATACTGTGTCTTTAAAACCGTATACACAGATTCCAGTTCAAGCTGTACGTGATGCTCGCTGCACTGACGCTGATAGGCAAGAAAGATCGCAAAACCTCCCACGCCGGTCATAGTGCGGATATGAAACGCCTCCTTCGCAAGAGAGGTGCTGAACGGCGTGTCCGAAAAAATATAGCTTAAATTGCTCAGCGCAAAGGTAATCGCGGCGATCAGAACAGAGGTGAGCATTTCCCGCATTGTAATCTCCGTCCACTGATGACTCCTTGCGCTCTGAAACCAGTAAACGCCCGCAAAAAGAGCGCCGTACACTGCCAGCATGAAAAACACGGACGCCGTATTTCCTGCAAAGACTCCGCCCTCCGCCGCAAAAAAGTAATAGAGCTGCCATTCCAGCGCCGCCGCCACCTCCGCAAGCATAAACGAGAACGCCAGCCAGTAACCCGCCGCCGTCCGCCCCATGTCGCAGCAGCCTGTGATCATGCTATACATCACAAAAGTCGCAGCAAGCATTCCCGGGATCCAGAATATCACGTTAATCACGCCAAGCGCATGCTGCAGAAGTAAAAGTAACGCCAGCGCGCCCAGGCAGATTGCCGCTTCCCTTTTTTCCGGACGCAGCGGCAGATGATGCTCCCGGCGGTACAGGCAGATGCAGACCACGCAGGACAGCCACTCTGCAATCGCTGTATAGGCTTTTGGGATATCCGGCACCATACCGATCACGCCGTTCATTTCATCGCCTCCCCCATATACGCCACCAGCGCCTTTTTCAGGTCGCTCTTTTTCGCCCGGCTGACCGGAATGTTCTTATCGCCAAGCAGGACGTCGTCCTTTTCAATTCCGGTGACAAAACGCAGATTTATTAAGTAACATTTGTTGCAGCGAAAAAAATTAGCACTGCCAAGCTCCTTTTCCAGCTTTCCGATACTGGCAGTCGTCGATTCATACTGCGCGTCCTTTGTGTGGTAGGTAAGGCGGTGCCCCTGGCTCTCCACCCAGTAAAGCTGAGACGCCGGGATTTTATAAACGCCGTTCTTTGTGTTTACCGCCACATAATGCTCCTCCCGCTTTTTCATCCGTCCCATTGCACGCCTGATCCTCTGGCTGAACGCAAAGTACGAAATCGGCTTCAGCACATAATCAAGGGCATCCACCGCATAGCCGCGGATCGCGTACTGCGCCATATTCGTGATAAAAATAATGATCACCCGCGAATCCTGCTTCCGGATCTGCTCAGCCGCCGCCATGCCGTCCATAAAACGCATCTCAATATCCATCAGGATCAGATCAAACTGCCCGCGGTAATTTTCGACGATCTCATCCCCGTCAGAGTAAGCTGTCACCTGAAGCGGCTCCCGGTATTCCTCCTCGTATTTTTTCAAATACTCCCGCAGCCGTTTGGTGTAGCCAGGATCATCCTCCACAATCGCAACTGAAACCATAAGCATTCCCTCCGTTTCTTTTTATCTGGATTGTATCTGCCTCACACGTCTCCCGCAAGGTTCTCAGCTTAATCCGCAGTTTTCACAGCTTAATCGGCACAAAAAAGAACCCCGCTTTGAGGTTCTCTCCTGATTTTATGAAATTTGTATCCATTTGTTTCCCGGCTCATGAAGCAGTCCTCTGAACAGGAATCATAATATCCGTCAGAAAGATATCCGCCTCCGTCTGCATCTGCATATCCCCGCCATATTTTTCCGCAAGATAACGGATACTCTGCGTGCCATACCCATGATTCTGCCTGTCCTGCTTCGTCGTTTTTGGAATGCCGTCCTCAAAAATAACCGTATCCTGGTAATAATTTTCCATATGGATAAAGCCCAGCCCGTTCTTTTCCGTGACGGTCATGGAAATGATCCGTTTATCCGGTTCGGCAAGCTTCCCCGCCGCCTCGATTCCGTTATCCAGAAGATTGCCAAACAGCGTGTAGATATCCTGCTCTTTCATAAACGACAGTATTTTTCCATCCGCAATGCAGGTAAACTCGATATTATTGCTTTGACACAGCAGATTTTTATTTGCAAGCACCACATCCAGCGTGCTGTTTCCTGTGTGAAAACCGGATTCGTATACATCCACTGCCGCACTGATCTCCTGCAGTTCTTCCCGGCTCACCAGTTCTGTCAGTCCTTCCAGATAATATTTTAAGTCGTGACACTTCCGATTGATTACTTCCGTAACAGCCCTTTCCCGCTGATATTTTTCCTGTTCCTTATCAAGGAGCTGCCTTATCATCATTTGTTCCCTCCGGGCAGCGCTCTCACGGAATCTGCTCACACTTACGATCAGCGCAAGCACCGATATCATGATCGACATCAAATGCGTACAGATTATTAACGTCTCATTACCTGTTTCAAAATAAATGTCCACCATCTTCAGGCTGAGGACAATGTCTGCCAAAATCACGAAAAAAGCAAGGATGACCAACACACTGTCTTTCCCCTGCATATCTTCATCATTATAAGTTCTTCCCCGCAATGCAAGAAAATAGCCTGCCAGAAATACCACTGCGATCGTAGCATATAGTATGATTTTCTGCTGCCATCCATCGGGAATGCCCAGAAGCAGACAGATAATGCTGTGGCTGCGCTGCGCAATGTGTTCCAGACAGTAAGCCGCTGTCACACAATACAAGGCAGTAAGCGGGCGGCACTCAAACAGCAGAAGTGTCCATACAAAGGTAATGGCAAATGCCACCAGATACCCCGGCCACCCTCTGACAGTCCTTGCAAAAAATATTGTGCTCCAGCTAAACATCACTAATGTATACAACAATATCTTTAACCATAACATTGGCCTTTTTTTCAGATTATGGCCGGCACTCATCACTCCGATGCACATGCTGAGAAAGAAACCCAAGTCATCCCTAATAAAAGAAGCGATCCAATCTTCAAGCATTATTTTTTCCCGATAATCTTCCTATATAATAGCTATGGCACGCCTCCAGAAATTCCTGCTTGCGCAGCCTGCTGATAGGAAGTTCCTTTCCATCAATCATCACATATTGCCTGTCCACGCGCTCGATATGCCGGAAATTCACAATGTAAGAGCTTCCCAGGCGAAAAAACTCCTTTTCCGGCAGCAGATTTTCCACCTGTTTCAGCACGCCGTAGGTCTCATAATCGCCGTTTTCCGTGTGGTAGATAATATGATGTTTGTAAATTTCAATGTATTTGATGGAGGATGCCGAAATCCGGATGGAATACTCTTTCAGTTCCAGCATCACTTCATCCTCCCTCAGCTTTGCGCACTGCCGGATCGCCCGCTTCATTTTCAGCGCAAACGCCGGGTAGCGGATCGGCTTCACCATATAATCCAGGGCGTCCACCTCATATCCGTTTACCGCATACTGCATCAGATGCGTGATGAAAATCAGAACCACAAGCGGATCTTTTTCCCGCAGCTTTTTTGCAGCCTCCATACCGTTGCCGTCCGGCAGCTCGATATCCAAAAACACAATGTCATACTGGAAATGATAATTTTCCAGAAACGGCTCAAGCTCCGTAAACCACACAGGTCTGACCGATTCCTCATTCTCCGCGGAAAAACGCTCCAGAAACTCCGAGAGCCGCTTCGCGCTTGTCTTTGAATCCTCCACTATCGCTATACTCAACATTTTCCTACACAACCGCCCCAATGATCATTTTATCCCAAACAACGATTTCGTGAACGTCAATCTCCTTTATCTTAGCATGAATCAACGGGTTAGGCAAGCTGACGCAATTCCTTTTCTTCAACAGCCCTTTCCAGAGATATGGATATATTGGACATTCATTCAGAAGAATCGTCCATGTTTCCCTCCTGTTCTCATAAGGCTCTCCTCATTGTTGACAAACTCCTATATTCTGTTAAAATAATGTGAAACAACTGTATCAAATAAAAGCTTATCCAACAAGATATGGACATGAAATAAAAAAGTTTATATTGTATCAGAATATGGGGATACAATGGATTTGAATGAGACAGACTACTACATTTATAAGAATATATACAAAAGCTTTAAGTATTCTGGGGAATGTGGAAAAAAGAAGATGTGGGGAGTATTGCGGGGATGTTCTGTACAATGTGCGGCATTTCCTACATGGAATGGAAAAATATCAATATTTATGAATTAAGAGGTATTTTATGAAAATTATAATACTATCCTTAGTAATTGGATATCTATTTGGCAGCTTTTTAACCGCAGAAGCAGTATCTTATAAATATCTTGGAAAAAGCATACAGTCCGTCGGAACCGGCAATCCGGGAATGGCGAATGTAATGTCACAGATTGGGAAAAAACAAGGATTTCTCGTCCTTATCGGGGATATTTTAAAAATACTTATCGCGATGATTCTCGTGTGGATAATCACAGGGCAAACAAATACGGACCAGATTATTCTATATACTGGATTTGGTGGGATTCTCGGACATAATTACCCTTTTTGGCGGAAATTTCACGGCGGAAAGGGCGTAACTGTTACATGTACCTGGCTGATTATATGGATGCCATTATGGGGAACTCTGTGCTGTCTGGCCGGCGGTATCATTACATTATTAACGGGATACCTGCCTCTTGGAGCTATTCTGATTCCTCTGATTGCTATACCATTTGCTTTTTGGCAAAAAGGTACTATTGGCGGATGTATTTTAATTCTGGCTTCTCTCATTATGCTCACAAAACACTATCACGGACTAATACGAATCATCCGGGGAAAAGAAACTAAGAAATTCCGATGAAATAAGGTATGTTCTGTACTTTCCCCCGTCATTTTAAACAAACCTCCCGCTCTCATCCCATCAGATCCGCCGCGAACAGTGCGGCTCCCAGAGCGCCGCACAGCTGGGCCTTGTCATTGATGAGCAGCGCGGCTCCCAGCTTTTCCTCCAGCGTTTTGACGAGTCCCCGGTTTTTGGAGACGCCTCCCGTCATCATATAGGGAGCCTCTCCTCCCACGCGCTTTGCAAGAGCCGCGGTCTTAACAGCAACCGCCTTGTTCAGGCCGTGTACGATATCGTCCGTAGCTTTATTCTGTGCAATCAGGGACACAACCTCTGATTCCGCAAAAACGGTACACATGCTGGAGATCGTAATGTCCTCCCTGTAATCAAGTCCTTTAAGGCTCAGCTCCTCCAGGCTCATTTCCAGGGTACGCGCCATCATTTCCAGAAAGCGCCCTGTTCCCGCGGCACACTTGTCATTCATAACGAAATTCACCACGGCGCCGTTTTCATCGACCCGGATGACCTTGCTGTCCTGTCCGCCGATATCGATTACCGTGCGCACGGACGGGTCGAGATAATGCGCTCCGCGGGCATGGCAGGTGATTTCCGTGATGCTCTTATCGCCGTCCTGGATCGCCGTTCTCCCGTAACCCGTCGTCACCAGGGCGTCTATATCCTCCCGGACAAGACCCGCGCTCTTCAGCGCCTCCTCCAGCGCCCGCTCCGCGCCGATCGCCGCGCCTGCGCCCGTCGGCAGAATGATTCCCGTCACAATTTCCCTGTTTTTATCCAGAATGACAACGTCGGTGCTGGTAGAGCCGCTGTCAATTCCCGCCACATATCCTTTTCCCATGGTCTTTTCTTTTCCTTTCTTCAAATCCGGAGCCAGGCTTTCCGCGAATGCTTCCAGTCGGGTGGAAAGCTGACCGCTGCTCTGAATTGTATAATCCGATTCAATTTTTAAGATTGGTACAGCGGCATGATTTTTTATCTCCGCGTATTCAAAGCTGTAAAAATCGCAGAATTTTACTGTATGATAAATGATTCCCCGCAGGTCGGGGTCCTGGTAAAGCTGCTTTCGTCCCGTGCTGTCCATCATGCGCATACAGGGAAGCTGATGAAGAAGCTCTCCTGCATACCACTCCATGAGCGCGTCAAAATCCTCCGTCTCCGGCGGCGTCCCGCTTCCGGCAGAACGGTTATAAACGCAGGAATCATTTTCCACCGGAAACGGCATGGCTTTCTGTGTCATCTCAAAAAGCTCCGTTCCCATACGAGCCCCCAGCACGCTGATGTGGGGTCCCCTCTCCTTCTGCTGCGGCCGGAACGCGCGGCGGAACCTTTCCGCCTGAAAGGACGTGCCGCGATATTCCCCATAAGCCTTCGCCAGCGCCTTCAGCTGCCGCACCGTCCGCTCCCTGCTGCATTCGCTGTCGGAATGAAGCATGTCTATCATATAAAGAAAATCCAGCCTGCCGCTGCTCTCCAGCACATCACAGACACTGCGTATGGTATCGCAGCAGTTGACCAGGACGAGTTCCTTTACCTTTCCCTGCATAACCGCCTCCAGCAGCGCCTTTCCGAATCCGCAGAGGTTTGGATGGGCAATCTGATCCGCCAGTTCGAAGCCTTGCGGCATTTCATTCATATTGACGCACTCCGCGCCGAGCGCCGTCAGCAATTCTATGGGCGTATATTTACAGACATAATATGTCTTATTCATTTGCCTCTTCCCTCCTCAAGCATTTCCAGAAACGCTCCCAGTCTGGTAGCCGTCTGGCCTTCCCCTCCATGACTTCTGTCGCAGCCGTCGCCATCCAGAATCAAAAGAGGAATTCCCGCCTCCTCAAATTTTTTCTTCGCCAGCTGGGAGCCTCCCAGCGTGTGCTTACATCCCCAGTGTCCAAACCACACGGCTCCATCCGCGCCCGCCTCCCTTGCATGACGGATTCCTGCCTCGATCCGGCGCAGTACGCCGCCGTTTAAGCTGTGGTAAACCATCCGTTCAGCCATAGCCTCATAAGGTCTGTCCGGATTAAATTCTCTTCCCTCCAGATCAAAGGTCTGGAAAAGCTCGCAGCCGACAATCTGCGCGTTTTCATTTAAAAGAAGCTCTTTTTTCACTGCGTCGGACCAGAAGGGAATCGTGTGCATCCAGTAAATTCTCTTTCCGTGCGCCTCCGGTGCAGCGCTGATGTCCCGAAGCAGCATTTCCGTATATTTTTCCTCCTCCGGGGTTCCCAGAAGAAGATGACTGGTCATACCACCGTAGAGCGGAGTGACCAGATCCGTGGGAACATACCGGTCCGCCCGTCTGAGCTGACACTGATGTATATTTTCCAGGGTAGCCCTGCTTCGTTTCAGACGCTCTTTAAGAGCGGATTCACTTATCTTTTTTCCCGTGTTTTCTTCCAGAAAGGCAGCCAGTTCTCTTAGCTGTTCTGCCACGTACCGCACGTTTTCTGCGTTCTGCTCGAAGGGAACGTCTATGGCAAAGGCAGGCACGTCGAACAGCTCCGCCAGATACCGGAAGGTAAGAAGATTCGCGTCGCAGACAAGATTCGTATATACGATACATTTCGGTTTCGGCAGAATTCCTCTTTTTGCCGCGCCGATAAAGGTTTTATGATAACTGCAGAGGGTCTCGGAAAGCCCCTCGTTTTCCGCCTGCTGAAGACAGGCCCTCTCCGCCTGGGAGCCGGAGAGGTAACAGGAAAAGCTTTCCACATTATACGGCCCAAGTCCCACCTCCTGCAAAAGCTCGCAGGGCGTAAATACGCTCACGATGGCGGATTCCTGCGGTCTTTGAAGCGGCCTCAGCATAGTATCCATCATCAGACGCGCCAGATACTGGTCTGCCGGCAGGAGCCGCTTATCCGGCGCAAACTGAAAACGCAGCCTTTGCGCTTTCCAGCCTGTTTTCAAAAGCCATCTGGCCATACCCTGACGGCTTTCGCTTAACTGCTCTACGCAGTGTCCAAATGTTTTTACAACTTCCATTTCCTAACTCCTTCTGGTCAGAAGGCTTATATGCCCTCCACCCTTTCGCACGCCATCTCCGATGCTCAGATCACATCACAAGGAAAGTACAGTTCCCGGTATCAGCCGAACAGCTCCTGCAGCCTGTTTTACCGGAGACAAATCGGGCAGACCAGCCATGCCGGAAATTGTCAATTCACGACCGTTAAGCCGCATAACGGCAGACCGCACCGTTTCCCCGCTTAAAGTATAACGGTCGGCTTCTTTCGGGATTCGTACCGTAAGGTCGTCCGTCAGGGAATTGTTGATGATCAGATAGGAAACGCCGGGCTTTTTATCTTTACGGGAATGGCAATAGATATGGGCATTTTCTATTCCGGGATTGCCGCAGTCGTATACCGTCGATCCCATCAGGCGATTCCAGAGCAGTACGGCAAAATAATTCGGACGCGGTTCAAACGTTCCGTGCTGTAAAAATCCATAATCCGACGAAGCCAGCGTGTTGTGGAACACAACGCCGTCAGTAAGCTCCGAAAAGCTTCCAAGCTCATTCAGGGTACGGAACACGTCCAGATACGTGGATGCCCATGTGTCTCCTCCACCGCCCGCATCTCCGGATTCCGTAACCCACATTTGCCCGCCGGGGACATACTGATCTCTCAAAGGAATGTGGTTTTTTACGCAGCAGGGCGCAACGTCCAGATAGGCGTCGGTATGCGCCTCTTTGCTGTCCCAGTGGGAATCCGGCGCGGCCGATGACAGACGTTCCGAGATTCCGTTATAATAATGATAACTGAATACGTCTAGACTGACTTTCGTTCCTTCCATCAAGTCATGCGTTGTGCAGACATCCATAAGACTTCCGATGCCAGCGCTTATATTTTTCTCTCCGGGCTTTACAACAGACGGGTCGCCTGTTGTACACGGACCAACGATCAGACAATGCGGATAATTCTCCCGCACCCATCTGTTGAAAATATCCTGATCTCTTGCGTAATCCGATGCGGTATACCCGGCGGGTGTCCCGGATAATTGCAGCATATTCGGTTCATTCATAAACTCGGCGGCATCGATATCCACGCCATATTCATGACTGAACGCAAAAATTTTCCTGGCCTGCGCCAGGTCCAGCGGGCCGCCGTTTGGATGGTCTCCCGCACAGTTGCTGACGGAAATCAACAGTTTTCCATCCACAGCTTTTACAAATTCCAGAACGCCGATCCACTGCTCCCTTGTCAGAATATTCTGGTATCCTTCGGGTACAACCCCTTCCGTCACACCCTCAAAATCATAATAGGTTTTTGTCGCCCATGAACCGGAAACACGGATCCAGACAGGACCGAATTGCTTTGCCAATTCGATCAGGCGTACATTGGACAAATCAATCGGCGGATAGTACTGCATCAATTCCGCCATATCGGTAAAGCTCTGTGTTGGCATAGAAGCGAGGGCGAACTCCTCCGTTCCCGCAATCTGCTCTTTTGTATACGCCTTCCAGAACGTGCCGCCGGTTACCTCCGCCATTTCAATATTATAAGACATCAACCGCTCATCGACACTTCGGATGATATCCAGACTGTCTGTTTTTAATTCCATAAAACGTGTCATACCAAAGCGAACCTCCTTCTGCAGCTTTCAGACACCCATAAGCAGGATGCCGGCTCAGTATCTTTTTCTCTCATTCTTCGACAACAGCCGAAAAAATGAACACAATAATTATACGCAACATTTGCCTGATTGACAACAATCAGTTTATTTTTAACATTTTTCTTACTGGCTGCAAAGGGCCAAAAAGCCCGCATGATGATACTTGCACAGCATGGAAATGTATTTTTTCGCATCCTCACGGCTCATCTCATGACGCACTACCTCAAAAATTCCCTCAAAAAAGGACGTATAAACCATGTGATACAAATCTCTTGTCATTCCATTTTGAAGCTCCGGCGCACCCCCGGTCACCTCCATCCATTTCCATGTATATTCTTCTTCAATGGAAACCATCCAGTCCACAAAATTCTGGAACCTGGTTCCGTAGGAAGCATCCAGCAGCAGACGAAAGGTGTTGAAATTATCATAGATGTAATCAACCATATGAAGCATCTCTCCTGCCGAATACTGCCCCACCTCCCGGCGCTGCGTCTCCGCATCAAAGGAATGAAATGTCTCCTGAATATTCTGGAACATCTCCTTCATCTCATTTACAACCGGCTCTACAATGGCAGAAAACAGCCCTTCCTTGTCCCCAAACCGCACATAAATGGAATTGGTGCTCGTCTCCGCTTTTTCTGCAATGGTGCGCAAAGAAGCGTCTGTATATCCTTTTTCTAAAAACTCTTCCATCGCGCATTCCAGGATCCTTTCCCGTACACCCTCCACACGTTTTCTCATGTTCTCACCCTTTTCAAAACATCGTTTCATAACTATGCTGTGAAACATATCACAGAATCATACACCTGTCAAGATAAATCTGAAATAATTTTCGTCCAGATAAATCTGAAATAATTTTCGTCCAACAGAAAAACCGATGACCAGTTTGTAATCACTGATCATCGGCTCCATCCTTTTTATCCCCGGTTATTCCGGCCGCAGCTGTTTTCGCGGACATTCACAAAGCTGCGGTAGATTCCCTGTTCTTCCATCAATGTTTCATGGGTGCCGGATTGTGCGATCTTTCCGTCCGAGATTACGAGAATCTGGTCAGCATTTCGGATCGTATTCAGACGATGGGCGATCACTAACAATGTCTTGCCTTTTACCAGCTCATTAATCGCCTCCTGAATATAGCTTTCATTATCCATATCTACGCTTGCTGTCGCTTCATCCAGAATAACGATCGGCGCATCTTTCAAAATGCAGCGGGCGATAGAGATTCGCTGCTTTTCGCCGCCGGACAGGCTCTGGCCGCCCTCACCGATGACTGTCTGGAATCCGTCCGGCAGCGCCATGATAAAATCATAGCAGCGGGCTTTTTGGGCAGCCTCATAGACTTCTTCTTCGGCAGCGTCCGGTTTCCCCATGCTGATATTGTTGTAAATGGTATCCTGAAACAGATACACCCTCTGGAAAACCATGCTGATCTGTTCCATCAGTTCAGCGAGAGGCACATCCCGGATATCTGTCCCGCGGATTGTCACTTTGCTGGATTTCACATCCCAAAACCGCGCCAGAAGATTTGCAATCGTGGATTTGCCGCATCCGCTGCGGCCGCAGAACAGGACACATTTTCCATCGGCAATTTTCAGGCTGATCCCATGCAGACCGTCATGCTCCTGTCCCCTGCGGTCCAGCCCGTCCTCTGCACGGGGCACGCCCTCCGGGTGTCTGTCTCCCTCGGAGGCATTCCCATTATAAGAAAAGGATACGTTTTCAAATTCGATCACCCGATCGCACCTCCCCGCATACATAATTCAATCATAAAGAAAGCGGCAGCAATCCCCATCGCCGCAAAGTCTGCACCCCCGCATTTTATCTGGACAAGGCAGGTCCGGGGACCCGGATTTTCGATCCCACGGGTAACAGAAGCGATAGAAAGCTCATCCGCCGCCCTGGAGGCCATCATCAGCAGCGGGACATAGATACACTCTACCGTCATACCCGGATGGGAAAGGAATCCGCCCAGGGAGGGCGATACATCCCGCATTCTCATAGCGTCCTTAATAAAATGCCAGTCCTCCCGGATAGTCGGGATATAGCGCAGCATGACCGCAAATGTGATAACAAACTTTTTCGGGGCATAGATGCGGTTCATAGCGGATAAAAACTCGCTGACCTTCGTGGTAGACAGAACGATCCCTGCCAGCATCCCGCAGGCATAAACCTTATGAAACAGCCCAAGAAACGCAATAAACATGGTTCGCAGTGTCCCCGTCAGGACAGCCATGATCCAGACCGTCAGCACACAGATCACAGCATAAAAGCAGACTGCCTTCACAGAATATTTCCACTTGCCGCAAAGCACTCCTAATACGGCGATCAGCAGGACAAGCGTAAACTGATATTCGAGAGAAGGCGCAAACATGGAACTCAACACGCACATCAAAATAAGAAAGAGCTTCGTCCGCGGATCAAGCCAAAGCCCTTTCCGGGCGGTGTTCCCCAGCGTGCTGTAATCCCCGCTTAAAACAGCGGACATGCGCAATCCGCTTCGCTTCTTGCTCATGAACGTGCCTCCGTTGCAACTCCGGCGAACTGTTTTTTTAGCATTTTGCAGCCTACAAATGCACTGATGGAAGCTGTCACGAGGAGAGCTGCAAACATTGCGATAAAGATTCCCGTGTTTGCGGTCGCCTGCATGGTGTCAATATAGCTCTGCTCGGTTCCGTTCCCCAGCATAGTCTGGGCCCAGCCCTGGGGATCAATGAAGAAAACAAGGTACGACCCTGTTCCGCCCAGGGAGAAAAGGATATAGGACAGGCTGTTGATCTTCTTGCTCCTGTACTGCTTTGTACCGGCAACAAAATCAGCTGCGACAGCCATAATGAGATATCCCAGCGCAAACGCCCAGTGCATACCGGTGACAAACCAGATAATGGCTATAATAACGCCCATGATCGTGATGCTCCAGCGCTTCTGCACTTTTGCGATCATCAACAGATAAACCGGCCCGGCAAGCAAGGCGCTCCCGGCGGGCATGAAAAAGGTCAGCACCGGGTTGGTAGCAAAAAAGACGCCGCCCGCCATGATGAATACGAACAGAAGCGCAGTAAAAATTCCTGTTGTTACTAAGTCCCTGACTGACAATCCTGCTTTTGCATTTCCTTGATTACTCATATTTTTCCCTCCTGCTTCAAGAACGGTTGACCTACCGTCTGATATCTGTTATATTATGATTAGTTGACGCTAACCACGGTCTATATCATACTAACTTTCCGGGCAGCCTGCAATACATTCCGGGCATCTTCGTCCCTTCGTTGCAAAGTTCTGTCCAATCGTTTCAAAGGAGGCCGTCACTTGAACAATAACATTATTGCGGATTACTATGGGCCGCTTTTAACGGATAACCATTTTATCCCGGCAGACGGCAGCAACAGCTTCAATTCTGCCGGGCAATGCTGGCGGTTATCGCCTGAATTTGGGGAAGGCTTTTACTGGGTCTATGCAAAAAAGGATCTGTATGACATTAAAATCCACGATTTCTATTTTCACGAAGATTTCTTCATGGAGTTTAACCTGCCGGAAGCCTTAAGCATTACCCAGTATGAATCCATTTCCGGGGAGGAATTAAACCCCTACCGTCGGATGTCTGCGGGATGTATCAAAGCCTTTATCGGCGGTTATAAACCATACAAAGCGCTGATCCACAAAAAAATCCCCATCCGCTCCATCGGTATCGAAGTAATGCCGGCATACTATGAGGACTATCTTCAAAAGCAATATCCGGGGGGACTATATCAGCCCGCTTGCAGCTTTCCGACAGATCGATCAGACAACGGACTTCCCGGCTATGGCGAAGCTGCTCCATGAGGTAAAGGTCTACCGTGGGGACGGGATTGCCGCAGGACTATTTTATGAAGCGAAAGTTGCCGAGACCGTATCCCTTGTCGTGGAAGAACAGGAAAAAATTCTATCCCGTAAAGAAAAACGTCTGTCCGATCAGGATATAGCGCAGCTGGAAAACGTGATTGCTTATCTCAATGACCACTATGCTTTTGATATTCCGTTAGAGCGGCTTGCCAAAATAGCCTGTATGGGAACCACCAAACTGAAAACATCTTTTAAGCAGCTGCAGGGCTGCACGATCACAGAATATATTCAGCAGCGCCGTATGAGCCAGGCAGAACATTTGCTGATAGACACGGATTTCACGATGGGCCAGATTGCGGAAATGATCGGCTACTCCACTTCCAGCCGTTTTGCAGAATTGTTTCGCAAAAGTACGGGACTTTTGCCCATTGAGTATCGGAAAATGGCACGGCGCAGATAACGACCGGGCAGGCAGGCTGCCGCACATGAACGCGCACCCGGTTCTGTGAAATCAGTCCTGCAGAAAATAAAGGCTTTCGTACACCTCAAATGTACCGAAAGCCTTTATCGTCTCCTTAGCATTCGCAAACAACAGATTGATTACCGGAACTGTTCAAATACTCGAAAAATCGGGCGTTCCCATAAGATCGTAGGGCGTCACCTGGTATACATAGTAATTGAGCCAGTTTGTATACATATTGTTAGCATGTGATCTCCACATCAGAAGCGGCGGATTCGCCGGATCGTCGTCACGGTAATAGTTTTTCGGGATTTCGATCGGAAGTCCTTTTCCCAGATCCCGCTTATACTCGCCGTCCAGGGTAACGCGGTCGTATTCAGGATGCCCCATCACAAAGATCTGCCGTCCGTCATGCGTCATCGTGAGAAACACGCCCGCCTCATCGGATTCCGCAAGCACCATCAGCTCTTTGCAGTTGTGGATATCCTCCGCCGAAATTTCTGTGTGGCGGGAATGCGGGGCGAGAAAAACATCGTCAAATCCGCGTACCAGCGGGATTTTGCGATTGGAAACCTTATGCCAGAAAAGTCCGAACATCTTCTTGTCCAGCATACGCTTTTTCAGACCAAAATGATGATACAGCCCCGCCTGCGCTCCCCAGCAAAGATGAATGGTGCTCGTCACATGCGTCTTCGTCCAGTCCATGATCGTCACCAGCTCATCCCAGTAGTCCACCTCCTCAAACTCCAGCTGCTCCACCGGCGCGCCGGTAATGATCATTCCATCAAACATCTTCCCCTTCACCTCGTCAAAGGTCACATAAAACTGGTTCAGGTGGCTCGTGGAGGTGTTCTTCGACTGATGCCCGGACACCATCATAAAGGTGATATTGAGCTGAAGCGGTGTGTTGGAGAGCGAACGCAGAAGCTGCAGCTCCGTCTCCTCTTTCAGCGGCATCAGATTTAAAATTGCAATTTCGATCGGACGGATGTCCTGGTGGACGGCGCGGTTTTCGTCCATCACAAATATATTTTCTCTCTCTAAAATTTCCTTGGCGGGCAATTCGCCCTGTACTTTAACTGGCATAGTAGATTCCTCCTATTATCCATGCTTTCCTTACGCAACGAGCGCATATTCGGAAACCTCCGGTTTCCTCATTGTTTGTTGCACTCACATATGTCCTCCGTGAAATCCGGCTGGCTGCAAGCAGCCCCCGTATTTCCCGTTCGGCCATGCGCTCGTTGCTATGCATTCACATCAAAGGTGCAAAGAGCCGCAGCACTTTTCCTGCGATTCTGAAAATGAGCGGCTGCTTTTGATAAAAGTCATGCGTTACCGTCAGACATTTTTCCAGTGTTGTCTGGAAGTCGTTTTCCAGTTCTGCGACGGCGGTGTTCTGATAAAGCAGGACGCCGCACTCAAAGCTCAGATAAAAGCTGCGGAAGTCCATGTTGATGCTTCCCACGACTGCTTTTTCATCGTCGGAGACGATTGCCTTTGTATGGACGAAGCCCGGCTCAAATTCGAATATTTTCACGCCTGCATCCAGCAGCTCGTCGTAATAGGTGCGCGCCAGCAGAAAGGCATATTTTTTATCCGGTATATGCGGCATCATGATTGTGACATCCACGCCGCGCTTTGCCGCATACGTGAGCGCGACAATCATTTCATGGTCCGGCACCAGATACGGCGTCATGATATGCACGTATTTTTTTGCCGAGTACAGAATGTCCATATAAACAGTCTCGCTCGTCAGCTCGCCGTCCAGCGGATTATCGTCAAACGGCAGCACATAGCCGCTTTCCGGATACTTTTTTTCTGCCGGCGGCACATCGATGTAGCTCCGGTAGTCCACTTCCTCCTGATTTTTCGGATTTGCTACCTTCCAGGTCCGCAAAAACATCAGTGTAAAGCTCTTTACCGCTTCCCCCTCAATAATGACGGCGGCGTCCTTCCAGTAGCCGAACCGCTCCTTGCGGTTAATGTACTCGTCCGCCAGATTAATGCCGCCGGTCAGCGCCATTCTTCCGTCCACCACCACGATTTTACGGTGGTCACGGTTGTTCTGCGTCGTGGAGAGAGCCGGGATAAGCGGTGCAAAGACACGGCATTTTATTCCATATTTTTCCATCTCTGCCGGATAATCGTGCGGCAGACGGAACAGCTCGTTCATTCCGTCGTAGAGCAGGCGGACCTCAACGCCCTCCTGCGCTTTTTCCTTGAGGATTTCCAGCACGGATTCCCACATATATCCCGGATTGATAATAAAAAACTCGATAAAGATAAATTTTTTCGCGCCGCGCAGCTCCTGCAGCAGCGGTTCAAAAGCTTCCTCCCCGCTGGAGAAATATTTTGCCGAGGTATTCCGGTGGACGGCGCTTCCGCTGGCTTTTCTCAGATAGGCTGCCAGGTGCGTCATCTGCTGCGATTCCTCCTGCAGCATCCGTTCGGTTTCCGGATTCTGCTCCACCAGAGACGCTGTTTTCGCCTGCTCCTCCAGAATCAGCCTGTTAAGCTGCCTGCTTCCAATCTGCTCATAGAAGTACAGATAAAACAGCGCGCCGAATACCGGAACCGTCAGAATCGGCACTATCCAGGCTATCTGGAACGCCGGATTACCCCGCCTGCCGATAATCACAATCACAAGACAGAATCCCAGGAATACCATTGCCCAGTATGTGACAAATACATAGTCCCGTATCAGCTTAAAGCAGATCAGCAGAATGCCAAGCTGAATCAGAACCATCAGAAAAATGATGCCGGTCCTGCTGAAAATAACGTGCAGCATTCCCTGTTTGCCCTTCTTCAGCTTCTCCTTCGGCTTCGTCAACAGTTGTTTTTCTTTCTCCTTTTCGTTTTCCATATAGCTACCTCTAATCCTCTGCAGCCGTCATTTCCAGAAATTCCTCTTCACTGATTACCGGAATGCCAAGCTGCTGTGCTTTTGTCAACTTGCTTCCTGCATTTTCACCCGCCAGCACATAGCTGGTTTTCTTCGACACAGAGCCTGCCGCCTTGCCGCCAAGCTTCTGAATCAGCGCAACCGCCTCGCTTCTGCCCATCGTCGGCAGCGTTCCCGTCACCACGAAGGTCTTGCCCGCGAAAACAGTGCCCGCTTCCTCCTGCTCCGCCTCCATGTTGACGCCAACGTCCCGCAGCTTTTCCAGCAGCCTGCGGTTATCCGGCTCCGCAAAGTAGCTGCGGATTGCCTCAGCGCTGATGCTGCCGATATCGGAAACGCTCTCCAACTCCTCCTGCGACGCCCCGGCCAGCTTTTCTATGGTTCCGAAGTGGCTCATAAGCGACCGCGCCGTCGCTTTTCCGACGCCCTGGATGCCAAGCCCGGTCAGCAGTCGGTCAGGCTGGTTCGCCTTTGCATCCTCGATCGCCTTCAGAAGCTTATCGGTATTTTTCTCCTTGCCGATGATGCCCTGCCCGATCAGCTCCTCCCGGTGCTCCTTCAGCGAAAAAATGTCGGCAACATTTTTCAGATAACCAAGGCGCACCAGCTCAATAATATAATTTGCGCCAAAGCCCTTAATATCCATTGCGTCGCGCCCGACAAAATTAATGATGTGGCGCTCAAGCTGCGCCGGACAATTACTGCCGGTGCATTTGATATCTGCAGTGTCCTTCTCGCGCACCGCCGGCGCGCCGCAGACCGGACAGACATCGGGAATCTTAAAGCGCGTTGCTCCCGCCGGACGCTTTTCCTTTTTTACCGCCCGGATTTTCGGGATGATCTCGCCCGATTTATAAACTACGATCGTATCACCAATGCAGATATCCAGATCGTCAATAAAATCCTGATTGTGCAGCGTCGCGCGGGAAACGCTTGTCCCGCAGAGGCGCACCGGCTCAAAAACAGCCGTCGGCGTGATCCGCCCGGTCCTTCCCACGGAAAGCTCCACATCCAGCAGCACACTTTCCTTCTCCTCCGGCGGATACTTATATGCCACTGCCCAGCGCGGTACCTTGGAGGTCGCCCCCACGATTGCCCGCTGCGCAATGCTGTTCAGCTTCACCACCGCTCCGTCGATGTCGTAGCCAAGCTCGCCGCGCATACTGCCGATCTCTTCTATGGCGTTCCACACCTCGTCCGCCGTATGGCAGACCTTATAGTGATCGATCACACGGATGCCGTTGCTTTTCAGATACTCGTACCCCTCCGTGTGCGTGGCAAATTCTTTTCCCTGTGTTTCCTGTATGTTAAAGACGAAAAGCGACAGCTCGCGCTCCTTTGTGATGCGGCTGTCGAGCTGCCGCAGCGTGCCCGCCGCGCAGTTCCGCGGATTTGCAAACACTTTTTTTCCGAGCAGCTCCTGCTTTTCGTTCACCTTCTCAAACGCCGCGTCCGTCATGTAGACCTCGCCGCGGATTTCCAGATAAGGTATCGGGTGCTTCAGACGCGTTTTCACGTCTTTGATCACCCTGGCGTTTTCCGTGACGTCCTCCCCCTGGATAATACCGTCTCCGCGCGTGATCGCGGTCGTCAGCACACCGTCCGTGTAGCGCAGCGCCAGCGAAAGCCCGTCGATTTTCGTCTCGACGACAAATTCGGGATCGCCAAACTGCGCCTGCATATCCTGTACGAACGCATCCACTTCCCCGCGTGAAAATACATCCGACAGACTCAGCATCGGCACGCGGTGTTTCACCAGCACGCCCGCCTCGCGCTTTGCCGTTCCGCCGACATGCTGCGTGGGCGAATCCGGCGTGACAAGCTCCGGATGCTCCTTCTCAAGCGCCTTTAATTCCAGCATCATCTGGTCATACTCATAATCGGAAATCTCCGGATCGTCCTGGTTATAGTAGCGGTCGCTGTGATATTCCAGCTTCTTTCTCAGTTCTTCGATTTTTTCCTGTATTGTTTCCACGGTTTCCCTCACTTCTTAATATTTCACCTTTTATACTTAATCTCAGACACAATGCTTACAAAGCTCACAGATTTCCCTCAGTTCCTCATCGGATGCCTCGCGGTACTGTCCGACCGGCAGGCTGCCGAGACGGATATTCATGATGCGCACGCGCTTCAATTCCTCCACCTGGTAACCGAGTTCGCTGCACATGCGCCGGATCTGCCGGTTCAGCCCCTGCGTCAGCACGATGCGAAAGGTCCTGCGCCCGGTTTTCTCTATCCGGCAGGGGCGCGTCTTTATGTTCAATTCATGCAGGTACACGCCCTGCGCCATCTTCTTTAAAAACGTATCTTCTACGGAACGGTCAACCTTCACCAGATATTCTTTTTCGTGAAAATTTGCCGCCCGCATAATATGATTCTGCAGTTCCCCGTCGTTCGTCATGAGAATCAGTCCCTCAGAGTCCTTATCCAGCCTGCCAGCATAAAAAACGCGCTTCGGATAATCTACCATTTCCTCCAGCGTCACATCTCCCCACTTTTTCTCTGTTGTACACACAACCCCGCGGGGCTTGTTCACAACAAGCAGGATGCGCTTCTGCTGCCGCACGGCACGTTCTCCCTCCACGCGGATGTCCTGCGACGGAAACACCTTCTGCCCGGCAAGCGCTATAGCGCCATCCACCAGTACCTTTCCCTCCGCGATCAGGCGGTCTGCCTCCCGGCGCGAGCAGATGCCCGCCTGCGCAAGATATTTATTAATGCGCACCGGTTCTTTTGTATCTGCAAATTTCCGAATATTCTCCTTTATGTGGTCTGATGCCATGTGCTCTCCTTCCTCACGACTGAGACTGGGCGCGCTTCCATGCCTGCGTCTGCCAGCAGCCGCAGCATTCCATCCGGGATTTGCTTCCTCCCACAAGCGCCCACGCGAAAACATCGTTTTCTCGCTGCTATTCGTTCATTATACTTGACTTTTAATTTTTTTGCAACGGTTGCGCGAATGTTCTCTGCGTAGTATACTGATTATGTTACTGTTCACTCCGTTCACAGTCACCTTCGCAAATCCATTTAAAATTCGCTTCGCGAATGGGATTTGCTCACACCTGAATCACATTCTCACGCCTCA
>UMKV01013184.1_pt1 | contig 59025 bp, 45 predicted proteins | sample 1966381 | NCBI WGS metagenome assembly UMKV01 (sample SAMEA4836182, study PRJEB28245) | human gut metagenome | biome: gut microbiome; material: fecal sample | place: Denmark | collected 2008
TGCTGCGCTCCGGCAATATAAACATTATCGCGCTCCTGCAGCACAAAGGTGCCGTTCGGAATGGTAATCTCGCCGCCGCGCTCTACCACGCAGACCAGGATATCGCTCTTTAATTTCGGTCCGATCTCCTGGATTTCCATATTGCAGAGCGGGGAACCCGGTTTGATACGGAATTTTAAGACCTCCACCTTGCCCTTGGCGAACACTTCCACGCTGATTGCTGTCGGCAGGCGCAGCACACGCGCCGCCTCCCCCGCCGCCGTCAGCTCCGGATTGATGACCATGGCAAGCCCAAGCTCTTTTTTTAAAAATTCTGTTTCCTTGCTGTACTCCGGGTTGCGCACACGGGCGATCGTCTGACAGCCGCCCGCCTTTTTCGCGATCAGGCAGCACATCAGATTCAGCTCATCCGAGCCTGTGACCGCGATCAGAAGATCCGCCTTCTTCACGCCCGCCTCCATCAGCATATCGAAACTGATGCCGCTGCCGATATAACCCATGATGTCAAATTCGTTGACAAGCTGCTCTACACGGTGTCCGTTGATATCCAGAACCGTAACGTCGTTGTCCTCCCTGCTAAGCTGTTCTGCAAGCGTGGAACCGACCTTTCCGCAGCCCACAATAATTATCTGCATATATCCTCCGTATGAATGTTTTCTTATGTCATAAATGTAACTGCTTTCATACCTATTTTACGATATACGCCTAAAATGTCAATCCTTTTGTTTACAGCTAATACTTTGATTTTTCATGCAGCCAGGTGATCACCGCACAGAGGAGGGTAAACAGCACGCCCGCCGCGAGGATTCCCAGCGAAAGCACCGTCATATTCCGGGCGATCCACTGAAGCATTCCGCCAAGACCGCCCTCCGCCACGCCTGCATCCATCAGCGCATTTGCTCCGAAAAACAGCACAAACGCCGGCACCATACGTACAATACTCAAAATCTGCGCATTCCTGATCGTCACAAAATACAGCACCAGAAATTCTACCGACATCACGATCAGCGCAGCGCCGAGGAAAGCGGCTGTAAAAACCCAGATGCCCTTCATGGAAATCTCCCCTCTGACCATCATGCGGAAAAACTCAGCCGCAATTCCCAGCAGCGCGGAAACAACCATCACGATCACCCCAAACAGATAGCGCCCGAATACCCGGTTTGCAACAGAAGCCGGAAGCATGTTGGTAAACACCTCCGATATATTGGACATGGCAAAAAAAGGATTAGACACAATGATCAACCCGCCGAAAACCAGGTACAGGATTCCCCAGCATGCAGGTGCATTATCCATTGCGAGTGTGGTTACCAGGCAAATCAGCAAAAAAAATGGCAGAATTTTAAAGATACTCTTTGATTTCAGTATATCCAGCTTAATGCACTTGAATGTTTTCATAATCTTCCCTCCAAATTCTGAATCATATGCACAACGATCTGATCGATCAGCGGCTTTTCCAGAAGGCAATCCTGCGGCAGGTACGCCGCGTCGTCGCTGCGGACGATCGCCTCAAAGCCCACGCCGCTTTCCTTAATTCCCACCAGATATTTACGCGAGCGCGCATCCAGATCGTCCAGTCCGCCTTTCACCAGCATCCAGCTCTCCTGCAGATCCTCCTTCGTCTCGCAGAAAATTTTCTTTCCATTGTTAATGAAGAAAATATAATCCGCGATCTGTTCCAGGTCGCTTAAAATGTGCGTGGAGAACAGCACGCTGTGTTCGCCGTCGCTGATATACTCCTGCAGAATTCCCAGAATCTCCTGGCGCACCACCGGATCAAGCCCGTTCGTCGCCTCATCGAGGATCAGCACCCTTGTATCGCGTGCAAGAGCGACGGCAAACATCAGCTTTACACGCATTCCGCGTGAAAATTCCTTAATTTTCTTTTTCTCCGGCAGCTTCCACTTTTCCATGTAAGCGTTAAATTCCTGCTCCCGGAAGGTCGGATAAAAGTCACGGCAGATAGATCGGATATCTCTGACCGTGAAATCCGGCAGAAACCCGTCGGTATCCCCCACAAAGCCGATCGCCTCCTTGTACGCAACCGGCTGCTCCTCATAGCGCAGACCGTCGATCACGCACTCCCCGCCGTCCGCCTTAATGAGATGAGAGATCAGACTCAGCGTAGTTGTCTTGCCCGAACCGTTCTGACCGACGTATCCCATGATGTAACCCTTCGGGATGGTGAAGCTGATATCGGAAAGCGTAAAATCCTTATATTCCTTATGAAGTCCTTTTACCTCCAATGCATTCATAGCTCTGTCTTCCTTTCTTTTTCGTCGGGACACATGGTTGAATTATCCCGCACAAAATAACTCCGATATAGATCGCATGCTCAGCGCCTGTGCTGTCTCTGCAGAACCTGCAGTGCCTCCACAAGCTCCGCATCCGTCATATCTAATCTTTGCGAAGCGTCGATCGCTGCCTCCAGGTGCTCCTCCATCTGGCGGCGGCACTGCTCGCGGATAATCTTATTATCGCGCTTAAGGACAATGCTCCCTTTTCCCTGCACCGAGGCGATGTAGCCCTCGCTCTCCAGCTCCCGATAGGCGCGCGTCGTGGTGATCACGCTGATCCCCAGGTCTTTCGCAAGCTGACGGATCGACGGGAGCACGGTTCCCTCCGCGATCTGACCGTTTGAGATCTGTTCCTTCATCTGCTCCCGTATCTGCGCATATATCGGAAGTTCAGACTGATTTGAAAGAATTACTTTCATCTGTGGCTCCTCTCTGTAAAGGTATTCTCCACCCGGGTGTGCACCTCCCGGACATCATCAATACAGCACAAAGAGTATATACTGTATATATATCATTATATACAGTATATACTCTTTGTCAAGCAGAAATTTTAACCTCTATGCATATTTCAAGAAATCTGTTATAATCGAGCAGAATAGATAAGCTCTGGCATCGTAAAAATGTTTTAACATATATCAGAAAGGTGTATTATGAATAAGAAGCAATCCCTTGATCTAACCTCCGGACCGATTTTTAAGACGCTCGCTTCCCTTGCTATGCCGATCATGGCATCCTCGTTTCTCGCCACTGCCTACAACATCACCGATATGGCATGGATCGGTATGCTCGGCTCAAAGGCTGTTGCCGGCGTCGGCGTGGGCGGCATGTTTGTCTGGCTCTCCCAGGGGCTCGTCCTTTTTCCGCGCATGGGCGGACAGGTCAATATGGCGCAGTGCTGCGGAAGCAGGCGTCTCTCTGAGGCGCGCAGCTATGCGGCTGCCGCTCTGCAGCTCACGATACTCTTCGGCATACTCTTTGGCGGCGTCTGCCTGCTTTTTCCTGAACCGCTCCTGTCCTTCTTTCAGATGGATGACGCCGAAACCTATCACGCCGCAGAAATTTATATGAAGATCACCTGCGGTCTGATCATTTTCAGCTACTTAACGCAGACGCTCACCGGACTTTACACGGCGCAGGGCGATTCGAAAACGCCCTTTAAAGCAAACCTCATCGGACTGATTGCAAACATGGTTCTCGATCCGCTTTTGATCTTAGGTTATGGCCCCTTTCCACGGCTGGAAGCTGCCGGCGCCGCCATTGCCACCGTCACCGCGCAGGTGATCGTGCTCGCGGTTCTCGTAACAGAGCTCCTGCGCGCTGCCCCGGAGCATAATCTTTTAAAAACGGTGCGCCTGCTTCGGCCGGTTCCCGGAAATTATTATCGCAGCATCAGCCGGATCGGGATTCCCTCCGCCCTGCAGTCCTCACTTTACTGTATGATCTCCATGGTGCTGACGCGCATGGTATCCGCCTTCGGTCCCGGTGCGATCGCCACGCAGCGTGTGGGCGGGCAGATCGAATCCCTCTCCTGGAACACGGCGGACGGCTTCGGCGCCGCACTGAACGCCTTTGTCGCACAGAACTACGGCGCAAAAAAGACGCAGCGTATCCGCGAGAGCTACCGCATCTCCGTGCGGGTACTCGTCGTCTGGGGGCTTCTTATCACTGCAGCCTTCCTTTTGCTGCCGCGCTCCATCTCACATCTGTTCTTTTACGAGCCAGAGGTGGTCGAGATCTCAGCAAACTATCTGACCATCATCGGATACAGCGAGGTCTTTATGAGCGTGGAGCTTATGACGGTCGGCGCGCTCTCCGGGCTTGGCAGAACCACGCTCTGCAGCGTGATTAGCATCCTTTTCACCGGCGCGCGCATCCCGCTGGCCCTGATGCTCTCGCGCACCAGCCTCGGACTTTCCGGTATCTGGTGGGCGCTGACACTCACCTCGGTGGCGAAGGGGATTATCTTTTATTTTACTTTTCAATATGTGCAGAGAGGAATCGAGAAGCGGCTATGAAAGGCATCCCCGGCAAACTGCCGGGGACGCTTCTATTCCATCATAGAAAGATATCCTTCCCACTCTGTTTTCGGTACATTCAAAGCTGCCATAGACTGCTCAGCGGTCCAGCCCATGTTACTCATCAAATTTTTCAAAGATGCAAGAATGCCCCTGGTAATGCCCTGTTCGATTCCTTTCTCTACTAAACCCTTACTTAAATTACACACCAAAATCACCTTCCTCTCCAACGTCTCTGTCATCTGAATATCAAAGTCCTCCTGCAATATCTGCTGCTTCTGTCTGTAACTCATGTTCGAAGAAAAAAGCGTCCCCAACAGCTTTAAGACACCATTCTGCGGCAGTTCATCTGTTTTTCCCAGACATACCATAACTGCAGCCAGCAGATCGTAATGCTCCATCTCTTCATGTGCACCGCCAATCACATTTTTTTCTGCAATAGAATAGCCTGTAATCGTGTTTTGCCTGTTTTGAGGCGGATTTACGCAAATCCAGATACTATACACCTTTTTTATCTTTTCATAATGGGAATCGGTAAATTCCGTCCCATACTGCGCAGATATCATGCGGCAGCAATAATAGATACCACGTTTGATGAGCGGATACCCCGGATAAAAATCGTTCTGTGCTTCGATATTTAAGATCAGATGCACTCCCTCCCCGGAACCCGGAAGAATTGCAAAGAATCGGACATCATAGGTAACAGTTCCCTCGTACAGGCTGGTATCCTCCGTCCCGATCCCATGAATCCTTGGGGCATTTGTTTCATCCGGCAGGACCGGAACCTCCGCGATCTGAGGTTTCCCTTCGATATAATTCTCTGCGATATCTTCTATCTCCAGTTTCTGGTATTCCCGTATACAATTCTTCATGATCCATGCAAGTATCCTCTTTTCCGCAAGAAGCTTCTTGCAGGCGGCATCGTAAGCTTCCATAGCATCTGAGAGTCGTAGACTCTTTGCAATTGTCGTTTCTATACTTATCGCCCTCCTCATCTATGTTTTTATAATATCACATAAACGAAGTTTTTGCAACACTATTTTTATTTTTAAAAAACCAAAATTTTCTATTATCATACAATGGGCTGTAAAAAAATCCCACAAAAAAGAACGCTTTCGGGCATAATACCTGTAGGCGTTCTTCTTTGTTTGAAAACATGGAAGATTTCCACTCTTTATTACAGATTTTCTTGATATCTGTGATCCTGTATTAGCATTTGACAAAATCATGGAGGAGATTGGAATAGAAAAATAAGAACAGGACAGTCAAAATCAACGAGGAACTGAGTGCAATGTTTGCTTGAATTATTCCGCAAAATAAAAGAGCTGTGAATTTGAAGTTTTTCACAGCCCCTTCTATTGATCATGCTTTATTCTTTTTTCTTTTCTTTTACAACCTCTACTTTAATACTTCCCTCCTTTTTCTTTTTCAGAAGATAACGCAGCACAACTGCAAGCTCCAGGAGCACGGCTGCCGCCACCGCAATGCCGTCGAGCGTATAGAACAGCTTTTCCATCTTGCTTGTATCTGTGGCGGTAACGGCTGTCGGGTCTGCATAGTAACCGCTGTTTCCGATCGTATACAGGATATTTTTGCACGCCCGGCGCATCGCCAGTGTAAGCGTCGCGCTGCCCTCTGTGAGCTGATTGGATTCCGCCTGCCCATAGCCAAGCATCAGATCGCCGCCGTTGCGGATTGCACTGTCGGTCGACTGATAGCCGTAAGAGCCGTTGTAATCGGTAATGACGGTTCCGACAAAGCCCCACTCATCCCTGAGCACCGTATTTAACAGGTCAGAGTTGCTGTACGCCGGTACTGTCCCGATCCAGTTATAGGAGGACATGACGCCCTGCACCGTTCCCTCAAATTTCTTGATACACATCTCAAACGGCTTCAGATAAGTCTCGCGGATGGTCTGCTCCGTCGTAAAGGTCAGCAGGAAGGAGCAGCGGTTAGTCTCCTGGTCGTTGAGCGCAAAGTGTTTGATATAGGCGTAGACGCCCTGCGTTGCTGCGCCATTCACCTCGTAAGCTGCGCAATAGCCGGAAAGTACGCTGTCTTCGGAATAATACTCAAAGTTTCTTCCCGCAAACGCGCTGCGGTGCAGATTCATCGCCGGACCGTACCATCCATAGTTTTCCGCCTCCGCGTACTCCTGTCCCATGGAAGCGCCGATCAGATACATCAAATCCTTATTCCAGGTCTGCGCCATCAGTACTTCCGCCGGATAAGCCGTCCCGTACACGCCAGTCACAAAGTTGCTCACGCCCGCCGGTCCGTCACAGTCCGATGTGGCAATCTTTCCAACCGAATCCACCGCAACTGTCTGCCAGCCGCCGACATTAATCAGATTACTCATATCTTCGAAGGTCATCTGATCCAGAAGCTGCTCCCATGTCTCGTCGTCATACGGTTTTCCGGTGAGATCCGCCAGCGTCAGCCCGTTGTCTGCCCCCATAATCGGCATTTCATCGTCCGGGTTATCATACTGTGAACCGTCGTAGCCGTGGTTCGAAGAAGCGTCGATCAGCTCGATCGTCTCGTCGTCCATCACGTATAATTCCTCCGCCGGGGCAGACGTCGCCTCCTCGTAATTCGCAAAGCCGTCCGCACGTGAGAGATACGTCGCGTCTCCCTTCGCGTAGTCTTCAAACTGGTTTGTCGCCGTCACACCATCGCTCGCACGTCCATCCGTACTGTAGTCAATGTCGGAATCGAGCGTAAAGGTCTCTTCCGCCAGAACCGTGTGGGAATCGGAGCGAATGGAGATAGTATAGTCCCCGGCTTCTAATATATAGCCTCCGTTTTCCGTCTTAATACACTCGCTGTCGTAAGCCGCCAGATCCTCCAGCGGAATGCTGAAGCTGAGTATCTGGCTTCTGCCCGGCTCCAGAGTATCCGTCTTGCCGAATTCAATCAGGTTCACCGATGCCTTCTCGATTCCGCCGTTGGTGTACGGCGGCGTATAGTAAACCTCGACCACATCCTTGCCCGCTGCATCGCCAGTATTTTTCACCTCTACGTCGAAGGTGACAGTATCTTCGCTCACGCTGAAATTCTTGATTTCCTGCTCGAAGGTGGTGTAGGAAAGCCCGTAGCCGAACGGATACAGCACCTCGTCTTCGTAGGTGATCAGCCCTTCCTCCGCCGCTGTCTCGTAAAATTTATAGCCGACATAAATACCTTCTACATAGTTTACATACGCAATGTTCCCCTCGTATGCGCTGTCTGATCTTGCGATATCCTTTTTCAGATCATCTACATTTGTATAGGAGAAATTTCCGATGTTCTGATAAGTCGGTGTCGCCGTCAGGTCCTTTACAAAGGTGTCCGCCGTTTTGCCGGACGGATTCACCGAGCCGTTGATAATCTCACCGAGAGCCGTCATGCCGGTCGCACCGGTACCCGGCGCCAGAATCACCGCCCCGATGGAATCATACTCATCCACCCAGCCGAGTTCCATCGTATTGCAGGCATTGATCACCACAATAACATTTTCAAAGCTGGAGCAGACAAGCTCGATCATGTCCTCCTCTGTGTTGGAAAGCTCCAGATAGTGCTCTCCCTCATCAAAGTCGTCGTAATCGCCGTTGTTGGTATAGCTTCCCGCCGTGTAGGTATAATTGTAATTCGTTTTGCCTTTTTTATCGACCGCTACCTCCTCCTGCAGGTTGTAGCTGCCATGAATCACAGCGTTCATGTCTGTCGGCAGGTCAGAACCCTCGCCGCCGCTTCTTCCGATCACAATTACCGCCGTATCTGAAAAGCTCTTTGCACTGTCCATCAGTTCATCCGTGTAGTAATCCGCTGTCGGCTCCGGCAGTGTCCAGTCCTGCGTCGTCATGTTGATCGTCGGGCGCTCCGCGCAGTAATCAACGTACATCTGGCTCAGCTCTTCATTTGTCTCATAGCCCGCATCCTGCAGTGACTGCAAAATACCGACGGCGTCGGAACCGTCCGAGGAGCCGGAACCGGTGCCGCCAAACAGCGGATTCGTAGAATCCCATCCAAATACATTCAGTGACGTCACATCCGAGGAAAGCGGAAGAAGCCCCTCGTTTTTCAGCAGAACAAGCCCTTCCTCGCCAACCTGCTGAACGGTATCCCGGCTCTGCTGCTGCGTATCCTCGTTTAAATCTACTGCAGAAGCGTTTAAGATACCGGAAATGTTGTTGTACATTGGTCCGAAGCAGACCAGATTGGCAACCAGCACAACCGCAAGCAGAAACGCCAGCGATGCGCTCCAGCGGACAAGGTGCCGCTTCCCCTTTTTGATCCACCAATGCGCCCCGATCATTACCGCGGCAAACACTGCGATCAGCGCCAGCAGCGCATAGATATAGCTGCTGCACATCGTAAGGTATGACGTGAGATCCGCTGTACTCACTCCCATCGGAATTAAAATTGGGGAAAGTATGCTAACCAGTATATCAATCATAAATGCTATCCTCCCAGATTTTTTTAAGAGGCTGGCGTTTTTTTCACCAGCCTCCTACCTTTCATCCCGCAGACGGGATTTCTTCTAATTGTTACTCAGCCACCGTATAGGAAATCGTTTCCGGCGTCGTCAGCGGCTCTGCGCTGTAGGTCTGTACACGCTCATCGTCGATCACGCCGGACCAGTTCAGACCGTATGCAAAATCGTAGGTGTTGCCGTCAGAATCCACATAGCACTCTGCGTCACGCGGAACGTCCTCCTGCTGTGCCTCTACTGCCTCCATGCTCGCAGGCTGCTGCATCGGAAGAAGTCCGGTCGGCTCTACTTTGCCGGAAATCACATCCAGCAGTACCTCATCCAGGAAGAAGCTTCCATCGAAAGCAGTTCCTGCATAGTACATCAGAATCGCATCAGCAAGCGGTTCTACCTCGGACCATACCATGCCTCCCACGGAGCTTACGGACATTGTTACAATTACCTTACAGTCTTCTGATACCACATCGTTGACATACTGCAGTGTCTCAAGTTCAGCGTAGTTGCCTGCCTTTCCAACCGACTCGCCGGTATAGGAACGGTCCTCCTTTACCTCCTGTGTCGTTGTTCCATAGTAGCCGTCGCTGATTTCCACGATCTCCACGCCGTTTGCAATCGCCTCATGTGCGGTGTCCGCCGTGTACTCGCCGTACTGCAGGGATGCCGGGTAGTAAATGCCATCCTCATCCACGGTACTTTCCGTATTCGGATTTGTCATCGTCACCAGCGCGTAATCGCAGGCTGTGATTTCCTCTGCGCTTGCACGGATGATATCCTCCGCAACGTATGCCGGATTTCCTTCCTCATCCTGCCCGGACGGCTCTCCCACACTGTCTGTCACAACATTGAAGTACTGGGAAACAAGCTCAATGTCCATCATCGGTTCTGCGGATGCTGGTGTGCTGCCCATGAATCCGCTGCTCGCCGCCGTATATTTATACGGAACGTAAATAGTTGCTTTTTCTTCTGATTCCTCTGCCTGTGCAATCGTGTTATCGCTGTTCTTCAGCATGATGACAGCCTTCTCCTGTGTAGAACGGCCGTATGCCTTTGTCTCATCGGTCCATACGCTTGCAACAGATTCCTCAGTGTCAAGGTAAGCGTTCTCAAACAGTCCGACCTCCATTTGTGTAACAAAGAATCTGCGCGCATGCTCTCTCATCACTGCGAGCGCTTCCTCCTCGCCCATCTCTTCCACCATGATCTCATAACCGCCAACTGCCGCTTCCGTGTTGGAAGTTCCGCCGATCTGGTCGCATCCCACGGTAAACAGGAGTGCAAAGCGTTCTTCTTCTGTCAGATCCTCAACGCCGTAATCACGTGCATCGTCGTCTGTAATCTGCCAGTCTGTTAAGATAAATCCGTCGTAGTCATTGTCGCGCAGCAAATTGATCTTAAATTCACTGTAGCCGCCGCCCACAAGCTCGCCGAGCGACTCATCCTCCGAATAGGAAATGCCGTAGTTCGGCATCACGCCGCCTGCCTTTCCGGTTGCAGAATCCAGATTGAATGCGCCGTCAAAGAAGGAGATCAGGTGCGCTGCGAAGTTATCGCCAGGATATACCGTATATTTTCCGGAATCATTGTGGTCGTTTCGTCCGCCCTCCGTAGAGCCTGAGCCGACAAAATGCTTTACGATATTTACCACGGAATCCACGCCCCATCCAAGATCGTTACCCTCTTCATCATAGGTGGACTGCATGCCGGATACCACCGCGTTTGCAAGGTCGCGTGTCAGCGCCGGATCCTCCGAATATGCGCCTGAGGTACGCCCCCACTGAGTTGTCGTCGCGATGTCGATCTGCGGACCAAGCACCATCGTGATGCCGACAGCACGGTACTCTTTGGATACCTCCTGCGCGACCTCATTTGCAAGCTCCATATCCATGGTCGACGCGAGCGCGTTCTGGTCGATGATATCAGAAATGTTCATCGGGTCAGTACTGATCGTTACCGGAATACCGTAGCCGCCCTGTGCCTCCGCCATCGACTGCAGCATATTGTTCCAGGTGACTGCCGTCTCGGTGTTACCCTCATTGTATGCGGAGCGGGTAACGCCTGCGCGTCCGCCTGCATCAAAATAAGTCTGATCCTGCTCGCCAAGCTCGCTTCCAAATGAATACCAGCCGCCATGTGTGAGCAGCGGCGCAATTTCCTCGCCTGTCAGCTTTGACGCCAGATCCGCTGCGCGGGTGTTATCATCCTCGCGCCAATCCTCGTAAACATCCAGCTCTCCGTCCTGATCGAGGTCCTTGAACGCATAGCCATCCTGCTCGATGATGCTTACGCCGGAATCCTTGCTGTAGCCAAGTGTCTCGCCGCCCTCATTCGTGACTTTGATCCATCCGTCCGCCATCTCTGTCTGCGACCACTTTTCTCCGCCTGCCGTCACATCTGCCTCCGCACAGACCGTCGTACTGCCCACCATTGAAGCAGCCAGTCCCAGCGCCACCAGTTTGCTCATTCTTTTCTTCATGTTTTTTCTCCCTTCATCTTTTTCCCGGAATGTGCTCTTTTTACACATCTCTCTTCGAGGTAAGGCTATTAAAACACGGAATTTTCACATTTACAATGTGCGCTGGACGACCTGCATCCATACATGAGAAACTGCAGTTTTTCCCGGAAAAGCTGCATCTGAGATGCAAAAATGCCATTCGTCATGGACAAACGGCAAACGATGTGCAAGAGAAAGGGCAGTCCACTGCTCGATGGACTGCCCTGTATCAAAAGGAGGGTAAAAGCAATTCAAAAAATCTATTCTGCATAAGAAAACGTAATCGTTTCCGGTGTTGTCAGCGGCTCTGCGCTATAGGTTTGCACGCGCTCATCATCAATCACGCCGGACCAGTTCAATCCGAATGCAAAGTCATAGGTGTTTCCGTCGGAATCCACATAACACTCTACATCACGCGGTACATCCTCCTGCTGCGCCTCCACAGCTTCCATGCTTGCAGGCTGCTGCATCGGAAGGAGCGCCGACGGCTCTGTCTTTCCTGCAATGATATTTGCAATCGATTCATCAGTATAAACGCCGGACATGCCATTGTAGTACATCACAATTGCATCTGCAAGCGGCTCCACCTCGGACCATACCATACAGCCCACGGAATTCATTGCCATCGCAACAATTACCTTACATTCCTCGGATACCGCGCCGCTTACATACTGGAGCAGCTCATAATCCACGTATGTATCAGGCAGTTCTGCGGTTGCCCCGGTGTAGGAACGGTCTTCCTTTACTTCCTGTGTAGTGGTTCCATAATATCCATCGCTGATTTCCACAATTTCCACGCCATTTGCGATTGCCTCATGCGCAGTATCCGCAGTATATTCCTCATACTGAATGGACGCCGGATAATAAATACCATCTTCATCCACGGTACTGTCTACCACCGGATTCGACATCGCGACGATCGCATAATCACAGGAAGCAATTTCTTCTCCACTTGCGCGGATTACGTCATCCTCCGTGTAGCTTCCGTCTTCTCCGGTCGGATCTCCAACGGAATCTGTCACGACATTATAATACTGACTATATACTTCAATATCCACGCACGGCTCCCAGCTATAGGTAACGGTTATTTCCGGTGCCCCTGCCGCCCCATTCGGGAAAGAAACGGTCGACTCAGAAACATACTTATACGGAATGTAAACCGTCGCTTTTTCCGCCGTCTCATCGTATGCATGGATGGTGTTGCCACTGTTCTTGATCATCACAATAGACGCCTCCTGGCTCTTTGTTCCCAGCTCCATATGCTCATCGCTCCATGCATTTGCAGTTGCATTTTCCGTAGAGATATAAGGATTTTCATAAAGCCCGACCTCCATCTGTGTGAGGAAGAACCGCTTCGCGTGCTCCCGCATCAGCTCCAGAGCCGCCTCCTCGCCCATATCCTCAACCATGATCTGGTAGCCTTCAATCGCACCTTCGGTATTCGTCGTACCTCCAACCTGGTCGCAGCCAACTTCAAAGAGCCTTGCAAAGCGCTCGCCCTCCGTCAGATCCTCCACGCCGTAGGTGCGGGTATCGTCCTCCGTAATCTGCCAGTCTGTAAGAATAAAGCCATCATAATCATTGTCTCGGAGCAGGTTGATTTTATATTCGCTGTAAGCGCCCGCAACAAGATCGCCAAGCGATTCATCCTCCGTATATGCAATCGCATAGTTCGGCATCACGCCGCCCGCTTTTTCCGTGGCGGAATCCAGATTGAATGCGCCGTCAAAGAAAGCAATCAGATGCGCCGCAAAATTTTCTCCCGGATATACCGTATATTTTCCGGAATCTCCATGGTCATTGCGTCCGCCCTCCGAAGCGCCAGCTCCGGCAAAGTGCTTGGCAATCGCCACTACGGAGTCCTCGCCCCATCCCAAATCATTTCCCTCTTCGTCGTAGGTAGACTGGAGACCGGAAATATAGGCGTTCGCAAGATCACGGTTCAGCGCCGGATCCTCAGAGTAGGTTCCACTCGTCCTGCACCAGGTCGACTGTGTGGCAATGTCAATCTGAGGTCCAAGCAACATAGTGACGCCTACGGAACGATAATCCTTCGCATTCTGCTGTGCAATCTCATTTGCAAGCTCCGTATCCATCGTGGAGGCAAGGCCGTTTCCATCCGCCGTACCGGAGATGCCGTTCGGGTCAATGCTGATCGTTACCGGCACGCCATAGCCGCCGTTTGTCTCCGCATATTCCTGCAGTGCGTTATTCCACTCCACTGCCATCTCAGTATTTCCCTCATTTCCAGCCGAGCGGGTAACGCCTGCGCGTCCGCCTGCCGCCAGATATTCCTCATCTATGCCGACCTCAGAACCAAAGCTTGACCAGCCGCCGTGTGTAAGCAGCGGCGCGATCTCCTCTCCCGTCATCTTCGATGCAAGATCCGCTGCACGGGTTTCATCATCCTCCCGCCAGTCCTCGTAAACATCAAGCTCGCCATCCTGATCCAGATCCTTAAAAGCATAACCATCCTGCTCAATTAAGGTAACGCCGGAATCCTTGCTATAACCAAGGGTCTCGCCGCCCTCATTCGTGACCTTGATCCATCCATCCGACGTTTCCTCCTGAGACCATTTCTCCCCGCTGGCAGTAACGTCCGCTTCTGCGTAAACAACGGTACTGCTGACCATAGATGCAGCGATTCCCAGCGCGAGCAATCTGCTCATTCTTTTTCTCATGTTCTTCTCCCTTCTAACTGTTTTCGGAAAATGTGTTTTTCACATCTCCTTTTCGGTAAAAACATTAAAACATGAATTTTCTGCATTTACAATGCTCGCTGGACGACCCGCATCCATACAGGAGAAACGGCATTTTTTTCCGGAAAACCTGCAATTGAGATGCAAAAATGCCGTTCGTCATGGACGAACGGCGTCTATATCTGCCACGTTTTCAATGCCACTGCCTAGCTGCCTATTGATACGGCTATATCACCTCTCCATCATAGAAAGATATCCTTCCCACTCTGTTTTTGGTACATTCAAAGCTGCCATAGACTGCTCGGCGGTCCAGCCCATATTCTTCATCAAATTTTTCAAAGATGCAAGAATGCCCCTGGTAATGCCCTGTTCTATGCCCTGTTCTATACCCTGTTCAATCCCTTTCTCCACCAAGCCCTTACTTAAATTGCACACTAAAATCACCTTCCTCTCCAACGTCTCTGTCATCTGAATATCAAAGTCCTCCTGCAATATCCGCTGCTTCTGTCTGTAACTCATATTCGAAGAAAAAAGTGTTCCCAACAGCCTTAGCACACCTTTCTGCGGCAGTTCATCTGTTTTTCCCAGACATACCATAACTGCAGCCAGCAGATCGTAATGCTCCATCTCTTCATGCGCACCGCCAATCACATTTTTTTCTGCAATAGAATAGCCCGTAATCGTGTTTTGCCTGTTTTGAGGCGGATTTACACAAATCCAGATACTGTACACCTTTTTTATCTTTTCATAATGGGAACCGGTAAATTCCATCCCATACTGCGCAGATATCATGCGGCAGCAATAATAGATACCACGTTTGATGAGCGGATACCCCGGATAAAAATCGTTCTGTGCTTCGATATTTAAAATCAGATGTACTCCTTCCCCGGAACCCGGAAGAATTGCAATGAATCGGATATCATAAGTAACAGTTCCCTCGTACAGGCTGGTATCCTCCGTACCGATTCCACGAATCCTTGGGGCATTTGTTTCATCCGGCAGAGCCGGAACCTCTGCAATCTGAGGATTTCCTTCGATATAATTCTCTGAGATATCTTCTATATCCAGTTTCTGATATTCCCACATACAATTCTTCATGATCCATGCAAGTATCCGCTTTTCCGCAAGAAGCTTCTTGCAGGCGGCATCGTAAGCTTCCATATCATCTGAAAGTCGTATGCTTTTTGCAATTGTCTTTTCTATATTTATCGTCCTCCTTATCTATGTCTTTATAATATCACATAAACGCAGTTTTTGCAACACTATTTTTATATTTCAAAAAAAGACCATTCCCATTTCCGGGAATAGTCTTCCTTGATATCCTCTACGCATCCACCAGCGCCAGAAACTGGCTCCGCACCTCTTTCACCTTGCTTCTTCCAAGCGGCAGCTCCGCACCGCCTTTTAAAACCACCCGACCTGACTCAATTTTCTGGATATACAGATAATTTACCAGATAGCCCTTGTGCACGCGGATAAATCCAACCGGCTCCAGCGCCTCCTCCAGCTTATCCATCGTCATCTTTATCTCAACCGGCTCCTTCTGCCCGTTCACATACACAAGCTGATAATTTCCACTTCCCTCAATATACTGGATAAGCCTGCGCTTCAATACCACTACCTTAGAGCGCGTGCTGAATTTGAGCTGCTCCGCCTGCTGCGTGCGGGCATGTTTTTTAATATAGAGCCGCACAACGTCAGAAATGTCGTTTAAAAAGTTGCTTTTTCGCACGAAGCCCAGCGGATAAACCGAAAAGGCTTCAAACACCCGCTCCTCGCACTCGGATACGTACACGATCTCCACTGTCTCGCTGCGCTGGCGGATTTTCTTTCCCACCTCAATACCGTCCAGCTCCGGCATATCGATATCCAGAAATACAATCTGGAAAACTGCGGACTGCATCGCTGCCAGCAGCTCCTTTCCGGAAAGAAACATCGCCACCTTCACCTCCAGCTTCTGCGTCTGAAAGGCTGATGTCACAGCGCCTGCGATCACCGGAAGCGCCCTCTCATCGTTGTCACATAATGCAATTTTGATCACGCCGTTTTTCCTCCTGTCATATCCATCATAATCTTTGCGGCAAAACAGCCGTCCTTAACGGCATACTCCGCCCAACCGCTGTATTTTTCCGCGATGCGGGCCACGATCTGCGTGCCATAGCCGTGATGCGCCGCATCCTCCTTTGTACTGCGCACGCCGTCTTTCCAGTAAGAAAGCTCCGTCCGATCTGTCGGATTCTGACACATGATATATAAATAATTTGCCTCCGGGTACATCTCCAGCCGGATCGTCTGCCGGTTTCCGTCGTCTTTTATGCGCCTACATTCCTCCATTGCGTTGTCCAGAAGATTTGTGAGCACACTACAGAGCTCGTCATCCGCAAACGGCAACACCGGCGGAACAACCAGCAAAGAATCAATCTGAATATCCGGCTCCAGCTTTGCATATTCCATGTTTAAAATAACATTTACACTCTTATTTCCACAGTTTACATACATTTTCTGCTCCGGTAGCTCCTGTGCGCTCTCGGCAAAATAATGTGCAAGCTCCTCGTAACGTTTTTCTTTAATCAGAATACTCATATAGTGGCGCTGATTCTTCAGATCATGACGGATACTGCGAATTTCCTGCATCTGCTCCTCCGCCATGTAAAAGCGTTCCTTCTCCTTCTGGAGCTGCTGTGCCTCCTCCCGCAAAAGCAGCGTCTGCTCCTGCTCGCGGCAAATGGTGTACAGCACATAAATAGAGACAAGCACGATCAGGAAGAAACACAGATACATAATCAGAAATCTTTTGACAGCCGCCTCCTCTGAGGTAGACCACAGAGACTCCGAAATTACCAGAACAAGCAGAGACACATCGCCAGCCAGGATCAGCGTCAGCCCTGCTGCCGGCAGCTTTTCAAAATCATCAAAATTAAACCGGATAAGATACCATGCCAGCGCCGGGATCAGGAGATAACCGAGCACACGTGCCGCTGCCTCCGGTATCCCCTTTGCGACCGTCTCTCCGACCAGATAGCTCGCCTGCCCGGAAAGGGAGGTCAGCGCCTGCATACCGGCAAACATTGAGCACCAGAGAATAATTTTCGCATCGCGGCGGTAATCTGAGAAAAACCGAAGGTACACCGCCAGAATCACACCCTGGATGCACGTCCAGAGCATCAGAAAAACAGAGCCAATTACAAATGCGGAAAGCCCCATTCCCATGCAAAAAAAGATTGCCACTAAAACCGCCCATTCCGCCAGCCACCAGTGACGCTTCTTTTTCCCATACTCCGCTGCAGACAGCATTCCGTGACATACGAGCACATAGGCGCCGGAAACGAGAAACTGCTGAAGCAGCCACGGTATCCATTCGATCGCGCCGGATATAATCCTGCCTTTCTCCCCCATAAATGTTTTCCTCTCCCATATATACTGAAACTTTCTATTATCATACAATGACGGGAGCGTTTTTTCAACCGCTCCCGCCCTTTTTCATTATGAAACTATTAAAATTCGCTTCGTGTCGCAGCAGGTGTTTGAGACTGGCATGAGCAGTAACATGATACTACTCCGCATTTTCACTGTCCGAAGACTGGTTCTGATTTTGTGCCAGCGTGATGTCGACAGTGATCATCCTGCCGCTGCGCTCCACGGAGACGCTGACCGTCTCTCCCGGCTCGCATTTTGCCAGCACATTCGAAAGCTCCTTTGTAGTCTTGATGACCTTCTCATCCACGCTGATGATGCGGTCGTTTACCTCCAGCAGACCGTCCGACGCGCCGCCCTCCTGCACTTCCTGGACATAAAGCCCTGCCTCTACACCGGAAAGCTGTGCCACCTGGCTGCCAACCTCCGATACGGTGATGTTCATCACGGCATCGTTCTCGCTCTCGGTTCTCGTCTCTCCGGTATAATAGCCGTTGTTAATCAGCGATTCCGCAATCTCCTGCGCCGTATTGATCGGGATTGCAAAGCCGATACCCTCCTGACTCTCGCCGGAGCTTTTCGCATTGACAATGCCGATCAGCTCGCCGCTGCTGTTAAACAGACCGCCGCCCGAGTTTCCCGGGCTGACCGCTGTACTCGTCTGCATAACGTCCAGCGAAATGGTATTGTTCATGGAAGCAAACCCATAACTCTGACTGCTGTCCAGCGACACTGTGATAGTCCGCTCCGTCGCGCTGATAATGCCGTCCGTGATGCTTCCGCCAAGTGTTCCGCCCGGATTTCCGACTGCGTATACCGTCTCCGCAAGCTTCACAGCATCGCTGTCACCTAAGGTTGCTGCCTGCAGACCGTCGGCATCGATCTTGATCACAGCAATATCGCCCGCCTCGTAGCTTCCAACAAGCTGCGCTGTATATTCATTGCCCTCGTAATCCATTACCATAATGGAATCCGCGTCGGAGACGACATGTGCGCAGGTGAGAATATAGCCGTCCTCACTGATGATCACGCCGCTCCCCGCGCCGCTGGAAACCTGCGCGCCATACCAGAACTGATTGTACTGGATCTGCTCAGTTGCAATGGAAACAACTGTCGGGCTGATCGCCGCTGCGACATCCGTCGCTGCCAGCGCTTCCCCGTCTGTGCTTCCATCCGTCGTCTGTCCGCCTGTCACCTTCTGAATGACCACCTTTCCATTGGTCTGCCCTGCCGCCCATGCTCCCACATAGCCGCACACCAGAGCGATCAACGCCGCCGCAATTAAAACTCCGACGGTTTGCGGATGTTTCCCGTTTCCTTTCTTCTGAACCGGTTCCCTTTCATATTCCGGAACCTGCTGCTGCGGTTCCCTGTTTTCATAATAATTATTATCCATTTTTCAAGCTCCTTTCTGCCTTGTTTTTATATCTTAGCAGACATTATCGCTGAAAAATGTGTTCACTTTGTCATCGGAAAATAACTTTTTTGTGAACACCGATAAAGGTACTATTCTTCCGTCTCCGTTTCTGTTTCGCTCTCGCTTTCCTCTCCAGTTGTGCTTTCCGCCTCCGTTTCGCTTTCTGTCTCCGTCTGCACAAGTTCTTCCGGGGTGTAGGAAAGGAACGGTTCTACCATGCCGGAGGCGATGGTATGCACCTCTGTGGAACCGGAGAGCTGTGTGTAGTAATTTCCCTCGCTGTCAGTATCTCCGATTTTGATAGTCCTGCTTCGGGCGGATTCGTCCTCCTCATAGGTGATCGTCAGCGTGGCAGACGGTTCTGCAAGTCCGTACTGCGCCAGATCCTCTCCCTCGCAGTTATGCTCCAGATAGTCCACATAATATAAGCCGGAAATCTGCGCCGCCAGCTCCGAGGTGATATCGGTATTTGCGTTATCCTTCACCTCATCGCTCTCCACCTTCCAGACATCGTCCTCCTCATACAGCATATAGGAAGTATCTGCGCTGGTAAACGCAAGCCCGGTAATATTCGTCTGCGTGATCGCCGGAAGCTCCTCGCTCACGGCATAATCGTATAATCCGTCATAAATCGCCGCTCTGATATCAGAACTGACCGTATAGACGGTGGAATCCGAATCCGCCAGCATCAGATAATCGTTTCCTGTGCTCTCATTGTTATCACCGATCGTCAGCACCTGCTCCGTACCGTCAGATAGCCCCAGCGTGATCACATTCTGCGGCTCCTCCATACCGTACTGTGCAGTATCCTCCACGTCCGTCAGCGTGCGCAGAGCTTTCAGCGGTGTCACCGCTGTGGTCAGCTCCTCCAGCGCCGTCTCATCCACCGGAAATGTTTCGTCATCCGCAAGCTGCCACTCCCCGTTTTCTTTTTGGAATGTGTATTCGCTGCCGCCTATGAAAAAGGACACTTTTTCCAGATTATCAGAATCCGTCTCCCAGACGGTCTCGCCCTCCGCCAGCAGCGCTTCCTCCTCTTCTGCTTTTTCGTTCTGCTCCTTCAGGGTCATATATCCGCCCACCAGAGCGGCGAGCGCCAGCACCGTGACGCTCATGGTAATGGTTTTTCTCTTCATAACACGTTCCTTTCCGCCGCTACTGTCTCCGCCTCTTCAGCCAGGTGTAAAGACCGGTAAGCAAAAATCCTGCCGGAATAATTCCGATCGTCACAATACTCCAGAAGCTTGCGCTTGCCGCCGGAACCGTCAGATATTCTGTAGAAATGTTCTTGACCGGAATGGATACCGTCGTCTCATTTCCGCAGAGCCAGCTTACCGTATTTACAAACAGCCGGTAGTTGCCGCCGGATACCATCTGATTTGCCGACTCATCCAGAAGTGAGGATGAGGTAAATACTGCAACGCGCGTCTCGGCAGTCTCCGTTTCGCCCTCAGAGCTACTCTCTTCCGCTTCGGTTTCCTCTGCCGATGTATCTTCCGCCGCAGTCACTTCTTCTGCCGCATCAGCTTCTTCCGCGCCAGTCTCCTCTGCCACATCAGCTTCTTCCGCACCAGTCTCTTCTTCCGTCGCACCAGCTTCTTCCGTACCAGCCTCTTCCTCTGCCGTATCGTCCGCGATCTGCAGCTCATCCAGCGCCGTGCCAAGGCTTACGTCGCCCGTATCCTCCGCCGCCTCCGCAAGCAGCTCTTCCGTCAGCTCCACCGTCTCCGATGCGATCGCGCCCACCGCAAACGGTCCGTCGATGTCTCCGCTCTCCTTTGCGTAGGTTTTCATGTTCTGCACATCCGTCTTCGAATACGCATTGTCTGATGTGGAGAGTACATTTGTGACAGTAAGCCCGTCGCGCAGGTCGTCCGAAACCGTCAATCCCTGCGCCGCGGCAAGCAGGACATAGCTGCCCGTCAGGTCCTCCGAAACCTCCGTGCTCTCAACCTCCGGCAGCAGATAGTACGGCACCTGCACATAATGTCCGTTGTCGCTTTCCAGAACGACGCCCTCCGCCTTTTCCATCCCATAATATTCCAGAACAGACTCCAGATTCGGCATCTCCACATCCGTATAATCGGTCACGATGACGGCGCGCCCGCCGGTCTTTAAATAATGAAACAGCTTCTGCGTCTCCGCGTCCGTGAGATCCTGCTGCGGCGATAAAATCATAACGGCATCCGCGTCCTCCGGCACGCGTTCTTCCGAGATCAGGTTCAGCTCCGCCGTCTCCACATTCTCCTTCTCGATCGAGCTTTGCAGAGACGTGCCCACCGTCATCTCATTATGCCCGGTCAGCATATAGACCTTCGGCAGATTCCCCGAAGAAAGCGCGGCGATCGCGCTGGTGATCTGCCCCTCCGCGTCAAACCCGGTCGTTTCATAGGAGTAATACTCATAATCAAATTCGGACTCATACATGTCCTCATAGTTTATCACCCGGCTCTGTTCGCCGCACTCTATGATAACACTGTTTTCCGTCAGCGACGCATCCGTGTACTGCTCGGTAAATTTCGGATAGCGCACCGGATCCTTTTCCACCAGCTTTATGTGACCTGATGCACCCGCATAGCGCTCCAGCAGGCGCGAGACGTTTGTATCGCGGTTACTATCCTGTACCACATAATAAATGGTGATATCCTCCGTAAGAGAATCCAGCAGCTCCTCGCTCTGCTCCGTCAGCACGGAAAGCTGCGCGCTTGTCAGATCAATCTGCGTATATTTCGATGGAAGCTCTGAGACGATCAGATTTACAACGACCGCTGCCGCGATGACCACCGCGGTGAGCGCCAGGCTGTAAGAGCCGTGCTTCGTCAGTCGTCTCTCTTTTTCCAGTTTGATTGCTTTTAATTTCATGAACTGCCCCTCCTAGCTCCAGCGTCTCTTCTGAATTGACTCAACCGTCAGAAACAGAAATACACCGATAATAGATAGATAATAAACGATTCCGGTCACGTCAAATATTCCGCTGGCAAATTCCGAAAAATGCCCGGAAATATCAAACACACTGAGAATATCCTGGAGGATTCCCTCAAACGCGGCGGAGTTTCCCATATACGTCACGACCAGCGCCGCTTCGCCCAGAATCAGGAACGCGCCTGCGATCACTCTGTTCTTTGTCCAGTACTGGATCAAAAAGGCGACCCCTGCCGTCAGCACCACCAGCGCCAGGAAGGAGGACGACGCTGTATCCGGGAAAAATCCGGCGATGCCCTCCATCAGGTAGCAGACAAACAGCACCAGAAATGTCAGCACCGCCGCGATCACCTGGCTCTCCGTAATGGAGGAAATGTAAAGTCCGATTGCAAGAAAGCTGCAGCCCATCAGCCAGAAGCCAAAGAGCGCCGCATACGTTTCCCCATAGGGAATACTGCCGAACTGCGACAGCACCAGCGGATAAAACGCCAGTGCAAGCACTACGATCAAAAAAATACATACCAGCGCCAGATATTTTCCGATTACGATCTCCGGTACGGAAACCGGCGACGTCAAAAGGAGCTGGTCTGTTTTCTGCCTGCGCTCCTCCGCAAGAATACGCATTGTCAGAATCGGCACCGCGATCAGAAATACCACCAGAACAGCGCTTAAAGTGTAAGCGAATTTCGGATAAGCACCGTTTAAATGGTAGGCGGTAAAATAGATGCCGCTCACCACCAGCATAAACGCAATAAACACATAGCCAACCATTGAGGTCAGATAACCCTTTACTTCCTTTTTCAGTATCGCAATCATTCCTTCTTTGCTCCTTTCCCGGCAAACAGCCCGCGTTTTTTCTTGATATTCTCCGGTTTCTGCTCTGCCGCAGCGTCCGGATTTTCCGTGAGCTGCAGGAATACATCCTCCAGCGAGACACGCGTCTGCTGCATACGCAGCACCGGCATTTTCTGCTCTGCAAAGAGATAAAAAAGCTTTCTGCGAAGGTCGGTGCCGCCTGACATTTTCATCGTAATGTCACAGGCGCCGTCCTCGTCGGACGTTTTTATTTCGCAGGCATCAATCCGCTCCACGCCTGCAAGCGCCCGGCGGATATCGCTCTCCTTCGCCTCCACGGTCAGCTCCAGCGCCTCCGATCCCTTCATCAGATGCGCCAGATTGTCCGGCGTGTCGCTCGCCACCAGATTTCCGTGTGAGATAATCATGATATGATCGCAGATCGCGCTGATCTCCGAGAGAATATGAGAGCTTAAAATAACCGTATGTTTTTTTCCAAGTCCGCGGATCAGCTCGCGGATCTCGATGATCTGCTTCGGGTCAAGCCCCACCATCGGCTCGTCAAGAATGATGATCTCCGGATAGCCGAGCAGCGCCTGCGCCAGTCCCGTCCTCTGCCGGTAGCCCTTGGAAAGATTGCGGATCAGCCGCTTTTTCATCGCCGTGATATCCGTCATCTCCATGACGTCATAGATCATTTCCTCCCGCTCCTTTTTCGGAACCTTTTTCAGCCCGGCGGCAAAGCTTAAATATTCTTCTACCGTCATTTCCGGGTAGACCGGCGGTATTTCCGGCAGATAGCCGATGCATTTGCGTGCCGCCTCCGGCTCGTCAAGAATGTTGTGCCCGTTGATCAGCACCTCGCCCGTGCTGGGCGCGATATAACCGGTCAGAATGTTCATCGTCGTCGACTTTCCGGCGCCGTTCGGACCGAGAAATCCGTAGATCTGCCCCTGCTCCACGGTAAACGACAGGTTATCCACCGCTTTCGCACTCCCATACTGCTTTGTTAAATTCTTTACCTCTATCAAAGCAAAAACCTCCATCCTTAAATTTGCGCGCGGCAATCCATTACCCTTCGCGCTTTTCGTTCCTATCTTAGACGCATTTCTTAAACTGAATTTAAACTTAACGGGCGGGATTTTGAAAATTGTGTGAAACTTCGGAAAAGTTAAACTTCGGTTTAGATTTCCATGCTAAAATGTAAAAAATACCCGGATCGCCGCATAAAAAGTATGCCTTTGCGGTCTGATAAAACCAAATAAACGAGGTGACAGAACATGTTTCAATTACTGGTAGTAGATGACGACAAAAATATCCGCCGTTTTCTGTGCGCGGTGCTCTCAAACGCCGGATACCGTCCCTTTGGCGCCGCCTGCGCAGAGGATGCCTTAAAAATTATGGAAGAAAAGAGGATCGATCTGATCGTCCTGGATGTGATGATGCCCGGCATGGACGGTTACGAATTCACAAAGCTTCTGCGCGACTGCCGCAGCGACCTCCCGATCCTGATGCTCACGGCAAGGCAGCTCCCGGAGGACTTAAAGAAGGGCTTCCTCGCCGGAACCGACGACTACATGACAAAACCCGTCAACGAGGAGGAGCTTCTGCTGCGCATCGGGGCGCTGCTTCGCCGCGCACGGATCGCCTCCGACCGTCAGCTTACGGTCGGCTCGACGACACTTAATTTTGATGCTCTCACAGTATCCTGCCAGGGGCAGGAGCAGCTTCTGCCGCAGAAGGAATTTTTTTTGCTCTACAAGCTGCTGTCCTTCCCCAATCACATTTTTACGCGCCTGCAGCTTATGGAGGAAATCTGGGGACCGTCCACACAGTCCACGGACGCTACTATCAGCGTCCACATTAACCGCCTGCGCAAGCGGTTTGAGCATTCCCCGGATTTTTCCATCGTCACGATCCGCGGGCTCGGCTACAAGGCACAGTTAAAGGAGGATGCACAATGAAAAAGAAAACCGGCTTTATGACAAGTATGACGCTGGTCACCACAGGCATTGTATTTGTGCTGCTCACCGTCACGATGATCCTCAGCAATACACTCACCTTCTTTTTTATCCGCCAGGGCTGGATCACCTTCCATCCCGGCGAGCCGCCCGTCCCGATGCTTTTGCAGAATGCGTTTACCAGCATTGTGATCGGCACCGTGCTGACTTTTTTCGTGGTACATCTTCCCCTGCGTCCCATCCAGACGCTCACCCAGGCGATCCGGGAGGTGGCAAAGGGAAATTTCCAGACCAAAATCTATATCGAGCATCCGAAGGAATTCCGCGACCTGTCGAAATCCTTCAATCAAATGACGGACGAGCTTGCAGGCATCGAGCTGCTGCGCTCCGATTTCATCAACAATTTTTCCCACGAATTTAAATCGCCGATCGTCTCTATCTCCGGTTTCGCCCGGCTGATGAAGGGCGGAAACCTGACGGAGGAGGAAAAGCAGGAATATCTCGATATCATTATCTCGGAATCCGCACGGCTCTCTGAGCTTTCCACCAACGTGCTGAACCTCTCAAAAGTAGAAAGCATGACGCTGCTCTCAGATTTCACGCATTACAATCTCAGCGAGCAGATCCGCCAGTGCGTCGTGCTGCTGGAGGCGAAGTGGACGCAGAAAAATATCACATTTCATTTAGAGGATATGGAAGAATTGTTTCTGATCGGAAATGAAGCCCTGCTCACGCAGGTGTGGACGAACCTGATCGACAATGCTGTCAAATTTTCACCGGAAAACAGCGAAATTATGATCTCGCTTGCGAGGGAAGGCTCCTCTGTGCGCGCCGTTATCCGCGATCAGGGCATCGGCATTGCATCAGAGAAACAGAAATATATTTTTGACAAATTTTACCAGGCAGACACCTCCCACTCCGTCGCCGGAAACGGGCTTGGACTTTCGCTCGTCGCCCGGATTTTAGAGCTGCACCGCGGAAACATCACCGTAGACAGTGCACCCGGCAGGGGCAGCGCCTTTACCGTAACGCTGCCGCTGTCGCAGTTTTCGTGAGAAACGGGACAGGCAGCCCTGCCTGTCCCGTTATCCCTTGTCTCAGACAGCATTTTTATTTTTTCGTTCTGTCCGGTAGTACCGCATCTTTCGACCATTTACTTTCCAGAGCTCATCCAAAAATTCCACCTTCCCATCTTCCGGGCACCTCCGATACCCTAAGAAGCTGCTCAATGTCCGGCTGTTGCCATAGCTCTTCAGCTGCACGCCAAAATTCGTTATATAGTCCACTTCATCTCCGCAAACCTTTCCATTCTGAATAAAGACAGCATAGATCCCCTTTTCAAATTTTATATAATCAGGCGCATTTGCGATGTGCTCCGGTGTGATCCGGATCTTCCCGCTGCTCACCGCACTGCGCATTCCTTTCTTTGCTCTGCCGTTCCATTCTCTGAAAAGCGTCCCCTGGGTATCCAGACCGTTAATTTTTATCGGCATCCCCGCCTGATTGCATTCCGGAAGCTCCCGCAGACATTCCAAAAACAGTGCATAATTTTTCTTCATAGCCGCCGTCTCTCCCTGCTCCGCTTCCAGCGCTGCTCTTTCCTGCCGATAGCATTCTAACCGGGAACGAAGCACTTCTGATCCCAGCATTCCCTGGCGCCCCTCATCCACAGACACCTTTATCTGCTCCAGATATCGTTCTGTTTCCCGAATCTGCCCATCCAGAAGCGCTTTGCGATTCACAGAACCGCGTTTTATGCTCCCGCATCTTTCCACAATCTCACAGACACGCTCAAATTCTGCCGCAAGCCAGGAATCCTTTCCGTACATCTGATCGTCACGTTTCAGCCTGTAAAGCATTTCCATAAAGCTCTGTTCCAGCGCACATTCCAGAATGCCTTTCGACGTACAATCATTCCCTGTCCTTCTGTGCGTGCAGCAAAATAACGGATACGCATAGACGTATCTTTCCGTCTGCTCTTCCTCATGAAAGCCTGCGCTGCGCTCATCGCGATATCCGTGTGCTGACGACGAGTACGTCATACGCCGTAAACTGCCGCCGCACACACCCTGCTCTGTCTGTACACCGCATCTCAGATTTGAAAACACCGTTTTTCCCGCACATCTCTGCCGGATGCTGTCTTCTGTTTTTTCGGAGTTCCTGCCCGCTCCAAGCATCCTCTGTACCTTTTCCCATGTGGGCCGGTCAATAATCCCCTCATGATGATCCTTCACATAATATTTCGGCGCTTCCCCATGGTTTTTTACCGACCGATGCGTCAGAAAATCCCTGGTAACTGTCTTCTGCATTTCCAGATCACCCACATACTTTTCGTTCCGTAAAACATTCAGTACGGCTCCGGCTGTCCACAGCTTTCCGTTCACCGTACGCATTCCCGCCTCATTCGCCTGCTTTGCGGCAGCGTTCGCAGAATACCCGCTTACATACTGCTGAAAAAGGAAACGGACAACCTCCGCCTGCGCCGGATTTATCACCCACGCTCCATCCGCTCCCTTATCATAGCCGAGCATCTGCTTCAGATTAATCTGCGGTTTGCCTTCCTGGAAATTTTTCTGAAAGGTCCAGCGGATATTTTCCGAAATAGACCGGGATTCGTCCTGCGCCAGCGCAGACAGGATCGTCAGGATCAACTCACCCGACGCGTCAAGCGTGTCAATGTTTTCTTTTTCAAAATAGACGCCGACCGGCGGCTGAAATCGTCTTAATTCTCTCACGCAATTCAAGGTATCTACCGTATTGCGGGCAAACCTGGAGATTGATTTCGTCACAATATAATCTATTTTTCCGGCAGCCGCATCCTCCATCATGCGGTTAAATTCCTTCCGATGAGCACGGCTGGTCCCTGAGATCGCCTCGTCCGCATAGATTCCCGCCAGCCGCCAGCCCTCCTTCCCATTAATATATCCGGTGTAGAAAGCTCTCTGATTGGCGTAGGAATTCTGCTGCTCCTCCGCATCGGTAGAAACCCGGCAGTAAGCGGCAACCCGCAGTTCTCTGGCTGTTTTTATCCGCACTATGTTCTTTACCGAGCACTTTGTAGCCGGGATCATCTCCACCTTCCTCATATAATTATCCCACCTTCCTGCACATCTCCGTCTGTCAGCCGGGGATGTGTACGCCTGTGATCATCAACCTTCGTATGCAGCTCCACCTCTGTTCTTGTATCGTCAAACCAGTGTACGGTGTAATGGAGGGCATCATGAACCACAACAGAAAGGACAAACGCACTCACATACCGGTCTGTCATCCCATTTAAAAACATAAAAAATCCGTCTTCTCCCGGCGGAAGCTCCTGCATCCATGCAATTGCTCGCTCCCTGTGCATATGAGCCGCCTCCAGTTCTTCCCAGTAGCCTTCCATATAAGAAAGCCGCTCTCTCCAGCTCTTTTCCCGTTCTCCGGCAAGTGCCGCCGCCTCGTCGTCCTTCTCTTTTTGGGCGTTTTTCATATCGGCAGATGCTTTTCGCATCTGCTGTCTGAGAAACTCCTTGTCCCGCTCTATGAAATCGACACGCTGCATACGCGACAGCCGTTCCAGCATCTGACCGACAAACTCCGTCATCCCGTCTGCAAAATCCAGCTTATGTTCCCCGCAGTTTTCGTAACTCCCGCTTAAAATGTCACCGCTTCCCACATCGTCCGGTATTGCCTGTGCGGTGAGCCGAAAACGCTCCAGAAGGGCTTTCCGAAACATCCGGACGATCTGTTCCTCATACACCTTTTCATTGCCGCAAAGCATTCTTCCATTATTTTTTACTGTGGACGGACAAAACCAGATCGGGTGGTATTTTGTATTGCGGACATTGTAAAAGCGTCCGCAGTGCCCGCAAATCAGCCTGCCGGAAAGCGCATGTGGTTTTGCCGCCCTGCCTGACACTCTTGTAATCGCTTCCATTTTTCGTTTTTCTTTCGCCCGTGCAAACAATTCGTGACTGATGATCGCCGGATGATGATCGTGTACAATATACTGTACGATTTCTCCTTTATTCTCCCTCACCTTATGCGTCAGATAGTCCTCGGTATAGGTTTTCTGTATCAGCACGTCTCCGGTATAGCGCTCGTTTGCCAGAATATCGCCGATCTGCTGGGAAGTCCAGCCCTCCTCGATTTCCCCCTTCAGCTGCCCCTTTGCCGCATGCTCCAGCCGTTTTTTCGTGTAGCAGCTCACCTTGCGCGGAATCTTTTGGAAATTGAGGCTTCTCGCCAGCTCCTTAAACGTCATTCCCTCTACATAATTCTGAAATATCCATCGAACCACCTCCGCTTCCTTCTCCACCGGCGCCACTGCCCGATAGCGATAACCGCTTTCTGTCGTAAGATATTCCCCGGTAAATCGATAACCGTAAATATCCTTGTTGCGCACCTCCCCTCTCGGAAATCGTTTCTGATTTCCCCAGTTTATATTAGCAGAAATCGAACGACTTTCTTCCTGCGCGATCGCAGCCAGCGCCGTCAGGAGAAAGCTCCCTGACAGATTGGCGGTATCTATCCCCTCCTTTTCAAAAAAGATCGTTGCCCCCGACTCCTTCAGCACCTTCATCGCCACCGTAAAATCCACCGTATTTCGCGCAAACCTTGATATTGACTTCGTCACGATCCGATCGATCCTGCCCTCCCGGCAGTGCCGCAAAATTCGTGTAAAGCCCGTGCGTTTCTTCTGCGAAGTGCCTGAAATGCCATAATCAGAATAGATTCCGGCAAACTCCCATGCTTCATTTCTGCTCAAAAGCTGCTGAAAATACCTCTCCTGCGTCTCATACGAATTTTCCTGATCACTCTGCTCCGTCGAAACGCGGATGTACGCGGCAACCTTTAACCGCCGTACCGCGCCGTTTTTTTCCTCTCTTTGCATGAATATACTCCCTTCCTCTTTTGTAAATTTTCCTGTCCTCCAGGATACCCGTATATTCGCGCATTTTGATGACAATTTCAAGACATTTTTAGCCCTGTAATGCTTTTGGGCAGGCAAAAAATATCCTCTGCGGTCTCTCCTGTTTGGGAAACCGCAGAGGATATTTTTCTCCTAGTCAGAGTCTTCTTCACATAAAACGAGTTCTATTTCCTGAAAAAGCTGTCCAAAAGACGCTAATATCCAGAATTTCATTGCATTTTCTCCGATTCTGCCTGCCTGTCTGTTTTCCAGATCAAATCCAAAAAATACAGCATCATCCCGTACTGCTTCTTCAAACGCCTCCTCTTCTATTTCCGCAAAAAAGCGGGAAACAATCTCCTGCAGCCCTTCTTTCACCGGAAAATTCAATACCATCGCATTTTCCGGCCGCTGGAAGAAATTATTCATTCTCTGAGAATTGGACTGTCCAGCTATGAGAATCGGGATCCGTAAACCAGGTTCCCACATCCACCTCTGTCCCGCAGCTTTTATACAGCATACACGGGATAATCAGACGCTCCGGCATATCCGCCGTCTTTTCAGGCGCATGATTTACAATTTGAATCTCTCCTCTTACCGCCTCCATGCTCCCCGCCTGTGCCGTCACGTAATAGTTTCCTTCTTTCTCAGGCCGGAAGCTCACGCCGGCGCGCCCTTCCTCAAAGGAAACCGTTTCCTGTCGGCATATCTCCTGGTTTTCATCGGTTATCGTTATTTCGCACTGATCTGCCTCGGAAATTTCCTGCGGATGCTTCACGACAATTTCAATCTCACTGCCCAGCGCACTCTCTGCCGGTACTTCCAGCTGCAGTGGAACATACGCAACCAATATTTCCGCACTGAGGCTCTGTCCGCTGCGCTCATTATAAAACTCTACGGTATAGTTGCCTTCCTCTGTAAATTTTTTATCAAAGTAAAATCCGCCCCGCTGCGTATCAGCGGCTGCCCGGCCCGCTTCTTCTCCATTGATCCTTACTATCCAGCTATCCTCCAGGAACCGCTCGCAATCCTCCGCGCGAACCGCCAGTGTTTTTTCGGCAGCAATCGAATATGGTTTCAGCACAAGCGGAACGTTCTCATAACAAATGCATTTTTCCGGCAGCCCATTTAGAGCGTACTCCACCTCCGGTACCTCTACATAAATGGTTTCGCCCCAATCCCAGCAATCCGTTATTCCGACACTTTCTTCGGAAGTCAGATCACTGTACTCCCATTTCACGGTAAGATAATAAGCTCCGGTTCTGTTCAGCGGATATTCTGCCGTAAAGGAACTGCCCTCCACATCTGTAATCGCAAGCTCACTGTCGCTGCCCGCCTCCGCAACGGATAATTTTACATATTTCATACAGTCATCCGATACTGCTTCTCCATTTGGACCGGTGAGCTTTCCCTTTATCTGCAGTGTATCTCCCAGCACATGCTCTGTTGAAACCTCCTCGCATTGCAGCTTTAGCTCCCCGTAGGAGGTGAATTTCAGCGTCACGGTTCCCGTGATTTCTTCTGCGCTGGATAAGGTATATTCTCCCGGCTGCGGATCTGTGATTTTCAAATTGACAGATGTATCCGTATATTCCATCAGAAAGCCTACTTCTGAATCACCCGTTTTAATCCGTACGCCGTCATCTTGTGTCAGTTTCGTAATCTTTTGCAGAATCTCTTCCTGTGAATCCCCATCCGGAACGATCGCTATATTTACTTCTCCGACAATCTCCGGAATCTTAACTTTAACCCCGTCTTTCAGATCTCCGTTTTTGCTTCCGTTGTCTTCGCGTGGAACAACGCTTCAAAAAACGCTTCATATTGTTCATCGATCAGCTCCATCGCGCTTCTTCCCGGATCGTCCAGCCTTATTTTTTCCGTCTTGGAGCGATATTTCTGCGTCGGAGGATTCCGGCTCTCCAGAATATTACTGAATTCCTCCACCCCATTTACCACTTTCATCAGGTACTTCTGCATTTCTTCATCATTAACCGGCGTTTCACTGTAGTTAATGACCGTCTTTTCTCCTTCTTCCGAAAAAACTGCAACGCTTTTCGGCACGGACTCTATCTCCGGTATGATCCCCATAAAGCAACAATCCTCCGGGAATTGTTCCGCCAGCTTTATCATTTCTTCATACGCACTGCAGATATTCGTAAGATTGGAATTCTGCCCATCTCCGGCAACATCAAGGAATCCGTCTGTAATAAATAAAACCGTCTGTCTGCATTCAGAAACTCCCTCCCGCATTTGCTGCAGGACGTCCATGCCATGCGCCAGCGCTTTTCGAATATCTGTATAGCCGCCCTCATACGCAATCTCTCCCAGCGCATTCTTAATCATCTGGTTTCCCTTACTGCCATCCGGAAGGTAATACCAGGGATTCCCATCCTCCACCAGACAATCCCGCGTTTCTGTATCAAACAACATCACTGACAGTTTGGCCGGATATGACGCCAGAGGCATTTTATTAATAAAACGCATGATCATATCTCCGGTCTGCCTTTGGCTGTCTATGTTTTTCATCGAGCCGCTTGTATCCAGCATAATCACAAAGTGATTTTCTACACTTTCTTCCTGTGCCATAACCGGGATCCCTGTCAGCGATATTATCGCTGTAAAAATAAGACCCATTATAGCTGCCCACATTTTCTTCATCCTTCTACTCCTCCACTTCCTCAAAATCCAGTTCAATTACCAGCAAAGGCTTCCCTGCATTCTCCTGTTTTTCCCATTTAAAAGATTTCTCCCCATCATCACTTTCTTGAATGAAAAAATCTCTTCGCTCTTCATCGCCTATCCGTGCCCTAATCGTAATCTGCGGCCCAGATCTAATATAAAGCGGATTCTTAAGGATATCTTTAAACTCGATGCATTCCCCTTCCGTAATAATTTTTTCGTCTATTTCCTTTATCTCGCCGTTTATCCGGACCTTTTCTGCATCACATCCCAAATATTGCGCGAATTCCCCCAACAGATTTCCTCCCAGTTGACACATTGCTGCGGCGTCCTCTCCCTCCGTCACACTATCCAATGGTTCCTCTGAAAAATCTTTTTTATCTATATACCATCGCACATCCTCATACTGTACTACCGGAATCATGTCTTTCACTGTTTCAGTCTCTGTTTCCGTCTCTGTTTCTGTCTCTGTTTCCGTATCCGGCTCTGGGTCTATCTCGTCCGGAATATCTTTTGCTATCAGGCTTACTGTTATATTGATTTTTGCGTAGTATTTTTCATTATAAAAAATCCGGCTTATTGCATATACCGGAAAATCTCTGATTGCACTCCACCCTTCTCCCTCAACAGGCTCCACGCGTTCAATCTTATACGTTTCCTCCTCAACAACTTCCGCCTTTACCAGTTCTCCGTTATTTTTTATATGAAAAGTAAGGCGAACCGATCTGGACATCAGTTCTATAATTTCGGAACCCTGTATGAACACATCTTCTTCGTCCTCTTTCTTCTTATTATCAAATACACTTTCCGTCATTACTCTGAGCTGACTGTTAATCTCATCAAAGGTCACTATTCCTGCAAAAAAAGAAAATGTTCCCACCAAACCCATGAAAAGATATAGAAGCCATGTTGCCAGATTGTCCAGATAATGTCCGAACAATATCGCTGCCAGATCAAAACTTCCTATTCCAAGACCTCCCATAAAAGAATATAGCCAGATACAAATCTGCAGTAATTCCCTGACTCCTGCAAGATTCTTAAATTCATCTGATATGGGATGCCTGCAAAAAAGATGCCCAAAAACAAACAAACCAACGCATAGTACTATCAGAATAACCCGTTTTAAACGAATAAGTCTTGTATCCGCCTCCATAATCCCATCTCCCACACTTCTTCTCGACCCTCATACTGCCGTAATTTCTATAATATAATACGCCAAAAATCGACAAAATGCATACCAAATACGGTACCTTTTTCCACAAAACTTCTCACATTAAAATGCGATAATACGTACCTCGACTTATCGGAGAAAACCGGCATATTCCCTAGCTGGCATTTCCATAATCTGAGTCCGCTCCATCTAAGAACACTGTGATTCGACCCCAATATTCTCCTTTCATAAAAAAAGCAGCAAACCTTGTAGATTTACCGCTCATGTGATAAGCACTTAATTTACCTGGAATAGACAGGGCCCATTTTCAACCGGAGAATACCATATACCAGACAAAATCGTAAACTGCATGTGAAATAATATCTTTATCACCAAAAACAACAAAAAGACTCGCAGGAAAGGTTATCCACATTTACCTTTTTGCGAGTCTCAATAAAATTAACCGTCACCGAAGCATTTCGCACGACTTCGGACATATCGGTGAAAAGATGAAGTCACAATACTGTTCTCCAAATGCAGTTAAGGATGAACCTGTTATCAGCTTAAATCTTATAAGTTCACTTGTGAAAGTTAATATATAGTCCTTATATGGCGGCAGTAAATCCATTAATTCTTTCACAAGTGATTTTTCTCTGTTTTTCCTCATTTTCGGAATTTCTAAGTAAAGCAAATATAAATAGTTCAACGCATCTGAGGAAAGATTTCTCGTTATCAGAAAGAAAAATTCATTTCTACTCTGATCCCATGATGTATCGACTGTATTAATTAATATATTTTCATAGACAACCCGCTTATCTTCAATATGGGTACTGATAATTTCATCAAGTATTTTGACAAACATAGAATAAAACTGCGGTGTCTCGAACCGGGCATAGTCTATCTCTTTTTTAATTGAAATTATGTCTTTCTCCAGTGCTTCCATAAATGACGTATACCGGACGCTGATTTGTTCTGGTATTGTTTTATCCATAATATAGGATAAACTGCCGCCCACATATGGCATAGCCGCAAAAGCACTGATCGCTATATTCCGCAATGCATCAGTTTTCTTTGAATCCATAAAAGTCACCTTCTTTGGGTAAAAAAATATACGAAAGAAAATCCTTTCCCAGATCCGATAAAAAGAGTCCCTCTCTGCCAAATTTCTTATTTATTTCATTACTGGCTAATATCAGACGATAGCGGGTGCAATCCGTTATCAGCGCTCGCAAATATAGATCATTTTCCACTCCATACAATTTTGATATAATATCATAGATATCCCTCTTCTGCGGATCGTTATCGTATACCTTCAGCTCCCCTTTCACATCCAACAAATAGAACACCCGTAAAATCATTATTTCATCAGGAACCAATGATATCACTAACCGTGTAAAAAAATCAATTTTATTGAATTTCTGAGGCTCAAGTACAATATTTAATGTTAAATTTCTGAACGCCTGAATTTTCTCATTGCGATATTCTTCCATAGACGCTTTCAGCAATTTTGTAAAAATACTGTAGAATTCCGGTGTATCCAAATTAGCAATATCTATTTTTTCTTTTATTTCCTCTATATCATTTTCAAGACACCTGATAAATTCATTCCTTTTTCTTTCTGCCTCAGACGGAATGTACTTATCAAGAAGAAAAGAAATTGTCCCACCCGCATACGGTACCGCTGCTGTAAGAGCAATGAAACCATTTCGGATAATATCCTTATTTTCTCCCATAACACCCTCCTTATAATGATAGTCACACAAATGTGTGCCATCATCATTATAAAAATGACTTTGATCATCGCCTATCCCCTTCCGAGATCAGTGTTCTGAATCTCCGTGAAAGGTGGTCAATTTGACCGTAAGTGATGGTCAGTTTATCTGTAATATACAGCTATATCAAAAGTCATAATCAAAATAATCTTTTGCTAACTTTTCAAATACTTTTGCACTAGTATAAGAGGCATATTGATGAAAATCATCCATTTTATGCGCATCCGCAAAATCACTTATTGATTTTATCGCTACAAATTTGGGTCTCGGCTTTATTGCCCAATTGGCAGCGTAATATACGCCGTATATTTCCATTTCCAATGCAAGAATATCTCTACTTTGTTCTTTAAGAATACCTTTAACAATTTCTTCATCAGTAACAACAGATGCGCCTGACACAACCGAACCATGTAAAAGTTTTAGTTTAGTCTCTGGTTTCTTTCCCTGAAAATCATCCGATATTTTACGTAAACTCTCTTCGTCTTTAGACAATTCACGAACCCAATTTATAAAGGACGTCTCTATAGTAAATGGTTTAATAGTATTAATATGCTCCGATCTTTCTTCTTCCCGAACATCTTTTCCTGCTCTATAATCCCAAGCAGTAGTCGCAACCACTACATCCCCATAATTCATTTTTCCACTATCTGTTCCTGCTGCAATACCAGTCATTACTAAATATCTTGGCACAAAATTATAAATCATTTTTGTCGCTAAAGATGTAGATGCCACCATTCCCATTTGATTAGCTGAACCAAACACTACTTTTATTCTTTTTTCTGGTATTTGCCAATAACCTTTATAGTATATCTCATCATCTTCGTCTTTACGAATTATCTCCACTTTTTCTAAAGATTGTGCAATCTCTTCTACCTCTTCTTGTAATGCGCAAATCACTGCAATATCATATTCATAACTTCTATGTACAACATTGTTCTTCACTATTGTCAAAAACATTTTTACACAATTTATCAGTTGAATTTTCCATTCATTTTTATCATCATAAATAATAGATGCATGGATATTGCCCTCTGAACTCTTAAATACATCTATGCTCTCTTCGTACCGCGAAAGAGAAATTACATAATTGGGATATTTATATCTACGTGATTCTTTCAATTCCTTTAATAAACGTATCCCCCCTTCTTTTTCTGGAGACTCTGTTACCCGCTGCGGCAACTGAATATCCAAAATCATTAAATCAATATTTTTACGTGACACAATACGCTTAGTTTCTGCAATTTCCATTGCAACATCAATTTCCACCTCTTCATCATTTTCAATAATACTATCCAAAACTTCTTTTATATTTCTAAGTTTCTCCATAGAATCATCCACTATAAGTATATTAATCATTTTTTCCCTTCTTTCTTATGACATCTCTTAAAATTTGAATCAAGCCATCTTGCCACTTATCACCTTCATAAAAAATTGTTCCTTTCCATACTTTCCTAAATTCATTTTCAAATTCTTCATTCAAAATATCAAGAGTGATTCTATTTTCTCCAAAGGTTTCAAATTGAGTAACAATTATAACTGGAATCAAAATGTTTTTATGAATCATTCTCTTCATAATCTCTTTGCCTGCAACAGGTTTTTTATCTCCTCCATTTTCCCGATGCGTTATATCATATGTTGGTAAAGACATATCTAAAATAATTATATCCCAAAGTTTTTCATTGATTTTTCTAATCCCCGATGTAAAAGAATTTGCTTCCGTAAATTCAACTTCTTCTGCCAACTTCATTCCTGTGATAAATTCTTTTATCCGTAACAACTTATTTTTATTATCTTCAACAATTAAAATTTTCATGTTATTCCCTTCTAAATTTTAATTCTATATAAAACTTATTCTTTTTCTTAATAAATCCAAAATTCATCTCTGGTTTCGCCCCTAAATCCACTAAAATCATTTTATAAATTTTAGGAATCCCTGTTCCTCCTTCCCCCTTTATTTTAGACAAATATTTTCCGCTTTCTATCAAATCCTTAGCCGTATTTATCTTTTCCGTTTCTTCTTTTAAATCCCCACTACAGTCATATGGGTTTTGCACCAATATATGAATATTACCCTCTTTGTATCCTAATAAATACTCGAATTTTACGCATTCGTCATCTCTTTGAGCATTTTGGTATATATTATCAAATATATTATAAAAAATATTTGCAAAGTTCTTAAGATATTTTCCTTTTATTTTCTTATCGCTACTTGATGATTTGATAGGTTTGGGAATAAATTTGCATTCTGGATGCATATTATGAATAGTCTGTAGTCCCATAAGAAAAACAAATTCCAAATCAAAATCGGCATGTTTGCTTTCTTCGCTTCTCTGAAACCAAAAACATATTTTATCCAAAACATTTTGCATATCTGTTTCAGCTTCATTAATCTTCCTATTTAACTCCCTAATCTTAACCTTAGGTTCTATGTCTTCCAAATTTGCTCTTAAATTCTTGAAAGCATCCGTATATCTTGTTGCTATTTCACCCTTAATCTTAGCTTTCATCGATACTAAATTTTCTTCTGTTCTTTTCCACAAATAATCGAAAACAATATCCAAAAATTCTTCAAAATCTAAGACTTCTTGGTTTATCATAGAAATAGTAAGAAAGTCTGTCTCTGTTAAACAATAATCAAAGCACCCTTCTGATTCCTTCTTTTCTGTCTGAATCTGAATATATATGTTTTTTAAATCATTTATGATTTTTTCCGTTTCCAAATAAAAATTAACAATTGCCTTTACAATATCATTCCTCTCTTCAATATTTTTTACTAAAGTAAGCCACCTTGTATCTAGTTCATACATTCCCGTTTGAGTATTATAGCTTACAAGTAATTTAGCATTTACTAACGGACTTCTTAATTCATCTGCCAAAGTTCCATGCCGTATATTTAAACTTAAATACCCATCCAATCCATATTCATCACTTGACACAAAAGCATCTCGAATATTAGTCACAATACTATTTAATAAATTTTCCGGTCTTGTAGTCTCCTCGTCCAAAAATACTATTCTATTTTTCCCTTCGCTTTTTCCAATTTCTTTTACGATGTCTAAAAGCCTTTGATACTTTTTAAATCTCTCATCAACAGATATCTGATATGACAAATAATCATATTTATAATCTTCAATTATACGCTTTTTTATTCCATCCACATTAACATGTATTCTATTTTCTTCTATTATTGTCAGTTCATCATTAATCATCAAGCGCTGTGTTATCTCTCGAATTTCTTCCTCATAAACATCTTCATGACTTTTATCCAATATACACAACAATTGACATATATCAATCCGTTCCTCTTCTAACTGTTTAGAAGTTTCAAATTCACAAATTGCAGAATTTAATATGTCGGTTGTACATACATAACGTAAAAAATATATCAATTTCGCCTCTGTGCATTTATTATAATCTTTCATATGAGACGGCAAATCCACCTTATTTTCAAACAAAAAATCATCGCAGCGAATAGCTAAATTATCCTTCTTATCTCTGCGCATATAATAGTAGTAAACATAATATAATATGGGAACTGCTATCGTATCGAGACGCAAATCAGCATACTCTATATGCTTGATATAAGATTCTACAGGCAAAAACCATATTGCTTGCTTATTATTAACAATTAAATCTGTTGCTACCTCTAATCCTATTTCATAATCTGTTTCTAGATCCAGTCTTCCGAAAAAACATCTAGCATTTAATGCACACATTATGGCATTATTTCCACATATATTAGCCACTTTATATTTTATATGCTTAACATCATTTGTTCTATCACATATAATCATCAAATCTTTTAAAATTTCCAGTCCACATAATGCTCTAGCTTCATCAAATTTTTGCTCGACTACTAATTTTCGGAAACGAATATAAGCATTGTCTACATCTAAATACTTTTCTATAAAATCTAAACTCTCTTCTTTCTTTAAATTATGACAAACAGTTTCAATATCCAAATATTGAGCAAATACAATGCTTTTCTCCTTTTTCTCTTTTTCAGAACCAATTTGATGAATCCTTCCTAATATAGATTTATCTACAGCCACTGCCCACGATGATTTAGATAATATATTAATGAACCTTAAAATTCTTTCTAGATTCTGTTCCCTCTCATCTTTTAAAGCATAAACATCTTCTAACGAAATAAGTAACATTCCGAGAGGGGTATCCACAAAATACTCATCTTTATTACTTAATAATGTTTTGCTTTCTACATACAAATTAAGAGCTTCAATATTATATGGAGCCTTTCTTAAAACTTCCAGAGCCTGTTTATAGCTCAATTCTATTTTACCGGCAATAAAATTATTTTTTGCTTCAAGTAAGCCTTCTTTTATCGTATAATTATTTCTTTTGTCGATATCCTCATAAGAAAATCTTAATGCCATCAAAGAGTCATCTTCAATTTGTTTCAACTGATTAATATATTTTTTTATGATGCAATATGTTTCATTATTCGTTTGTTTTCCAACCATCATCTGACAAATATCCAATACTAAAATATACTGATCTATGATTGAATCATCTAAGGCATATTTTATAATCCTCATAACATTTTCTTCAGTAATATCTATTTGTCTTCTTATAACTATATACTTCAAATACAAATCAATATCCGATTCTTCTGCTAAAACCTTTAACTTTTTCTCTAACACATATCTATAATCATCAAAACTAATATTGTCAAAATTTTTAAAATTAAAACACTCTAATATAAATCCTGGCAAGCCTTTTATGTCTTTCCATATGTCCTCTACATTCACTTCTAGTTGTTTATTCAAAAATATTCTATATTCACAACTCCAAAATGAATTTCCGCATCTCCGTTCGGTTTCCTCCAATATATCCAATGCCTCTTTATACTTACCAAACAAAATTAGTCTATCTATTTCTTTTCGATTTTGTACAAAGATATTGATCAAATTACTATTTTGTTTTATACAATAAACCATCCATCGAAAGTCATACAAAAAATTTCCTGAATAGCCAACTGTTACATATTTCCGTAAATTCTCAATTTTTGTAGGAACAAAATTTGCAGAAGTATATTCACGAGTTACCTTTGATTCAAAAATATCAGAGAATTCTTTTTCAAATATATTTTCGTTATTCAAACATTTAATCTTCTGAAAGTTATTATAAATCTCTTTTTTTACTCGCTCATTCCTCATATTTCTATTTGTGCTATACTGAAAAAGCTGTCCTTTTAAAACATTGGTCAATCTGCCCATTTCTCCACTCCTTAATAATATCTTTAAACAATATATTATCGCAAAATAGGACATTTTTCCACATAAACCTCAATGAACTTATCCATGAATTTCTAAACAGACTATATATCTTACCACGAAAAAATGTAAATAGATAATAATCTGTCTTGAGTTTCCGCAAACTGTAATAAAAAGATGGTTATGTCTTCTCAAAGTACCAATCTGCCGAATTTTTGAGAGATTTAGAATGGCAGTACCGAGAATAGAGGCACTTTAATAAGCCCCGCCGGAACCGGGCTTTGGAAGATTTATTCTTTTCTCTATTCAAGCGGTCAGCTTAAAGTGGAGTTGACGGTACGCTTTGTCCGGTACCAGAGCCGGATGCCCTCTTTGGCATATGACAGTATGCCGGAGATGCCTTTTGTCAGCCGATAATAGCTTGTTTATGATACGATAAAATTCCCCAGAATCAGCGTCAAAATTCCCCAGTTTGAGAATGGGAATTCCCCACTTTGAGCGTGTAAGTATTGCGTGCCCGTTCCTATCAACGTATCCTCATTCTGTATAATCACGCAGGATGAGGAGGAAAGGAAATGCCTGATATGGCACAAATCAACCACATTCGGGATCTTGGCTCTGCCGGATACTCGATCTCAAAAATACACGACCTTACAGGTGTGGATCGCAAAACGATCAGGAAGTACCTTGGCATGGAGGATTTCTCTCCACAGATGCCGTTCACGACATCCCGCCCCTCCATGCTTGACCCTCTGAAACCGGTAATCGACTCATGGCTGGAGTCTGATAAAAACAACTGGTACAAACAACGCCATACAGCGAAGCGTGTATTCGACCGTCTTGTGGATGAACATGGTTTTACCGGCAGTTACTCCATTGTCCAGCGTTATGTCCAGAGCGTCCGCCGCCACCAGATGAAACAGCGGGCGAATCAGGAACTCATCTGGGAACCCGGCACGGCACAGGCGGATTTCGGGGAAGCTGACTTTGTCGAAAACGGAATGACGGTCCGCAAAAAGTTCCTTGTTCTGTCTTTCCCGTTCAGCAATGACGGGTACTGCCAGGTGTTTGGCGGCGAAACTGCTGAGTGTGTCTGCCAGGGCCTGCTGGACATCTTTTACTATGTTGGCGGCGTGCCCAGAACGATCGTGTTTGACAATGCAACCGGCGTGGGCCGGAAACTGTGCGGCGTCATTCATGAATCGGCACTGTTCGCAAAGTTTCGGGCGCACCACCACTTTGAAGCCCGGTTCTGTAATCCACGGTCCGGCTGGGAAAAAGGAAATGTGGAACGCAAGGTTGGATATGAAAGAAGCAACCTTTTCGTCCCTCCGGAACCTTTCGATGACATAGAGACCTACAACCGCAGGCTTCTTGATGCGCATGAGACAAAAGCGTCCGAACTTCATTATAAAAAGGGGATCCGTATCAGTGAACTGTTCCTGAAAGACAAGGAAGCACTTTACCCGCTCCCGCGCAGCCGCTTCCATGTCTGCCGGTATGATTACTTTAAAGCGGACGGATACGGGAAAGTCCGTATTGACGGGGAACACTATTACTCCACACGCCCGGAATACGCCGGTAAGCGTAATGTACTCGTCGGTATCATGGCGCATTACATCGACATTTATAATGAGGACAACGGCCTGCTTGTCCGTCATAAACGCCAGTATGGCGATTACAGGACAGACCTTTCGGACTATTCCACAACAGTCACCATGCTGCTCCATAAACCCGGTTCCTGGCACAACAGCGGCGTTCGTCTGGAAATGCCGGATCCGCTGCGGGAATATATGGACCATCTTGAGAAACCGGAGTTAAAGAACTGTCTTGCGCTGCTGGCTGATCTAAGCAGGCAATACGCCTTTTATCCCGCTATAGATGCGATGAACCGCTCCCTGCGGGATGGACGGATCAGTGCAAGCGATGCTGAACTGATCTGCGAACGTATCTGCTCCTATGGGCTGGACACTCCCCCGACGGAAGGCCCGGATCTGACCAGATACGACAAGGCGTTTCTTCCGGGACCGGAAGGAGGTGACCCTGCATGAGAACGACGCAGAAACGGGAAGAAGTCATCGCCCGCATCCGGACCGCCGCACGAAAATTGTACCTGTCCGGAGCCCTTGGGGATCTTTGTGAAAGCAGCGGGACGCTGCAGCAGATGCAGTTTATGTTGGAAGCACTGGAACAGGAGCTTGGCATACGGGAGGAAAATGCCCGGAAACGGCTGATCCGGCGCGCCTGCTTTCCTGCTGTGAAATCCTTTACAGGATATGATTACAGCCATGTCACGATCCCACCGGCCATGCCACGGGCAGATCTTGAAGCCGTGACGTTTATCAGCAATCGGCAGAACCTTGTACTGTATGGTCCGGTTGGCACTGAGAAGACCCACATGGCGGTCGCTGCTGGAATGGCAGCATGCTGCAAGGGATACAAAACCAAGTTTTATACCGTTACAGATTTAATTCTGGCATTGTCAGCGGCGAAGCGGGATGGGACTTTACACCGTCTCCAGAAAGAACTGGACTCTCTGGATCTTTTGATCCTGGATGAGTGGGGTTATGTCCCGGTAGACCGGGAAGGCGCCCAGCTGTTGTTCCGTGTGATCGCGGACAGTTATGAGCAAAAAAGTCTGATACTGACAACGAACATTGAATTCTCCAAATGGGGAAGCGTCTTCACGGATGACCAGATGACCGCAGCGATGATAGACCGCCTTGTACACCATGGGCATTTATTCCTATTCGAAGGAACCAGTTATCGAATGGAACATGCCCTCATGGGCAGTAATCCAAAGGAGGCATCCCAACAGGATATGGCATAAAATGCTTCGCGCTGAAACTGGGGAATTCCCCAGGTGAAAGTGGGGAATTCTGACGATTTTTTTGAGGAAAACCTCTTGACAAAAAACATTCCTGACGTGCAAGCGGCATGCCGTTCACATACTTTGCATTCATGATGCCTGCCACCAGAGAAGGCGTTGCCACACTTCCTTTGAGAAAGGAAGGCGTCTTTTCCGGACGCTTCATCGCACCGCATTTCGGACAGCTGTAAACATAGGTACTCTCCTCCACGACCTCAAAACGTGCGGGAACGAATCTCAGACGCTTTACGGTCTCTTTCGTTACAACTTTATATTTCATACCGCAGTCCGGGCAGTATCTGTCCATTCCGGTCAGCTTGTATTCGGTCACTTCCGTCGTTTCAAAAGCGGAAAGATCCTCCTCTTTTTTGCCGGAACGTTTCTTCCTTTTATAGGAAGATGGATGGATCTCTTCCATATCCGGTTCCGGCACATCCGGATCAGCTTCCTGTTCCACCTCATTGAAGAGGTTCAGCTGGGTATAGCCCTCCGCATACTTCTCACTGGAGCGCCCAAACTGTTTGCGCTGTGCAAGGGTCAGGCGGTCGGAAAGCATTGCGTTCAGGAACTCCAGTTCCTTTGTTTTTTCCATGAGGATCCGGATCTGGTCTTCCTGTTCCTGCTGGTGCTTCTGCATCGTCTTCATCAGTGCTATGATATTTTCCCTGCTCATGCTGTTCAGCTGTTCTTCTGTAAAAAGCGGCTTCCATCCTGTAACCTCAACTTTCTAAGATCTCTAACAGAAAGTATACCATGGAGAAGGGGCAGTTTTCTACAGGAAACTGCTTGCAGGGGCAGAGAAAAAGCCGCATAAAAGGAAGAAAATTTCGGCTTTTTGCGGATTGACAGAGCTAAGCTCACACGACAATCTTCGGATGGCGCTCTTCAAAAGCACCGCTGGGCTTCAGGGATAAACCATCGCATAGCCAATGGATTTCTTTTAATGTGACTTTTTTCATTTCATCCGGTGTATCAGGCCAATGGAAAGAATCACGGTCCAATCGTTTCATCAGGATCCAGAATCCGGATCCGTCCCACTGGAGGATCTTGATCAATGTGCGCCTGCGATTGCAAAACGCGAACATACAGCGGGAGTACGGGTCGAGATGGAATTTCAGTTTGATGATCGCCGCCAGACCCGTGTAGCTTTTACGGAGGTCTGTGCAGCCGCATGCCAGATAAACGGTAGTGCTTCCGGAAAAATCAAGCATAGCTCTTTAACGCCTGAAGAAGGGCTGCCATCAGCCTGGATGGACAGTCCGCACCGATCTCGATCCGGAGGATATTTTCCGGGAGACAGATCGTCACAGGGGAATTTCCCATGTTTTCTGCGGTTCGGATCTCCTGAACAGATGGAAGCTTTGCGAACACCGTCTCGCTGTCCTCTTCTTTTTCGGAGACTTGTGACTGGATCTTTCGGCTCCAGTAACCCAATGTAGACTGTGGAACTCCATTCTGTTTGCACCAGTCTTTACGGGATAAACCGCTTGCTTGAAAAGCACTGATCCTGTCTGTCCAAAGATTAGCCTTTGAGGTTACATTGTCATTCGTATTTATAATTATCACCTCCATCATTTGGACTCATCTTATCAAATGTGGAGATAAATTTGTAGATACGGATTATTACCTACTTACGTTTGGTCGCTAAATACTTTATCACAAAGTGGTGTTCTCTTTTATTACTATTTTTAATTTTCCGACTAAAATTTTACGCTAGCATACTTATTCTTGCAAATTGCTCGACAATCCTTCTCTTTGACTCGGCAGTATATCCCAATAGTATTTCTCAACTTCGACAATATCATCTGCAATCGTGTATTGGGGTCTGTTTTCAGCAATTCGTTTTCTTGCCAATTCCTCTGTCCACCCTATCACTCTTGCTGGATTTTCCCCGACAATCGCACCCCTAGGAACATCCTTGGTAACAACACTTCCTCCCGCTACGATAGCGCCTTCACCAATAGTAACCCCCGGCATAATCTTGGAAAATCCACCTATACATACATTGTCTTCAATAGAAATCGTATCAAAGTGAGGATAGAACTTTCCTAAATTGCTATATGATTGATTTAATGCGTGGTAGTAAATATCGTGGGTAACAAACTCTACGGATACCGCAATAATCACATTATTTCCAATTGAAATCAGGTACGGATCAGACGGTACCCCACCCCATAAATGTACATTCTCTCCTAAGTGATAGAATATATGCTTTCTACGAAGGTAGTCTGCTTTCCATTTAGCGGACTTCCTTTTATAGATTGTTTTGAATAATAGATTTATTCGCCGGTACTCTTTTCTTTTTTCTGCAATTGTCATGATACAACCCCCTTAGCGATCCTTTTTAACTCTTGTCCTAATTCCCGGGAAAAACTCGAAGATTCTGGCTCTCTCTATAAAGCATAGCGCAAAAATAAGAAAGCATCATTACCCATCTTATAACTCCTCTATCCATCAGCGCATAGAATAGAGCAGTTGAAATACCGATATGAATAAGTGGTCGTACAAACATTTTTAATGGATACAACTCTTTCTCCATTTTTTTTGCATACGATGCGTGCATTACCAAAGAAACAATGTAAGCTGTTAAAGTTGTATAGGCAGCAGCTACATATCCGAATCTAGGTATAAAAGCAAGGTTTAGTATTACATTGATACTTGCCGCGCATAGTGTATTAAACGTGATATAAATCGTTCTTTTATAGAAATGTTCGATATTTACATAAAGGGTATACATAAAAATAATGTAGTTGCTCAAGACAATAGGCGGAATAATTTTAATGCCTTCCCAATAATCTTTACTTGCCAATACCCTTAGTATTTCTGGAGACACCAATATAAGACATGCCATTGCATATGTCATTAGATTAACATAATCTTTTGCCAAAGAATTAACCTCAGATGTCTTTCTTTTGACCATTTTATCTGTAAACCAGGGTATCCAGACGCCTTCTAGTGATGTAGTGATAACTGTTGCTATCATGCTGAAATTATATACTAAGCTGTAGATACCTGTTTGAGACGAATCAGCGAGCCACGTTATCATCGTTCGATCAGATTGAGATAAAATGTTCAGTGCAATACCATGAACGATTAACGGTGCGGAAATACTCAGTCCATATTTTATATAGCTCCAGTTTATTCCAATATTCCCTTTTCTTAGAACCAACATGACTACAGCAACACCAAAACCGATGTTTACAATTGCGGTAGGAATAATTCTGCCGAGATATAAGTCCGTCTTAAACACCAGAAGAATAGCTACAATCGATAACAGAACAGAAATCAAATTCGGCAGAATCATAAACGCTGTACGGAGTTTATATCTATACTGCATCATCAAATAATGAGTGTAGTCTTGAACAATGGCCGAAGATAGTGCCTGAAACATACACAAAACAATTAGTAGAAGGTTTGCACTCAGTTTTAGAAGAATAGCTCCGGATGTTACAATGACAATGAACCCACCTGAGCAAATTAACGTAAAGATTATAATTGACGACATAAAATCATCTATTTTCTCTTTATAATCTACAAACGCCATTCTTATTCCCATGTGAAGAGCAAATCCCATGACCATTGCTAGGATACCTATCCATGAATTATATGTAGTAACAATACCATAATCCGAAGTAGATAGTATCCTTGTGAAAATTGGAACTGTCAAAAAGGCAATTCCTTTATTGAATAGGTTTCCTATCAAATAATACGTGCTTGCCTTTTTATAACTATTTTTACCCATCCGTCCTTATCTCCTATAAATGCTTATACTAATTGTCGCCCCAAAAAACCGAACCTCTTCCACCATCCCCGACATATGTCGTTTACTGCATTCCATTGCACTGTCAGCCACCGCCTTTAATTCCTAAGGTCCGTCCACCATCTACAATAATATTCTGTCCAGTTATAAATTTTGCTTCGTCAGAAACCATAAAGACAATAACATTTGCTACATCTTCAAGCGTACCGATTGAATGAAGATAATTTGTTTCCTTTATGTATTCTGCTTCATCGATAGAATAGTCGCCTCTTACTATTGATCCAGGTGTCACACAGTTAACATTTATTCCAAATCTACCAAGCTCTTTTGCAAGGGACTTGGTAAATCCAAACATTCCCGACTTGGATGCGCTGTAATCGACACAACGCTCCATACCATTAACACCAATAGAAGAAGAAATATTCACAATCTTTCCGTAATTGTTTTTTTTCATAATCTTAGAGGCCATTCTTGCGCATAGAATACTGCCTCTGAGATTGGTTTGTAAGATTTCATCTATCACATCTACTTCTTGGTCATATAGTGGGCGTGCCCGTTCTCGTGCGCCTCCTCCGGCGCAGTTTACCAAAATGTCAATCCGCCCTTCCTGTTGAATAATACTACTAAACGCACTCTCAATTGAATCTGAATCTGATACGTTCATTACCATCAAACGAGCAGAACCCCTATTTTTTATTTCATCTGGCAGGTTTAAAATCAAATTTTCAATTTTCTCCTTAGATCTACCTGATATGTATACTGTACAACCTTCAGCTAACAATCTCATGCATGTGGCTTTTCCAATTGCACCGGTTCCGCCTGTAACAACAGCAATCTTTCTATCAAATCTACCTTTATCTGAAACAACCAAATTATACTGTTTATCTGCGCTATATACTTTCTTGTTCAATCCTAAGATGTTTTTTGCTGATTCTTTCAATTTATGCGCTATTGAAGCCATGTTTTTACTCTCCCACATTACTTACTTTTTTCTGATAATTGATTTAATTGTTCTCTTTAGCGGATCTGGTAAGGCTGCCGCCATTTTATACATTTGAGCTGCACTCTCTGACTTTACACTATTAGTCGCAATACCCATCTGTCGAATATCCACATCTTTATCAGTAAAAACTTCCAAAAGGATGGGTTTTTCAGCCTTACCAATAAATGCCAATAGTGCTCGATCATACTCTGCTTTATCATGTGCAGATAAATATGTAAATCCTCTTGTTTCGGCCCAGCCCTTCGCCGAAGTCTCGTGTCCAGCCGCAATATGTACGTCCATTGTATCAAATGTCTGAACCGTCTTGTAAAAATTCGAATGGAACAGCGCGCCCCCACCATTATTGCACAGCATAATACGTGTGTTCTTTGTGCAATATCGGTTCCACAGCGCATTCATATCATAAAAGAAACTCAGGTCGCCAATCAGCATGAAGGAGGGCTTGTTCGTTATATACGACTGAGCAATATAGCTTGACATTGAGCCGTCAATGCCGCAGGTTCCTCGATTGCAATACACGTCAACTGTATCCTTGATCGGGAACATATTCGTAATGCGAATATTGTTGCTGTTCGAGATATGCAGCAGGCTGTTGTCCGGAATGGCCTTCAGTAGCTCTTTGACAGCATATACAGCAGAATAGTCCACAGCACACTGATAGACATCATTGACGATGTACTTTTCTTCCATCGCCTTCCATTGCGGCCAATATGTGTTCTTATTCTCCGTGCTCTCCGCCGCCATCCTCCTAAAGAAATAACTGACCGGCGCTTCAACAATTTTTTTCTGGCAGAAATAGGGATCCGAGACCTTTCCATCTGGTGAAACATGCCAATGCTCTATTGAGGAAGCATATTTTCGGATTGTTGATTTGATATTCATGACCATACTGCCATTCATTGTAATTACAATATCCGGCTTTATTTCATCCCATTCTGCTCCCGAGAGCATTGAGAACAGCACGGTATGCTTTACTCTTTGCGGCACATGCACATTTCCAATATGGTCGCTTGCAATCACAACATTGTACTTTGCGCAGAATGCATTCAAATTGTTCTTCTCCTCTACGCTCAGAGGCAAGGACTGGCCGTACACAAGCAGCACCCGCTTTTTTGTCAACTGCTCTGCCAACGAATACCAGACGATGTCATCGTCATACGCTGTAACACGGTCAATCTTCTTCACGTCCGGAAGCGATTTCTCATCAAATTTGAACGTTCCCCACTCAATTGGGTAGTTGTCGTCTACCGGGAAATTGATATGAACCGGGCCCTTTTCTCCATGATCCAACTCCAACAAAGCCTCATTGACCAGTCTTCCACAATACCAGAAATCCTTCTCATCCCTGACAATGGGAAGATTGACTTGCGCCTTCAATACCCCCTGATACAGGCCCATCTGCGGAATGCACTGATCCTCCTGCTGATTAAGATAGATCTGATTTCTGTCACTAGTCAGCACCACTAACGGCAAATGCTGATAGAAAGCCTCCGTTACTGCTGAAACGTAATTGCAGGCAGCAGTACCAGAGGTACACACAATCGCAACCGGTTCATTTAGAGTTTGAATTAAGCCAAGTGCAAAAAAACCGGCGCTTCTTTCATCAACAATAGAATAGCACTTGAAAAATTTATCGTCCTCCGCTGAGAATACAAGCGGAATGTGCCTTGTTCCAGCAGACAGAACAAGATGTTTTACATCATATTTCTTTAATAGTGCAAGAATGATCTGAACATTTCTATGTACTGTATACATTTATTACTCCTCCTCTAATAAGATATTCTATTGCTGAACGCACCAAATTCTGTGCTTCATCTTTATGATTCAAAAGTATTCTTATTATAGTATGTTGGGCCATCCAGCATACATTACGAAATTTGTCATTCACAAATTGTAGGTAAATACTATTGCTCAATCAGCTTTTGAAAGCAGCTTTGTAAGAAACGAAACAGCAAAAAAAACCCGTTCTTTATTATATAAGCTTCCAAATAAATCATTTGTACATGCTATATTAGATGCCATTTTTTATTACTCATACTTCATACCTCTCTAACCCCAATATTTTGAGTTTTTAAATTACTATTATTATAATTGGTATGTGATTAGTACTTCTTTGCTTAAACCGTATGAAGGCATTTCTTGTTATAAAAGCGATAGATGTCTGCATTTACCGAATCATTGGGAAAAACTTGTAGCTCCGTGAACCCAAATTATTGGGAAAATCCAAACTTTCGAGAAATCAGGAGTGCGAAGTATAAATCTCATTACCAGTCCAATACATTTACATATCTTTTATAATATTTTCAATGCTAATTCTAAATTCGCCTATTTTCTCTGACATAATTTTTAATGACCAATTCTGCGCTTCTTTCAACTCATCTTCACAACTTAGCAAATTCAACGTTTTTATGACCGCATCCTCAGTACTTAGATATCTAAGATCAACAAGATAATTGTATTCTAAGCTACCATATAGTCCTTCAAACTTTTTACTATATGCAACAGGGATGGTCAAAACACTCGAAGAGAAAGCGGCTATAGTTGCGTGCATTCTTGGACCGATAAAGGCATCCATGCCAGAGATATAGCTTTTTGCTTCAATAGGATCATTAAAAGCTGGAGCGACTATTACATCTTTACATATTTTTGCAAGATTATCACATGCTCTGCAATCATTTTCTGCTGCATTTGGATTGTTTTTGTCTATTACGTGAGGAACTAAATGCACAATATAGTTTTGTTCTAATAACTTTTTTACTGTTTTGATGCAATATTCTTGATAGTTTGCTTTTAATTTAATACTCGCTGAATGAACATTATCCCATAACGTAGAACTAACATTAAATCCTATATTCTTCTTTTTCCCAAAATCCAATTTTCTATATGGGAGTAAGAAGGCTAGATCAGTATACGCCTTAACCTTATTACTTCCTATTTTTTTATTTACTTCGACCGCAGAATCGTCATCTCTAGAAAAAACATAATCTGCCTTTTTAATTATGTGATACGCCCATTTTTTTAAAGAATAAGAGTTGTATGGACCATATGTTTGCGGCAATAAAATAAAGGTACTGCTAGAGATAGCTGCGAGTTCTTTATTTAAATCCGTTCGAGCATTCCAACCTTTTCCATATATATCAGAGAAACCATCGCCATACGTAATATCGAATATATAATCACAAGAATTAAAAATATTGTATAGTTTAACTTGGGAATTAGGCTTTTTTAAACTAGTAGTTACCAAAAAGAATTTGTGCCGAGAAAATCTTTTTCTAATATGATCAAGATTGCAATCTCCATATGCAAAAACATAATATTCTATGTTCGATTCATACGTTTCATCCATTAAACTCAGGAAAGAATACACTAATGCCTGGCAACCCATATTTGATCCATCAACATCAAACCCTAATAATGCAATTTTCATAAGCCCTCCTGGTTGATTACCTTTGTCAATCTGTTATACGCAATAAATAAGGCTATTAATATGTAAAATAGGAATTCCTCCGACCCAATACTATTTGCTAAAAAGTAAAATAAGTAGGTTACAATAATTGAACACATTACACCATTAAAACCTAATGCTTTTTCTTCATTTAAGCGTATTTTTCTATTTTTCCAGCTATTTAACAAAGTAAGAATATATGCAATATAGTGAGCAGCAACAGTAATAACACCATAATGAAACAGTAAAAACAGACTTTGTACTTCAATAGATGTTTTTGTTGATGTCCATGTCCAACCATCAGTCACGACATCCTGAGAATATGAAAACTGAACATCATATCCATTTCCAAATAGCCATTTTCCATTCATTGATTCAATAACCCAGCTATATAAGTCTATGCGCTGTCCCTGGGCTATTAGATTATCATTTCCAAATGACGCAGATATCAGACTCGAATAAGTCGGATCAAATACAGCAGCCAACATCAAAATAAAGTTCATTACAGCAGTTCTCGCCACGTCACTGAATATGCAAGCAGAACCTATTATCATTATCAATATTAGAGAAACTAAGCTTATGGTTTTTAATGTCTTCTTAGCCCCGCAGAAGAATAAAAGTAAAACCTGCGATAATAGACAACACAAAATACTTGATCTCGATAGAGTAAAAATAGCATTAATCCATAACATTGTATATATTATTATGAGTTTATGTTTTTTCTTACTTTCATTATTTACTTGGAGCAGATACATACAAAGGCATAAGCAAAACATGATATAGATTCCATATGTGATGGCTTGCCCTGTAAAAGATATTATTCTTAGTAAGCCAAAACGTAAAGCATTATAATTTAAAGTACTGCCAGAAGTATTCAATAATGAAAAGATATTAAAATGTGTGACTTCTTCTATTATACCGAATATACATAAAACACCAGATGCATTAACCACATTTTCGATAACATAATAAAAATCTTCTTTTGTTTGTATTAAAACGGTCAAATAATAGAAGGGCAGGACTATTTTTAACACATAATGCAACGCTTCCATAGAGCCATTTATTACCATAGAAAGAGTTTGGCACAAACAGGCAAGCAAGTATATCATAAATAATCTATCTTTTTTGAATATAAGTATACGTTCTTTATAGATTGCAAATATAACACACGAAATTAATATTGCTACTATATTTGTCGCGTTAATACCAAATAAAGTAAAGTAGTATGGTATCAACGGATATATTACAACAATAAACCAAAGTATATTTTTTCTACTGATTCTCATTTTTTCACCATGGAAATTCGTTATTTTTGTCTAAAGCGTTTTTGATTGCTTCAAGGTAGCCATAGCCATTTTCTTCATCTGGTTCTAAATATCCGCCTTCAGCCCACTCATTCCACGCATACATAAAAATCATATCTTTATGATATACATCCCTTGCACGCCTAATTTGCGTTGATAGATTATCTTCAAATATTTCTGGTGAACCACCTGTATATACTTGACCACGAGTACCTTTTCTAGGCGTGTTGTCCCAAGCAACAAAGGCGCCAGGAATATTTTTTTCAGATGAAGGTTTTCTAACCAATATTTTGTCCCAGGCTGCCTGGTAATCCGTTAAAACTAAATTGTCTTTCTTTTCTAATTTACGTGCAGGATCAAAGCCAAAGATATTTTCAAATTTTGAGTAAGCCCACGCTTTTACTTGCCTCAAGAATTTCCAAAAAGTAGTTTGCTTAATTCCCGAAGATGTGTTTAAATCATACCAAGCATAACTAGGTTCAAATTCAATATTAAAATCGAATCTGCTGTCATCCTTATCGGGAATCAAATCAAACGTTAAATTCTGGTACGCAAAAGACAGTCCATCCAAGCCGGATTCAATTGCTAATTGGTTCCAATAATCCAGCATATCATTCAAGCAGTTTATTACTTCTGCTCTGTATATAATAAAAAGTGGTTTTCCATGTATACAAATGTATCTTTCATCTTTAAAAAAGGGAAGTAAATAATCAAAGTGCTCCTTCCACTCTTTTCTTCCACCATAAGATTGTGGAATAAGTACTTTTTTTTCATTTACCCAAGCTTTCGTCCAGGGCTCATTCGCCCAGCTTATACAGAAAGGCATATCAATCTGCCTATTATTAAGCATTTGTTCCATTGGTTTTTCTAGCAACAATTTTCCATTAAACCAATAATGGTAATAGCAAAAACCATAGACCCCATGTTTCTTCGCAATATCAGCCTGCCATATTTTCACATTATCGTCTAATAAATCATAATAATTATCATTCAGTGGTACTTTTGGCTGCTTATGGCCATCAAATAGAGGTTTTGCTTTTTTTACATTAACCCACTCAGTGAATCCATCCCCCCACCATTCATCATTTTCTGGAATGTTATGAAATTGTGGTAAATAGAATGCAATAATTTTCATTGTAGACCTCCTCTAAACGCCATAAACATCATTAATAACTTTAACAACAGAACTAATATCATATGTTTTTGCGACTATTTTATTAAGTTCTCTTCTCTTTTTGCAATCGTAGCTCTTATTTCTGACAATTTTATTTGCCCAATCTTTTGCAGACATGTTTAACGAAACAAAACTAACACATTTTGTAATATCAATTTTATTAGTGACTGTATCCGAGACAAAACATGGAAGTCCAGCAGCCTGAGCTTCTAGCACAACAGTAGGAAATCCTTCAAATAAGGATGGAAAGATGAAACAATCTGATAGAACTAATTTATTATATACGTCATCTACTATACCAAATAATGTAACAGCTTTTTGAAGCTCCAATTCCTTTATCTTTCTTTCAATTCTATCACGATACTCACCATCACCAACTAGTATTAAGTGAGAATTTTGATTTAATTTGTATATTTCATAGAATACATCTAATAAGAACAGTTGATTTTTTACTTTTGAAAAACTTCCAACATGTGCATATACTATCTTATCGTCTAAAGAATACTTCCTTTTTAGATCATTTTGTTTATTAAGAGAGTATTCATATTTTTTACAATCAACGGGAAGAGGGATGATTTCGACATTTTTATTAGTTCCATACAGCCAAATAGCAGCCTCCTCACCACAAGATAATTTACTATTAGCTATAAGACGAAGCGGTACTCGAAATATTCTTGATAGAACAACAAGTAAACCTCCTCTATAATCCATTGTGTTATGAGAATGCACAACCAGTTTTCTTGCTCCAGCTATTTTGCAAACTAATAAATCACAAAATGCGAGGAAAGAATTCTCGGTATGATAATGAATCACATCATAGTCGTTTTTCTTAACAATACGATACAAATCAAAAAGGTGTTCTTTTAATGATTCTGACCTTTCCTTTATATGAAATACCTTACTTTCACCAGCATTGATTTCTTTTTCATAATAACCTTCTCTTTCACCGCTGACAACAAAATCAAAATTCAATGTTTTCTTATCAATATTTCTATATATGTTCATGACCATTGTTTCGGCACCACCGACATCTAAAGCACCTAAAATTTGAAGTATCTTTTTCATTAATCTCCTCCTCAATTTTAATCAGCGCTGAAATCTATCCTTTATCTTTTTTGCTGGTACTCCGCCATAAACACAATCTGACTCAACATCTTTTGTAACAACGCTACCTGCTGCGATTATTGCCCCAGAATGAATATGTACTCCCTTTAGAATTGTAACATTACATCCAATCCAAACATCATCATCAATAACAACATCCTGATCGCAATCGGCAGGTTTATCTTCATCTTTGATAGAGTTAATCGTACGGCCACATATATTCGTAGGATGATCACCCGTAATAATTGTTACGCCAGGGCCAAAAATCACATCATTTCCTATCGCTATTTTAGCTCGAGTTGTCCAGAATAGCGCCCGTGGACCTACTTCAACACGATTACCAAAGGATATATTACAGAGTGGCTTCAACTCACAATACCTGCCTATTTTTACATTATTGCCACAGGACTTAACCCCACCCCGTATCCCTGGTTCGATAAATAGCTTATTAAATAATCTTGATATAAAATCGATTACTCTATACATAGTTTCATACTCCCGTACTATATTTTTTGTATATCTCTTCAATCTTTTCAATATGCCTATTTTGAGAATATTTTTCTTTAATGATCTTTGCACTGCAATCTATCATTTTGTTTCTTAACTCATCATTTTCTAGAATTAAACAAATTGAGCGAGCAAATCCATTAATATCACCAGGCTGAAATAAAAACCCGTTTTCTTCATTCTTTACAAGCTTGGGAACTCCACCAACATTTGATGAAACTATTGGAAGCCCGTATCCCATAGCATCTAATATAGACATAGGCATTCCTTCACTGTATGAAGGTAGAAAAAATACATCTGCTTCGGAAAGTAATTTACTCTTTTCTTCACCGGTTACCCATCCTGGAAAATCTATATTGTCTTTTTCAATCATGGGTGTTATTTTTTTCAGCTTTTCGATTTCACCAACACCTGCTAATACAAACTTAACATCCGGGATCTTCTCAACAACTATCTTTATAACATTCGGGATATCGAAGCATCCTTTTTTTTCTGTTATAAATCCAAGAAATAGAACAATATTCTTATTACTTTTTGACTTTCTTTTTATGATTTCATCTTCCTTTAGTATGCCATAGTTTTCTACAACGCTAATCGGTGAACTTGTTATTTTAGAAAGTTCTTCTCTAGCTGATTCTGATAATGCAATGATTGCAGCACAACGATTGTATGTACTCCTAATAATTGCTTGTTTTCGTTCGCTCGCTTCAAAATAAAACTCGTCGTAATAAGAACCGTGAATATGATTAACAACAGGTTTATTAAACCAGCTTCCAATTATAATAAATGGCATTTTTCTATAAAAACTTCCACCAAAAGAAGAGTGGATATGAACAATTTCAGGATGCCAGAATAAAAGAAGCCAGCTGTAAGATAGATAGGCTTTTAGTGCTTTCAGCAGCTTTGAGAGCCTATTGCCATCACAATATGTCTCGATATATTTAATGTCATAATCCTTTTCTAATTGGCTTCCTCTATAGCCGGTTACAACAGATGTGATACCACCTTTTGCACTGAAACTAGGAACAACCATACATATCTTCTTTTTCATCGGCTTCGTTTCCTTTTATCTTGTGATAAGTACCATAGGAATTTTGTATTGGTCACAAAGTATCTCTTAAATAATCTTTTTGGTTCTTTTGAAAATCTATAAAACCATTCAAGACCATGGTTTTGCAACCATTGAGGAGCTCTTGGAATGACGCCTGATATGACATTAAAAGCTCCACCAACTGCGATCCATACCGCTTTAGTCTTATTAGAAAGCTTATTACAGAAGATTTCTTGTCTTGGAGCTCCCAAAGCGACCCAAACAAAATCTGCACCAGAATCATTAATTCTTTGTATCAATTCATCTTCTTCTTTTTCAGATAACGGTCTAAACACTGAAGGTTCTGCACCAGCAATATTTAATTCAGGAAAAAGCTCTTTGGCTTTATCTAAAAATGCATTCAGATTATTCTGTGTAGTACCATAGAAATAGTGTCTATATTCTGTATTCGCAGTTTTTCGTAATACCTCTTCTAAAAAATCTGGCCCCGTAACTCTACCCATCCTGGAGTAGCCTCTTTTTTTGCCAACTACAGACAACGGCATTCCATCCGGGAGTGTTAAAAAAGAATTGTTTTGAATCGTCTTATAACTTTCATCTTCATGGGCTGTTACGGTTGTATGCACATTGGCAGCACAAATATAATTACCTCTTGCTTTATCAAAATTATCAAATAAATAAGATAGTGCTGATTTGAAATTCACAACCGATATTCCCACTCCAATAATATCTACTCTTTGTACCTCATTCATACCAAACCACAACCTCAATATTTTCTCCAAACCATCTTATTGACCACACCTGTATAAGACTGAATGATCTTTACTACTTTATCGCTAACATTTTCATCAATGTAATTCGGAACAGGAATGCCATTATCTCCGTTCTTGTTCATTTCAACTGCCACGTCTACTGCTTGTAACAGTCCCTTCTCATCAATACCACTCAAGATAAAGCACCCCTTATCCAGAGCTTCTGGTCTCTCTGTACTAGTTCTGATACATACAGCCGAGAAAGCGTGGCCAACAGATGTGAAGAAGCTACTCTCTTCTGGCAATGTTCCACTATCACTTACCACACAGAAAGCATTCATCTGTAAACAGTTATAATCGTGGAATCCTAATGGCTCGTGCTGAATTACTCTCTTATGCAGCTTAAATCCACTGCTCTCCAATTTCTTTCTGCTTCTTGGATGGCATGAATAAAGGATTGGCATATCGTACTTTTCAGCCATCTTATTAATTGCATTGAAAAGAGAAGTGAAGTTCTTATCTGTATCAATGTTTTCTTCTCTATGTGCAGAAAGTAGTATGTATTTACCTTTTTCAAGCCCCAATTTCTGATGAATATCAGAAGCCTCAATCTCTGACAGATTCTGATGAAGAACCTCAGCCATTGGAGAACCGGTTACATACGTTCTCTCCTTTGGTAAACCTGTATCTGCGAGGTAACGTCTGGCATGCTCGGAATAAGCCATATTCACATCACTGATAATGTCAACGATTCTTCTGTTTGTTTCCTCTGGCAAGCATTCATCCTTACATCTGTTTCCTGCTTCCATATGGAAGATTGGAATATGAAGTCGCTTTGCTCCAATAACAGATAAGCAACTATTAGTATCGCCAAGCACCAATACAGCATCCGGTTTTATCTGAACCATCAGTTTATAGGATTCGGAAATGATATTTCCCATGGTCTCACCGAGGTCAGCGCCAACCGCATTCATATACACTTCCGGATCTTCTAGTTTCAGATCCTTGAAGAATACACCATTCAGATTGTAATCATAGTTCTGGCCTGTGTGGGCAAGAATTACATCAAAATATCTTCTTGTTTTATTGATAACAACTGCAAGTCTGATAATCTCTGGTCTAGTTCCTACAATGATCAGAAGTTTGAGCTTACCGTTTTCTTTCCATTTGATATTCTCGTAACTCATATCTATACCTCCTCGAAAAATGTATCAGGATGAGCGGGATTGAATATCTCGTTGCATGTCATCACTGTTACAAGGTTTTCTGTTTCAGATAGATTGATGATGTTATGCGTCCAGCCAGGAATCATGTGAACAGCCTGAATATTGTCGCCACTCACTTCAAATTCTACAGTCTCGCCAGTATTGATGTTTCTTTCCTGAATCAAGCCATGACCGGAGACAACGATAAAAAGCTCCCACTTGGAATTGTGCCAGTGTTGCCCTTTTGTAATACCCGGCTTACTGATGTTAATTGATACCTGTCCACAATCTTCTGTATGAAGTAGTTCTGTAAAGGATCCCCTGTTATCTACATTCATCTTTAGTGAATAAGCAAACTTCTCCTTAGGCAGATAAGTAAGATAGAGAGAACAGAGTTTCTTTGCAAAAGAGCCTTCAGGCATCTTAGGCATCATTAATGTAGATGGTTCGTTTTTAAACTGTTCAAGAAGGTCAACAATCTCACCAAGTGTTACCTTGTGCGTAGGACCACAGAAGCAGAATCTTCCTTCCTCAGTCTCGACTACATCAACGCCATCAAACTCACAGTGAGTTTCTTTTCCTTCGAGAAGGTCGTACATACCTTCTACTACTACAATGTATTTATGGTTAATACCCCTTACAG